>Ga0123335_1004797_pt1 | contig 17053 bp, 15 predicted proteins | sample BiotimSIPDNA_2_FD_89707 | JGI IMG/M metagenome (GOLD analysis project Ga0123335, IMG submission 89707) | Anaerobic biogas reactor microbial communites from Washington, USA - Biogas_R2 time_0 SIP DNA | ecosystem: Engineered > Bioreactor > Anaerobic > Unclassified | place: Washington, USA...
CCATTCCCCGCTTTCATGATACCCCCAACCGCTATGTCCAGTTCCGCCAGGCCGTCCAGGAGGACGCTGCCGGGAGGGGCAGGGACGTGCAGGAGGACATTGCCTTTGCCCTGGCCAGGGAGGCGGAGGCATCGGTGATGATGGAACTGCTCCAGAAGGGGGAACTGCCCCTGAGAGTGGCCCACAACGACACCAAACTCAACAACGTCATGCTGGATGCGAAAACACGCGGCGCCCTGTGCGTGATTGATCTGGACACCGTCATGCCCGGCCTGGCAGCCAATGATTTTGGGGATTCCATCCGCTTTGGCGCTTCCACAGCGGCGGAGGATGAGCGGGATTTGAGCCTGGTGCGGATTTCCCTGGAACTGTATGAGGCCTATACCCGGGGCTTCCTGGAGCAATGCGGGAAGCGCTTCACCCCAAAGGAAATTGAGACATTGCCCCTGGGGGCCAAGCTGATGACCCTGGAAAACGGCATCCGCTTTTTGGCGGATCACCTTGCCGGTGATGTGTACTACCGCATTTCCCGCCCGGGCCACAATCTGGACCGTGCCCGCACACAGTTCAAACTGGTGCGGGAAATGGAGGCGCACTGGCAGGAAATGGCGGACATCCTGGCCAGGGTTTGCGGGGAACTGGGGCTAGGGTGACGAAGAACGCCCCGGCCGGCTATTGACAAACCCATCCAACCTGCTATACTAAGCGCGAAATATTCAACAAGTTGAGGTGTCTTGATGTCGGTCCGGTCTGCTCTGGTGGTCGTCAACTGAATCAAGTTGCAAAGGAACACATTGGCCGGGTAATATCCGATTGTTTGTGTTGCCTTTGAAAGACACTACCTGACAGGCTGTTTCAAGATCTTTGGATCATGAGGCGTGGCGAGGAGTGACCGCTGCGCCTTTTCATATCTGAAGCTTTTGCCCGCAGGGATTATCCGCCCTTTACAGGCGCGGAGTGTCTTTTGCGGGCCATTTATTTGGAGAGGGGACCTCACGTTGAATCACATCCTATATACCAAGGGCCTGACAAAGGAATATAAACGGTTCCAAAAGGAGGCAGGGCTCAAGGGAAGCTTCCGTGCCCTGTTCCACAGGACCTATGAAACCAAAGCCGCCCTTTCAGACTTTGACCTGAAGGTGGAAGAAGGAGAGTTTCTGGGGCTGATTGGCCCCAACGGGGCGGGAAAAACCACCCTGGTGAAGATGCTCACGGGCATTATCGCCCCCACCAGCGGCGAAATCTCCGTGCTGGGCTTTTATCCCAACAAGCTGGAAAACGCCTTCAAGAAGCAATACGCAGTGGTGATGGGCCAAAAGAGCCAGCTTATCTATGAAATGACCGCTGCCGACACCTTCCTGCTGTTCAAGGAGATGTATGACATCCCCACAGAGGTCTACCGGCGCAACCTGGAACTCTTCGCCGATCTGTTTGATTCCAGGGAATACCTGAACGCCCAGGTCCGGACCCTGTCCCTGGGCGAGAGGATGAAGATGGAGCTGATTACCTCCCTGCTGCATAATCCCAGGGTGCTCTTTCTGGATGAGCCCACCATCGGCCTGGATGCCCCCGCCCAGCGGCAGATCCGGGAGTTCCTTAAAGAAGTAAACACGCGCAACGGAACCACCATATTGCTGACCTCCCATTACATGGAGGACATCCGCAACCTCTGCCCCCGCAGCGTGGTATTAAAGGAGGGGCGCAAGGCCTACGACGGCGGGACGGAGGAACTGTTTGCCTCTTTCCAGACCCACAAAAAAATCACCGTGTGTTATGAGGAGGAATCCCCCTTTATCCTGCCCCAGGGCTGTGAAATCCTGGAACAAAACGGCCACAAAGCAGTATTCCTGTGCCCCAAGGAGCGCAGCGGGTCCATTCTGGCCCAGCTTATGCGGGAAATCCGGCTTCTGGATGTCTCCGTGGAGGAAGAGGACATCAGCGTGGTGGTGGAAAAAATCTACCGCAGCCACAGGGAGGTGCGAGCATGAAAAAATACCTGGAGGTTTTTCGCTGGAGCTTTAAGATGCAGCTCATCTGGCGGCTGGACGTGGTGATGACCCTGGCGGCCATCCTGGGCGAGATCATCGCTGCGGGGGTGCTCTGGAATGCTGCCTTTTCGGGGCGCGAGCTGGTGAGCGGCTTCACCTTTCACGGCATGCTGTCCTATTACCTGACAGGATCCCTGCTGGTATCCCTTGACATGTCCCCAAGGATCAGCCGGGAGGTCTCCCGCCTGATCCGGGAGGGCAGCTTTTCCAAGCACATGGTTACGCCCATGAACCCCTTTGGCTTTTTCTGCACCAAGGCCGCCGGACAATCCGCCTCGCGCCTGGGGTTCAGCTTCCTTGCCGCCGCCATCGCCGCCGGACTGCTGAAAATCAACATCTCTCCTTCCTGGGCTCTCCCCAGGCTGGTGCTGGGGATAAGCACAGCGCTTCTTGGACTGCTGTTCATGGCCGGATACCACTATGTGATCGGCATCCTGGCTTTCCGGTTTGTGGAGATGGAATTCTTTCTGTACCTGCAGGAGGCCATCCTTTCCTTTGCCACCGGCGCGCTGGTACCCCTGTCCCTGCTCCGGGGCCCTTTGGCGGATTTCCTTCGCTTCCTGCCCTTTCCCCACGTGGTGTTTACCCCGGCCATGCTGCTCACAGACCAAATGAGCGTGGCTGAAGGATGCCTCTCCCTGGCTGTGCTGCTGGTGTGGCTTGCGGCCATTTTGCTGGCCGGACAGTGGCTGTACCACAGTCTTCGTACCCGATACGAGGGGGTGGGCGTATGAGGCGCAACCTGCGGCTGATCCACCTGCTGATCAAGTACAAGTTTTCCCGCATGATGGCGTTCCGGGTGAGTTTTTTCGGCGCGTTTCTGTCGGACGGGGCCCTGTTTTTGATTCAGCTGCTTACCTTTGAAGCCGTCTATTCCCAGGTGGACAGCATTGGCGGCTGGAGCCGGGGACACATGATCCTCTTTGTGGGCACCTTTTCCATGATCAATGCCCTGAACATGCTCATCTACTTCTTTGGCATTGTGGACCTTCCCGGAAAGATCAGGCGGGGGGATTTGGACCAGTACCTGACCAAGCCCATGAATCCCCTGCTGCGCCTGACCTTTGAAAACGTGAATCCGGGCTCCTTCCCACTGGTCATCCTGAGCGTGCTGATCCTCTGCTATGGCTTGTCCGTGGCGGGCATTCGGGTGTCACTGGGGCTGATCCTGGGCTATGCCAGCCTGGTGCTCCTGATGACGCTGCTGTGGTATGACCTGGAACTGATTCTGCGCACCATCCCCTTTCTGGTAATCTCCGCCGATGGCATCATGCGTCTGGAGGAACAGATGCTCCAGTTCAGCTTCAAGGTGCCGGGGGTGCTGTACAAGGGAATCATGAGGCTGCTGTTCTATTTCATTCTTCCCTATGGGATCATGTCCACCGTGCCCACCCAGTTCATCACCCGCAGCCTTGAAGCCGGAAGCCTGTGGGCAGCTGTGGCGACAGTTCTCTTCTTCACATGGTTTGCCCTGTGGTTCTGGAGGTTTGGGCTAAGGAAGTATCAAAGCGCCAGCAGCTGACAGCTCAAATCCCCGGTTGCGGCCTGGCCCCCATCCCCATCATGGTGGGAGGCGGGGGCGGCTGCACGCCTCCAGGCACCCGGCCCACGTCAATGTTGTCCACCCGCACATCCCGCAGCTGCTGGATGGGATTGGGGGCGGTCTCCCAGCGGTAGTCCCGGGTGAACTGGCCAATGTGATCCTTGATGACCATGTGGCTGGGCACGCAGGCAGCGTCGGCATTCACCCGGCCCTGGTAGCGAAAGAAATCCGCGTCCTTCTCCAGATTGTCCACGCTGGCATAGCTCTCCCGGCAGGTGGCCTGCTGAACTGTGCTCCCCAGCACCTGGCGCACATAGTCGATGTTGGAGCACAGGCAGATGGGCGGGGGGAAGTCTCCCTTGCCCACCACCTGCTGATAATCCTTCTTCTCTTCCTTTTGGAGCAGCCTCACCGTGGCGGCCAGGTGGATGGTCTCCTGATCGTAAAGCCATTGCCAGACCTGCTTGGTTTTGGGGCAGCTTTCCGTCTCCATGCAGGAATAGTACAGATAGCACTCGATGTACTGATGCATCAGCAGGTTTTCCAGCCAGGTGCAGGCAGGATCCATCAGGCTGCCATAGTGGCTCACGTGCTGTTCCTCAATCATGCCGATCTCCTGGTACAGCTTGCGGCCTCTGTCGTTTTGATAGGTTCCGCAGACGTTCATATAAAAGTTCATGGTCTGCTGCTCGGCGGCGGTGATGATACCCACGCACAGCTTGGTGCCCAGGGCAGCCGTATTGTCAATGGGCTTCTTGATGGTATCATAGGGATAGCAATGCTCCGAGATGGTGGGCCTGCCGGGCATCACTTCCGTATAATGCCCCACCAGGTCCTCCGCGTGAACGCCGGTTTCCATGTCCATCAGGTCTGCATAGCGGTAGAGATGATCAAAGTCCTCCAGCAGGGCAAAATCCAATGCGTTTTTCACATGGGGATCCGCTTCCCGCTGGCCCAGATGAGCCGTCAGGTCCACAGCCAGCTGCTCGTAGCCGATGGTATGTTCCAGCACCGTTTCATCGGGGGGCTTTAAGGCGCTGAGCAGCTTTTGCTGCTGCTGTTCCAGCCTGCGCAGCAGGGCCAGCTGCCTGCGCACGTCTCCGTTTGGACAGTGGCGGGAGAATTGATGGGAATACCAGACATTCTCAAACTCCGTACCATTCATCAGGATGATCCGCGTGCGGGTATAGGGGTCCACCTCGTTCTTGTTGTAGGGGGCAGGGTACAGCCCCTTCCAGTCCACAATGCAGTCATCCAGCCGCCCGTTCTTTTGATCAAAAGGATTCATGCTTCTCTCTCCTTCCGGCTTGTTGCCAAGGGATAGTATGCGCCAAGGAAGGGAGTTCCAAACGGGGCAAAGCATGATTGAGTCATATGAAAAAGCCCGGCGGACTTCCGGGCGTACATTCTATTCTGCGTATACCAAGGGATGCCTTCCGGGAGCTTCCCTACTCCCTTTCCCCCAGCCACTGCTTCACGGCAAGTCCAGCCGCGTACACGGCGTTCTTCCTCTCCCCTGCTCCGGTGAGGGCTTCCATGGCCTCCCGCAGGCTCAGCCCCTGGAACATCTTCTCCAGAAGGCGGCCTTCCAGGGACACCTGGCATTCCTGCCTGGCAGCGGGAATGGCATCCTCATCCCCCCAGCGCAGCACCAGGCAATATTCACCCTTGTCTGCCTTGGGGTTGGCCCGCAGGGCATCCAGCACCTGTGCCACACTCCCCCGCAGGGTACACTCATGCTTCTTGGTCAAGTCGCAGCTGGCGCTGACCTGGGTATGGGGAAAAAGCTCCCCCATCGCGTCCAGCAAATCCACCACCCGATGGGGAGACTCATGCACCACCGCCAGCCTGGAATGGGTGCGCATCTCCCGCAACTTTTCCTTCAGCTCTCCCCTGGCCCTGGGCAGAAAGCCGTAAAAAGTGAACTCGCTCACCGGCATGCCGCTGACGCTGAGGGCTGCCGCCAGGGCTGTGGGACCCGGCACCGCTACCACCTGGATTCCTGCCTTTACCGCTTCCTCCGTCAAAATGCTGCCGGGGTCGCTGATGCAGGGGGTGCCCGCGTCCGTTGTCAGGGCCACGTCCAGGTTTTCCGCCAGCATCCGGGCTACGATTCTCTCCGCCTTGCTCCGCTCGTTGTGCTCATGGCAGCTGGTCATGGGGGTAGAGATGCCAAAAACGCTGAGCAGCTTCTGGGTCACGCGGGTATCCTCCGCCGCAATCAAACCCACGCTTTTCAGCGTGTCAATGGCCCTGGGGGTCATGTCCGCCAGGTTGCCGATGGGCGTTGCCACCACATAAAGGGTTGGCATGGCTACCTCCTTTGCTCCCCTGCCCGGGGGAAGCGTTCAAACACCCGCAGCTTGGCGCTGCGGGAACGGGGGTTGCGTTTCACTTCCTCAGCGGACGGCTTTACCGCGCCACCTGCCAGCACCTTCCCCAGGGGCTTTTTGCCGCAGGTGCAGATGGGGGCCTTGGGCGGGCATACGCACGGGTTTTGCAGCTTGCGAAATGTGCTTTTTACAATCCGGTCCTCCAGGGAATGGAAGGTAATGACCAGCAGCCTGCCGCCGGGAGCCAGGCAATCCGCGATATCGCAAAGGGCCTGGTCCAGCGGAGCCAGCTCGTCATTAACCGCAATGCGCACCGCCTGAAAGGTTCGGCGGGCGGGATGGCCCTCGTCCTTGCGGCGCACCGCCTTGGGGATGGCCGCATCCACCACCGCCACCAGGTCCGCCGTGGTGAGAATCGGGGCCTTGGCCCGTCTCTCCTCCAGCACCTGGGCAATGCGGGCAGCCCACTTCTCCTCGCCATAGTCCGTAAGTACCCGCCGCAGTTCCTCCCGGCTCACCGTGGCCAGATACTCGGCCGCCGTCATACCCCGGCTCCGGTCCATGCGCATGTCCAAAGGTGCGTCCTCGTGGTAGCTGAAACCCCGGTCTGCCGTATCCAGCTGATGGCTGCTTACGCCCAAATCCAGCAGGGTCCCCGTCAGGGGAACTGCCCCTGCTGCGGAAAGCAGCGCCTTGGCGTCATGGAAGTTTCCCCGGATGGCATGAAAGCCCGGATAGACACGCAGCCTTTCACAGGCGGCGGCAATAGCCGCCTCGTCCCGGTCCAGCCCCCAGAGGGTGGCCTCTCCCCCTGCGGCTTGCAGGATGCCTTCGCTGTGGCCGCCGCCGCCCAGCGTTCCGTCCAGGTACACACCGCCGCCGCGTGGGCGAAGCCACTCCATCACCTCGTCAAAGAGCACGGGAAGATGGTGAAACCCGCCGGGCTGATCCATTTGATTGTCCATCATCCTTGCCACGTTTTACAGGCTCTCCCTGAGAGCGGCAATGCGCTCCTGAAGGGAAGCCAGCATGCTTTGGTTGGTCTTCAGCTTCTCCTTTTCCTGCTCCACCAGAGCCGGGGGGGCCTTATCCACAAACCCCGGATTTCCCAGCTTCGCCTCTCCCCGGCCAATCTCTGCCGCCAGCTGGGCGGCCTCCTTCTCCAGACGGGCCACCTCCTTGGCAAAGTCCACCAGGTCTCCCAGGGGGATGCGGATCTCACCGGCAGCGCACACGGCGCTGACTGTCTTTTGCCCTGTCAGGGCGTCCTTGTCTCCCAGCTTCACGTCGCTGGCCCCTGCCAGGCGCTGCAGATAGGGCTCGGCCAAGGCCAGGGTATCCTCCCAGCCCGCCTCGGGGATCAGGGTCACATGGGTGCGTTTGCCGGGCTGCACATTCATCTCCGCCCGCAGGTTGCGGATGGTCCGGATGATCTCCATGAGCCCCTCCATCTGCCGCTCCTCCTGAGCAAAGGTAAGATCCGGCCTCACCTGGGGCCAGGAGGCCAGAATCAGCATGCCCTCTTTGCCCGGCAGGTATTGGTAGATCTCCTCCGTGAGGAAGGGCATAAAGGGATGCAACAGCTTGAGGATGCCCTCCAGCACGTACAGCAGCACGGCGCGGACATTGCGTTTGGCAGCTTCGTCCTCGCCCATCAGCCGCCCCTTGCTCAGTTCGATGTACCAGTCGCAGAACTCGCTCCAGGCAAAGTCATAGATCTTGGAGGCGACCAGGCCGAAATCCCCCTCCTCCATGTGCTTGCTGATCTCCGTCACGGCCTCCTGGAAGCGGCTTAGGATCCAACGGTCCGGCAGAGTCAGCTCCCGGATGCGAATCTCCTCCCGGCTGGCCGTATTCATCAACACAAAGCGGGCGGCGTTCCATACCTTGTTGGCAAAGTTGCGGGCACTTTCCACCTTCTCGGTGGAGAAGCGGGTGTCATTGCCCGGGCTCACCCCATTGGCCAGGGAAAAGCGCAGGGCGTCGGCGCCATACCGGTCGATCACTTCCAGGGGGTCCACGCCGTTGCCCAGGCTCTTGCTCATCTTGCGTCCCTTGTCGTCCCGTACCAGGCCATGGATCAGCACCGTATCAAAAGGCACTTCCCCCATCTGCTCGATGCCGCTGAAAATCATCCGGGCCACCCAGAAGAAGATGATGTCATAACCGGTGACCAGCATGTTGGTGGGATAGAAGTACTGGAGATCCTCGGTTTCTCTGGGCCAGCCCAGGGTGCTGAAAGGCCACAGTGCGGAGGAAAACCAGGTGTCCAGCACATCCTCATCCTGATGCAGATGGGTGCTGCCGCACTTGGGACAGGCCGCCGGTGCCTGTCGGGCTACGATAAGCTCGCCGCAGTCGTCGCAGTACCAGGCGGGAATCCGATGGCCCCACCACAGCTGACGGCTGATGCACCAGTCCCGGATGTTCTCCATCCAGTTATAGTAGGTCTTGGTAAAGCGCTCGGGCACAAAGCGCGTCCTTCCGCTTTGTACAGCCTCAATGGCGGGCTTTGCCAGTGGCTCCATTTTCACAAACCACTGGCGGCTGACCAGCGGGTCCACGGTCTGATGGCAGCGGTAGCAGGTGCCCACATTGTGGGTATAGTCCTCAATCTTTACCAGCAGGCCAAGGCTTTCCAGCTCCTGAACCACCGCCTTGCGGCATTCCAACGCCTTCATGCCATTAAACCGGCCCGCGTTCTCGTTCATGGTGCCGTCATCGTTGGTCACCCGAAGCACCTCAAGGCCATGGCGCTGGGCCACCTCAAAGTCGTTGGGGTCGTGGGCGGGGGTCATCTTCACCGCGCCGGTGCCAAACTCCATGTCCACATAGTCATCGGCCACCACGATGATTTCCTTGTTCACCAGGGGCAGGATCACTCTTCGGCCCACCAGGTGGGTGTAGCGCGGGTCGGCGGGGTTCACGGCCACGCCGGTATCCCCCAGCATGGTCTCAGGCCGGGTGGTGGCCACCACCACGCCCGGGCCGCCGTCCGCCGCCGGATAGCGGATATGCCACAGGTGGCTGGCCTGCTCCTCGTACTCCACCTCCGCATCGGACAGGGCGGTCTTGCACACCGGGCACCAGTTGATGATCCTCTCACCCCGGTAGATCAGTCCCTTTTCATACAGCCGCACAAAGACCTCCCGCACGGCCTCGTTGCAGCCCTCGTCCATGGTAAAGCGCTCCCGGCTCCAGTCGCAGCTGGCACCCAGCCTGCGCTGCTGCCGGTTGATCCTGCCGCCGTACTCTTCCTTCCACTTCCAGGCGCGCTCCAAAAAGCCCTCCCGGCCGATCTGCTCCTTGGTTACCCCGTCCGCCCGCATCTGCTCCACGATCTTCACTTCCGTGGCAATGGAGGCGTGATCCGTGCCGGGGAGCCACAGGGTGGGGTCCCCCTTCATGCGGTGATAGCGGGTGGGAGCGTCCTGCAAAAGGCAGTCCATGGCATGGCCCATGTGCAGCTGCCCGGTGATGTTGGGCGGCGGCATCACAATGGTAAAAGGCTTCTTGCCGGGAACGGGATGGGCCGTGAAAGCCCCGCTTTCCTCCCACATCCGATAGAGCTTATCCTCAATGGCCTGGGGGTTGTATACCTTCTCCATCGCAAATTCCTGCGGTTGCTGACTCATATAAGTCCCTCCGTACTGTGCTTACTCCGGGGCTACAGCCCTGGAATCCAATCCAGCAAAATGACGCTTCCTAAAACTGCCAGGACCAGCCCCAGCACCTTCACCCACGGGATGACTCTTTCCCCGTTGTCCCTGAGCACCAGCCTGCACAGCTTGGCCGCCTGCAGAACCAGCACCACCCCGGCGGTGAGCAGGAGAAGCCCAGGCACGCTAAGCCTTCCCATAACCCTATCCCAAAACCCCATGGAATCCCTCCTGAAAATCAGCAAAGCCGCCTCGTCCCAAAGGACGGAGCGGCTCCGTGGTACCACCTTATTTTGCGCCTGCCAGGCAAGCGCCTCTGTGCGCGGTAACGGGCGCATACGGCGGAACTAGCGGCCCAGGCCGTTCATCCCGCGCCCTCCCAAGCGACCTTCTGCGCTTCCGCCGATCCAAGCAACGTTTCAGCCAATGGGTTGCTCTCTCTGTGGGGCGGAACGCATACTCCTCTTGTTCAAAGGGCAAACGCCGCGGGCATCCTGCATGCTCTCCTGAAGGGAGGAATAGCAGGCGGTCCGCGGCATTGGAAAACTTAAGCGTTTTCCTTCTGTTTTTCGGTCATGTCAATTACTTGTTTACCGTTGTAATATCCGCAATGCTTGCACACGCGGTGGGAAAGCTTCTTTTGGTGGCACTGCGGGCATTCCACGATGCCGGGCAGGCTGAGCTTCCAATTCGCCCGACGGCTGCGGCCTCTGGCCTTGGATACTTTACCTTTGGGAAGAGCCATATCTACACCTCCTCGTCCTTCTTCAGCAAGTGCTGCAATGCTTCAAAAGGACGCTGCGTGGGCGGTCCATCTTGGCATGAGCTCTTGGAAATGTCCTTTTGCCACGCCTGAAGCTCCTGTGTCCCCTTGCAGTCCGCTTTGCAAACAAAGCGCATGGGGAGGCTGAGCATCATCAGCGTAAGCACCATCTGGTCCAGGGAAACGGCTTTCCCCTCATAGGGAAAGGACTCGTCCTCCGGGCTGCCTGCGTTCTTGCGGAACACCTCCGAAAAGGGGAGCCGCAGGGGAACGTCCGCCTGGCCCAGGCACAGGGCGCAGGCCGCATGGGCCATCCCATGAAGGGTTCCCTTCAGATGAACCTCATCCTGCACAACGGTGTACGTCCCTTGCAGCAGAGCCTCATCCCATGAAACCGTTTCACCCATCACGTCCTGAGGCGGAAGCTGTACCTTCGCCTCAAAGGGGAACGCGGTGCCAGGATTCAAAAAAGCCTTTGAAACATCCAGCAGCATGGTACCCTCCTCAAACGTGACCATGCAGTATTATAAGGCCGCAGGGAGGGTTTGTCAACCATGATTTTAAGGCGTTTGCCTTAGTCCATCAACGCGCCGGACACGATGGCCAGCGTGTCTCTGGCGATGACAATCTCCTCGTCCGTGGGGATCACCACGATCTTCACGCGGCTGTCATCGGCGGAAACCACGGTTTCGACCCGGTTTTTCAGGTTCTTTTCCGTGTCCAGCTTCGCGCCCATGAACTCCATGCCTTCCATGACCATGCGGCGAATGATATCGTTGTTTTCACCGATGCCGGCCGTAAAGGCAATGACGTCCACACCGCCCATCACCGCCGCGTAGGCGCCAATGTACTTGCGGATGCTGTGGGCCAGCATGTCACGGGCAGTCAGCGCGTCCTCGTCACCCGCGTCGCAAAGGTCATCGATGTCCCGCATGTCGCTGCTCTTGCAGCTGATGCCCATGAGTCCGCTCTTTTTGTTGAGGATGTCCAGCACCTGGTCTACGGACAGGCCGTCGCTATTGGCGATGAACTGCACCACAGCCGGGTCTACACTGCCCGAGCGGGTGCCCATGAGGACGCCCTCCAGAGGGGTCAGGCCCATGCTGGTGTCCACGCACTTGCCGCAGTCCACAGCCGCCAGGCTGGAGCCGTTGCCCAAATGGCAGGTAATCACCCTGGTCTTTTTATAGTCCAGGCCAAGGAAGGTGCAGGCCCGCTTGCTGACATAACGGTGGCTGGTGCCGTGGAAGCCGTAACGGCGGATGTGCAGCCGCTCATAGTATTCCTTGGGAATGCCGTAGAGATACGCCTTCTTGGGCATGGTCTGGTGGAAAGCCGTGTCGAACACCGCCACATTGGGGGTGTCCGGCATCACCTTTTCGCAGGCCTCAATGCCCATCAGATTGGCGGGGTTGTGCAGGGGGCCCAGGGGGATGTTGGCGCGGATGGCCTCCTTGACCTCCTCGTTGATGAGCACGCTGGCGGTAAACCGCTCGCCGCCATGGAGCACCCGGTGCCCCACCGCGCCGATCTCGTCCATGCTGGAAAGCGCGCCTTTGTCTCCGGTGAGGGCTTCCAGCATCAGCTGGATGGCGGCGGTATGGTCCTTCATGGGGGCGATGCGCTCATAGGCCTGTCCATTCACGTTCTGCTTGAGCTTGCTGCCTTCGATGCCAATGCGCTCACAAATGCCCTTGGCCAGCAGCTTTTCGCCTTCCATGTCGATGAGTTGGTATTTCAGGGAGGAGGAACCGGCGTTGAGAATGAGAATCTTCATCTGATATGCTCCTTATGCTTGCGCTTTCACGGCAGTAATGGCGACCACGCTGACAATGTCCTCCACCGAGCAGCCGCGGCTGAGATCGTTCACGGGCTTGGCAAGGCCCTGGATGATGGGGCCAACGGCCTGAGCTCCGGCCAGGCGCTGCACCAGCTTGTAACCGATGTTGCCGGCCTGCAGGTCGGGGAAGATGAGCACGTTGGCATGACCCGCCACCGTGGAACCGGGGCTCTTCAGCTGACCAACGCTTTCCACCAGGGCCGCATCCGCCTGCAGCTCACCATCCAGCTCCAGCTCAGGAGCCTGGGCATGGGCCAGGGCTGTGGCTTCCTGCACCTTAGTGACCAGCGCGTCCTTGGCGCTGCCCTTGGTGGAGAAGGAAAGCATCGCCACCTTGGGGTCCAAGTCCACCAGGCTCTTGCCGGTTTGGGCGCTGGCGATGGCAATAGCGGCCAGCTCCTCCGCCGTGGGGTTGGGGATCACGGCGCAGTCGCCGAAGATCATCACGCCCTCCTGGCCATACCGGGCCGTGGCCAGCTCCATGATGAAGCAGCTGGACACCACCTTGATGCCCGGAGCGGTCTTGATGATTTGCAGCGCCGGCCGCAGCACGTCTCCGGTGGAATGGATGGCGCCGGCCACCATGCCGTCGGCATCCCCGGCTTTCACCATCACCGCGCCATAATACAGGGGGTTGGTGGTGACCAGTTCCCTGGCCTGATCCTCCGTCATGCCCTTCGCCTTGCGAAGTTCAAACAAAAGCTGTGCGTAGGCCGGAGATTTCTCGCTGGTGGCGGGGTTTTGGATCTCCACTCCCCCAAGTTCCACGCCCTTCTCCTGGGCGACCTTTGCGATCTCCCCGGCATCCCCCAGCAGGGTCACCCGGGCGATACCCTCGGCGGCGATCCTGGCGGCAGCCTGGACGGTGCGCGGTTCCGTGCCCTCGGGCAGCAGGATGTGCATGGGCCTTTGTTTGGCCTTCGCCTTGATTTTTTCAATGACGGACATGACGGCTTCCTCCCTAGTATGGTATACTGTGCTGTGCTCAGCGATATTGACAACCGATGTATTATACACCTTTTCAGCACGAAATGAAAGGGAAAATGCAAAATGCACCAGAAAAATAAGCAAAAAATGCCCTGCCAAAACCCGCCGGCGGTGGTGGGGATCGTCTGCGAATACAACCCCTTTCACAGGGGGCATGCCCGTCAGTTTGAACTTATCCGGGAAAAATTGCCGGAAGCGGCCATTGTATGCGTCATGAGCGGGCCCTTCACCCAGCGGGGCATGCCGGCTGTCTACGCCCCGGCTGAGCGAGCCAGGGCAGCGCTTACTGCAGGAGCGGACCTGGTGCTGGAGCTGCCTGCCCTCTTTGCCATTCGGGAGGCGGAGCATTTTGCCCTGGGGGGCGTTTCGATTTTACATGACCTGGGGTTTGTCACCCATATCAGCTTTGGATGTGAAAATCATGAGATCCCGCTGCTGGCGGAAGCGGCCCAGGTGCTGGAACAGCAGGACGATTGCTTTACAGACAGGCTCAGGGAAGCGCTGGGACGGGGTATGCCCTTTGCCGCGGCCCAGGGATGGGCGCTGGCCCAGGTGCTTGGCCGGGAGGAGCGCGAAACAGAGGAGAGTCTCCCCCTGTCAAAGGAAGCCCTTGGCCGTATCTTTTCCGCTCCCAACAACATCCTGGCCATCAGCTATCTGCGGGCGCTGGCACGCCTTCACAGCCCGATCCGGCCCTTGCCGGTACTCAGGGTGGGAAGCTATCACGAAACGTCGCTGGACCCCAGTCGGGGCTATCCCTCCGCCACGGCTGTTCGCACCGCCCTGGCAAAAGAAAACTGGGCCGAAGCCCAGGCTGCCTGCGGCTATGATCACCGGGGACTTCCTTTCCATCCGGAAAAGAGCCTGGACCTTGTCCTGCTCAATGAACTTCGCTCCATGAGCAAGGCTCAGCTGGCCGCCCTGCCCGACTGCACTGAAGGCCTGCAAAACCGCCTGTACAAAGCCTGCCGGGAAGCCTTGAATCGGGAGGATCTTCTCCGGAGGCTGAAAACCAGACGGTATACCTATGCCAGGCTCTCCAGGCTGTGCTGCCATGGGATGCTGGGCCTCACCGGGCGGATGCTGAAGGAAAACCCCTTGCCTGCCTATGTGCGTCTGCTGGGCCTGCGTGTGGGTCAGGAGGGATTGCTTTCGCTGCTGAGGCAAAGTTCCCTGCTGGTTGTGTCAAAGGCGGCGGACGGTCCTCTGGAGGAGGATGCGTACCGTCTGGATGAAAAAGCCTATGATTTGTGGGCGCTGGGCGCCGGAGAGGCGGCAGGACTGATGTATCGACAGGGGGTCGCGGTCTGCCCCTGAGGTTCATGCAAGGGAGAGTGGGGGGAAGCGGCGGGCTTCTTATGGCACGGAAACAGGGGCCACCGACGGCTTGGGAGTGGCCGTGGGGTTTGTGGTAGGCGATGCCGTAAGCGCCGGTGTGGGCTGAGGCATCTGGAACCAGGCAAAGGTCATCATACTTCCGGGATAGGCCTTCCGGAAATCATCCATCGTTTCCTGGGCTTTGGCTGCTTCTCCGGCATTTAATTGGAGAAGTGCCTTTACGGCATCCATGTAGGCCTGGATCTCTCCATCCTTGGCGGCCAGTGCCTCCTGGGTAGCCTGATGCTTGGCTTCCAGCTCGGTGAGCGCACTGCGGACAGCAGGGTACTCCCCTTGCAGGGCAGCCAGCTCCTCCAAGGCGGTCTGATGCTCGGTTTGCAGCCCGGCAAGTGCCTCCTGCACGGCCTGATACTCCCCTTGCAGCGCGTCAAGTGCCTTCTGCGCGACCTGATACTCCCCCTGCAGCCCGGTCAGTTCATTCCAAGTGGTCTGATACTTGGTTTTCAGTGCGGTAAATGCCTCCTGCGCGGCCTGGTACTCCCCCTGCAGCGCGGCCAGCTGTTCCTGCGTGGCCTGATGCTCGGTTTTAAGCGCGGAAGATGCCTCCTGCACAGCCTGGTACTCCCCTTGCAGCTCGACAAGCTCATCCTGCGTAGACTGCTGCTCGGCTTTTAGCGCAGTCAGCTCATCCCGGGCGGCTTGATGCCCGGTTTTCACTGCGATCAGTTCATCCTGAGCATACTGGTACCCGGTTTGCAGATCGGCCAGCTGGTCCTGCGCGGCCTGGTACTCGGTTTGCAGATCGGCCAGCTGGTCCTGCGCAGCCTGGTGCTCGGCTTGCAGCCCGGTGAACGCCTCCTGCGCAGCCTGGTACTCCCCCTGCAGAGCGGCCAGCTGGTCCTGCGCGGCCTGGTACTCGGTTTGCAGCGCGGCCAGTTCATCCAAAGCGGTCTGGGCTCCGGCAAGAGCCGTCTGCGCTTCCTGGGTTGCGGTCACCTTGACCTCCAGCTCCCCCTTGAGGGTTTCCACCTGGGCCAGGGCGTCGTCCCGCTCCTTTTGGGCCGCGGTGAGCTGTTCTCCAAGGCTTGCCGCCAGGGCTTTGTGCTTTTCCTTCTCCTGGGTGAGGGCGGCGCGCTCCCGGTCAAAGGCATCCTGGGCGGATGCCAGATCCGTGTCCTTCTGCGCCAAAGCGGCCACGGCGGTGTCCGCGGTAGCCTGGGCCTCGGTGAGCGCCGTCTGGTTCTCCGTGATGAGCTGCTGGATCTCCGTCAAACCAGTCTGCAAGGTTTCCTTTTCCTTTTGGGAAGCGGCCAGCTTCTTCTCCTTTTCCTGAAGAATCAGCGCCTGCTCTTCCCTTTCAGCCGCCAGGGCCTCCAGCTGCTCCTGGAGAGCGAGCTGCTTTTGTTTGAGTTCATTGACCTGGTCCACCTTGGTGGCCAGTTGTTTGGATTGCTGCATGCTGCCGGCCACGATAAAGCCGGATACCACCAGCAACGCCACCACAACGATGGCCAGAATGGTAAGCGCCTGTTTCACCTTGTCCCCCACCTTTTCACACTTTTTGCGCGCAAAATGACAAACCCGTCCTGTGCATTAGCATATGACGGGTTCTTGGGGTTTATGCCATCCGCTGGAAATTTTGCCGGTGGGAGGGCCTGTCCGCCCTCAGGGTACCAGGGGAATGTCGTCCTTTTCCATGGGCTGGGCCTGGGGCAGGGGCGGAAGCTCCCGAATGTCGGAGATTCCAAAATGCTCCAAAAACCGGTCGGTAGTGGCGTAGAGGATGGGCCGTCCCAGGGCCTCCTTGCGGCCCACCTCCTTGATAAGTCCTTTTGACAGCAGGGATTGAATGGAATAATCGCACTTCACGCCGCGCACCAGCTCCACATCCCCCCGGGTGGCGGGCTGGCGGTAGGCGATCACCGCCAGGGTCTCCAGGGCCGCCTGGGACAGGGTCTGCCGCTGCACGGGCTGGAGCATCCGCTCCACATAGGGGGCAAATTCCGGGCGGGTTTCCAGCTTCAGGTGATTGCCATACCGCCTCAGGAGAATGCCCCGCCTGGAACAATCATATTCCTTCTGCAGCACCTCCACGGCGTGGATGGTTTCCAGCTCGCTAAGGCCCAGGGCCGTCCCCAACTCCTCCACGGAGATGGGGTCTCCCGCCACGAACAAGATGGCTTCGATGACAGAAGGCGCTTCATTCAAGTCCATCCTCGGCCCTCCTCCCCGGACACAGAACGATCCGGTCAAAAGTAGATTTCTGGGAAACATGGGCTTTGCCCAGCTTGAGCAGCTCCAGCAGCGCAATAAACAGCGTAACAATCTCCTCTTTATCGGGCGTTTCACTGAACAGGTCCTCAAAGCAGGCGCTGCCCAGGGACAGCCGGGTCTGGATGACCTCCATGCAGCCCTCCACAGTGTAGCTGTCCCGGCGGATGTCCCGCAGGTGAAAGTCCACCTCCCGGGGCTGCCTGGGGGCCCGTTCCGCCAAACGCTCCAGCGCCTCCCACAGGGCGGCAAAGGTCAAGCCGTCGATCTC
>Ga0123335_1004799_pt1 | contig 17047 bp, 20 predicted proteins | sample BiotimSIPDNA_2_FD_89707 | JGI IMG/M metagenome (GOLD analysis project Ga0123335, IMG submission 89707) | Anaerobic biogas reactor microbial communites from Washington, USA - Biogas_R2 time_0 SIP DNA | ecosystem: Engineered > Bioreactor > Anaerobic > Unclassified | place: Washington, USA...
TCTTTGTTAATTTGCTTTCCGGTTTGCTGGCTTATTCACTAAAAGATCGTAAACCTAAAATTGATTTGTCCGGTTATTCTAATGAACTTGTTTTTGCTTGATTCTTATATCGAACTCAGGTTACTGTAGTATTCCGCAGTTTTTATTTCAAGCTGGATTCTGCTATCAATTACCTTGCTTTGTTCAGAAGCCCAAGCCCCGATTTTACTGCCTTCAGGTCTTTCTTCAAAATATTTATCCGAAATTTCTTCACTTACTTTTTCAACATAACCTTCAATTCGTACTTGTCTTTCAAGTTCCGGCCAAAAAAATACAACTGCCGCAAAAGGATTCGACTCAATCTGGCGGGCTTTGTAACTTCCGTAATTTGTAAAAAATACAAGCCCTTTATCTTCAATTTCTTTTAGAAGCACAATTCTTATCGAAGGTCGTCCTGTAGGCGTTGAAGTTGCAAGCGCCATTGCAGTTGGCTCGGTTAACTCGGATTTAACAGCTTCATCAAGCCATAATTTAAGCTGAGTAATAGGATTTAAATTAACATCCTTCTCATTTAACGAGTGCAGTTTGTATTCTTTGCGGATTGAAGATATATTCATTTCCATTTTCCCCTCAAATAAAAATAATAACAAACATTTTAAGAAAATTATTCCCAAAAACGAACTGTGGAATATTTTCTGTAAAAGAAATGCGCGTAATAGTTGAAAGCCTTGATAAAGTTAAGTAACTTCACATCTTAAAAATATTATTCTAAAAAAATGATTGAACTTGAGATTGTAAATGGTACTTTTTCAATTCATAAAGTATGTCCGGATAGAAAAGATTTGCTGGATTTATTTAATGAAGATTTTTTCTCAATTACAAAAACAAATGACGAAATATCTGTTGTATGCCGGGAAGAAATATTTATAAAAGAAACAGAAGTTGAAAACGGCTGGAAATGTTTGAAAGTAAAAGGAATTCTCGATTTCTCGCTGGTTGGAATTTTTCATTCAATTCTTACTGAGTTAAAAAATGCAGAAATCAGTGTGTTTGTAATTTCAACTTTCAATACAGATTATATCCTAATCAAAAAAGAGAGTTTTGAAAAAGCTGTAAAGGTGTTAAATATGACAAATAATATTTCAATTAAATAAGCGAGGGAAGAATGACTGAAGAAGAAAAAGCGATAAAAATGTTTAATTCTGGATTTAATTGTTCGCAAGCTGTTGTCAGCGCATTTGCCGAAAAGTTAAATTTCGATGAAAAATTGGCATTAAAAATATCTACAGGTTTTGGTGCAGGAATGGGCAGACTTCAGGAAACTTGCGGAGCTGTTACCGGTGCTTTTATGGCATTGGGAGTTTACAATAGCAACATTTCAGATGACAATGCAGAAATTAAGAAGAATACTTATAAAATGGTTCAGGATTTTAACTCGAAGTTTAAAGAGCTTAATAAAACCACAATCTGCCGTGTACTTTTAGGTGTGGATTTAAATACTGACGAAGGACAAAAGATTTTAAAAGACCAAAATCTTCACGGAACAGTTTGCGAGAAATGCATTAAGAATGCTGTGAAAATTGTGAATAATCTAATATAGGAAATGGAACGCTGATTTTACAGCTTGTTTATGAGTTACTTAAATTTTGTATTATCTTAAAATAAGTGATTATCATAAATCTGCGTTCAAAAAAAAAGGAATAATTATGAAAATTGATTGTGGAGAATTTTTTCTAAGACCTCTTGAAATTGAAGACGCAGGCGATCTTGCAAAAAATGCAAATAACAGGAATGTATGGATTAATCTGCGTGATGTTTTTCCTCATCCATATTCGAAAAATGATGCAATGAATTTTATTGAATTTGTGCAAGCTGCCGATACAATGCTTGTTTTAGGCATTATATATAAAAATGAATGCATAGGAGTTTTAGGCGCGCATTTTCAGCCTGATGTTTATCAGCACTCGGTAGAGCTTGGTTTTTGGATCGGGGAAACTTACTGGGGAAAAGGAATTATGACTAAGGCTTGTAGAGAATTTATGAAATATTTGTTTGGGAAAAAAGATATTAACCGTATATATAGCAGCGTTTTTGAATGGAATAAATCTTCAATGCGGGTTTTGGAAAAATGCGGATTTAAAAAAGAAGGAATCTTGAGAAAAGCAGTTCTAAAAGACGGTAATTTTATTGATGAACACAGATACAGTAAATTAAAAAATGAATAAAGAAGGCAAATACAAAGTAGTAATTTTCGACCTCGGTGAAACATTGATTGAATATGTAAATGTTCCGCTGAGCTGGAAAAATCTTTATCCCGAAATATTTAACAGAATAAATGAATACAATATGCTGGGACTTTCGGAACATCAGATTGAAAAAATATGCTGTAATCTGGAAAAGTATAATACAAGAATCAACCCGAGGGAAAAGGAATTCTCGGCAGAGTATATTTTTTTTAATATACTTGAAGAGTTTAGGATTTACGATGATATTATCACGCAAAAAATAATACCGCAATTCTTCAATTTTTTTCAGCAAAAAAGAAAAACTTATCCTGAAACAGAGGAAGTATTAAAAACACTTAAAGAGAACGGATTAAAAACTGCAATATTTACCGATGTGCCTTACGGAATGCCCGACGAGTTTGTGTTCGAAGACATAAAAAGTTTTGCCAGTTACATCGATAAAGTTGTAACTTCAGTTTCTGCCGGTTTTCGTAAACCAAATCCAGCAGGACTTGAAATGATTTGCGATCACTTTCCTGCCGATAAAAATGAAATTATTTATGTCGGGAATGAAGAAAAAGATATAATAGTCTGCAAAAATATCGGGTGTAAATCTGTTTTAATAAACAGAGAAGAAACACCTAAAAATTTCGGAGAAGATTATCAATTTAAAACGTTAACAGAATTAACAAATCTGATAATAAAATCTTTTATATAACTTTGCTGAGTTGATGTGTTTTTAATTGTTTACAAGAAATAAAAAATGTATGCTTTGCAGAAACAAATTGGAGTTTTGATGAAAACACTTGGATTAATTGGCGGGATAGGTCCCGAATCGACGATTGATTATTACAAAATGTTAATTAAAAAATACCGCGAAATAAAAGGAGAAAACGAGTATCCATCATTCCTGATAAACAACATTAATATGACTGAAATGCTGGATTATATTAAAAACAAAAAAAATGAAGAACTGGTAAAATATTTATCAAATGAAATAAATAAAATAGAAAAAGCGGGAGCAGATTTTGCTGCTCTTGCATCCAACACGCCGCATCTTGTTTTTGACGAATTACAGAAAAATGTAAATATACCGCTTATAAGTATTGTTGAAGAAACAGTAAAATTCTGCGCGAAAAGAGGGTTTGTAAATACAGGACTTTTCGGCACAATGTTCACTATGGAAGCTGGTTTTTATCAGCAAATCGGGGAAAAGTATTCGGTAAAAGTAAAAATTCCGGAAGAAAATGAAAGAAAGTTTATTCACGAAATCTATTTCAATGAACTTGTTCCCGGAATAATTAAGGAATCAACAAGAAAAAAACTTGTTGAAATTGCTTGTAATCTTAAAGATAAATGCGGAATATCGGGGCTGATTTTAGGCGGGACCGAACTTCCTTTGATATTAAAGCAGGAAGAATTTAAAGATATTGTAATCCTTAACACTTCGGAAATACACATAAATGCTATTATAAAAAAGATGATAAATAATGAAGATTTCTGAAAATTGTTATGCAGTTACAGGGCTCGGTTTTACTCCGCCGTGGTTTGTTAATGCCGGAATTATAAAGGGAAAAGATAAAACAATAATAGTTGATTCCGGCGGAAATTACAGCGCGGCACAGACTATTTACGGGTATGCTTCTGCAGTATCGCGTACCCAGAAATTTGTTGTGATAAACACCGAACCTCATTTTGATCATATTCTTGGAAACTGTTTTTTTTCAGAGAGAAATATCCCGATTTATGCTCATCCTTTAGTTTACAGAAAGGAAGAAGATTTTATTTGTCAGAAAAAAGAAATGAACGATTCTATAACCGAAATAGTCAGGAAAAAAGCTAATGAGGAAGAATCTTTTTTTAGTAAAACATATTTGAAAAATCCGGATTTCAAATTACAAGATAATCAGGAAATTGATTTAGGGAATTCAAGGGTTAAAATATTCTTTACTCCGGGACATACAAAAGCTAATATTTCGGTTTTTCATACTTCCGAAAAAGTGCTTTTTACAGGCGATTGCATCGTTAATAATTATTTACCGAATACTGGAGCGGCAAATAAAGAGGACTTGAAAATTTGGAACGAATCTTTGAAATTTATTAAATTTCTTAACCCGGAAATAATAGTTCCTGGTCACGGAGGTGTTATTGAAAAAAACGAAATTGAAATTGCTATAACCAGAATGGGTAAAATAATTTCACGCGGAATAAATTAATCGCAAAATCAATATATTATGTCCAAGAAAAAATAGTAAAATGCAAGTTTAAATTAACTTCGGAAATCGCAATTAAATCCTTTTTTACTTTTATGAATGTTTTGTAAAAATTTGTATAATTCGATATACCGTAAATGTTTTTTATAATTCATAAAGAGTGAAAAAATGAAAACTATAATATTTACTTTTATGCTGATTTTCTGTGTTCATTTTGTTAATGCGCAAATGAATGAATTAAATAACAAACACCCTTTCGATCAAACTTTAGTGTTAAGTGTTGACGGCGGTTTTACGCTTGCTCAAACTGATTACAGGAGTGTAAAACTAGGATTAATTGGAAAGGGAACCGCTGAATATTTTCTATCAGTTTATGATAAAAATACACTTGGTCTAAAACTAAGTGCGGCAGGTTTTAAAATTAACGGTGAAGACGCCCGCAAAACTCCTGATAAAATATCGACTGATGTAATTATGTTTGGTGCTGGAATTACTTATACAAACATATTTTACGATAAGCTAATGCCTTATGCTTCTTTAACATTAAATAAAATATGGTTTAGCCCGAAAGACGAAAATGGGAAACGCGCCCCGAATAATGCTAAAAATATATATTCAAGAGAAGGGATGCTTACAAGTTTAGAAGTCGGTTTAAGATATAAATTTGATGATTATTTCACGTTTAACTTTAACACATCAATAAATTATCCCGATAATGATAATATTGATGACTTTCCTTCCGGGAAAAGCAATGACCAATTTATGAGTGTAGGATTAGGAGCTTCCATAGCCCTTTTTGGCAAAAGAGATTCTGATAAGGACGGTATTTTAAACAGTGTGGATAAATGCCCCAACGAGTCCGAAGATTTTGACGGATTTGAAGATGAAGACGGATGCCCTGAAAATGATAATGATAAAGACGGAATTTTGGATATTAATGATAAATTTCCTAATGAACCCGAAGATATTGACGGATTTGAAGATGAAGACGGATGCCCTGAAAATGATAATGATAAAGACGGAATTTTGGATATTAATGATAAATGTCCAAACGAATCCGAAGATTTTGACGGATTTGAAGATGAAGATGGATGTCCTGACTTAGATAATGACTATGATGGAATAAAGGATGCCGATGATAAATGCCCAAATGAACCTGAAACTTTTAATAATTTTGAAGATAAAGATGGATGTCCCGACGAAGTTCCGGTTGCAAAAGATACTGTAAAGACTGTTGTTGCTCCGGTTATTCCAGCAGCGCCTGCTGTTCAGCCCAAACAGGAAAAACCTGTTTCAGAAACAAAGCCTTTACGAAAAGCTCCTGATGAGTTTGTAATACACTCAGCAACAACTTTCAGAATGAACTCAAGTACAATAGAATCTGATGCAAGACCTTTTTTGAATAACATTGCAGATACATTAAAAAAATATCCGGGAGAAAGGTGGAGGATAGAGGGGCATATTGATAGCAGAACAGCAGCATCAAATGAATCAAACTTATCAGCAAAAATGGCTAAAGCAATTCAGGACTATCTTGTTGGAAGAGGAATTCCGGCATCGAGATTTGTTCTGGCTGATATGCTCGACCGTTTCCCTATTGCCAGCAATACAACTTCTTTTGGAAGAATGAAAAACAGAAGAGTTGTTTTGGTAAGAGTTAAATAGGATTATAAAAATCACTTTAATATAAGATGAAATGCCTTATATTATCACTGCGTATTTTTTGAGGTTAATATGAAATTTATGTTGCAAGTTGTTATATATATTACAATAGCAGCTTTCAGTCTGAAGGCTCAGCCTGTAATTGAAATCTGGTACGGAAATCCCCAATATTTTGGATTTAATGGAACTCCGCAAAACCAGATAAATATTTTAGGAAGAGTGACAGGCGCAACATCATTAAGCTATACTTTAAACGGAAGTGATCCTCGTTCTCTTAATATTGGTCCTTATACACCTACAACAGTGAGAAGACTTTATAATACAGGCGATTTTAACATTGAGATTTTCACAAACACTTTAAATGGATACAGCAGAGATGCATTTTTAGTTGAAGGAGAAAACACTGTAACAGTAACAGCACAAGGAACAGGTGCCCCGGTTAATGAAACTGTCACTTTTTTCTTTACAGACGATTATTCTTTGACATCTTCATATTCTGTTGATTTTGATACTGTAACAAATATCACAAATATTTTTCAGGTAACTGACGGTAAATGGGAATTAGTGCCTGGTGAAGGTGTAAGAAATTCTTCCGGTGAAACCGGTTATGATAGAGCCCTCATTTTTGGTGATAAAACTTGGGAAAATTACGAGGTAAATGTAAAAGTTAAAATTAATGAAGTATTGGAAAAAACGGCTTCTCCCAGTGGCGGAGCAGCACTTATTATGATTTTGCGCTGGAACGGACATACTGATAATCCTGTTTCCGGATGGGAGCCAAAATCTGGCTGGATTCCTACTGGTGCATTTGTTGATTATGTTCCAAGAGAGCACTTTTCTGGTAGTTCGTTTAATGAAGGAATATTTGAAGTATTCGCTAACGGAGAAGGTACTGGTCAAACATATATTGATGATTTTACATTAGATACCTGGTATAACTTTAAAGCAAGAATTCAGTCGAGACCCGAAGATTCACCAATAATTAAAGCCAAACTTTGGAAAGGTGAAACTGAGCCGGACTGGCAGCTTGTTTGCTCGAATCCTGATGGATTGCAAGAACCTCTTTCAGGCGCTGTTCTCTTCGGGTCGCATCATCTTGATGTAACCTTCGGCGATTTTTCTGTTATTCCGCTTGAGGCTTTACCAGTAGAATTAGCTGCTTTTACAGGAAAAGTAAGTAATCAGGAAATATTGTTAAACTGGGAGACTTCCTCCGAAGTGAATAATTATATGTTCGAAATTGAGAAAAACGTTTCTGGTTCCGGGAATAAAATATGGGTAACAATCGGACAAATTATTGGTAACGGCAATTCAAACAGCAAAATTGGGTATTCATTTAAAGATAAAAATCCTGTAAAGGGAAAAAACTGTTACAGACTTAAACAAATTGATGTTGACGGCAGTTTTAAATATTCCGATGAAATAACGATTGAATATTATTCTAATAGAAATTTTGAATTAATCCAGAATTATCCAAACCCGTTTAACCCTGCTACAACAATAAGTTACTTTTTACCGCAAGAAGCAGATGTTACAATTGAAATAATTTCTCCGCTTGGCGAAACAATCGAAGTTATTAAAAGAAATAATGAGAAATCCGGATTAAATAAATATATTTGGGATGCCGGAAATCTATCATCCGGAGTATATTTTTACAAGGTGAAAGCGGTATTTCTGCATTCTAATATTATAAATGAAAATATTAATAAAATGTTATTACTGAAATAATTATAAAATAATATGAAAAAGTATAAAATTGTATTGTTGTTTTTATTTGCTTCGTTTATCTACTCACAAACTGACCCGCAATTAAGTATTGTTATTGAAGAGGACAATCCATCATATCCGACAAGACCAAAAGTTACTTTAGAAAACAGTTTGATTAAGGTTGTTATAAGGACTCAAACAGGTGGGGATGCTAAAAATGAAGGAATTGAAACAGTTATTAAAGAGTTCTATATTAAAAGTAAAAATGATAATATAGTTAATCCGGATCAATATATTGATGCGTGCACCCAAAGGCCAGCTGCTGATACAGCATATATAACATATAATACTAACGAAAAGAATACTGTTCGGTTGGAATATAATTTTGATACTAATAATGGAATTATTGATTATAGTATTTTCCCAAACTCGCCAATAATAAAAGTTGATTATATTCAATATGAATATGCTAAAAATGCTTACTGGGCTAACATTGTTGAGTTATTTGATCTTGGATATAGAAAACAGCGAATATATGGACAAGAGAGTTTTATCCGTTCATTACAATATAATCCTGCAAGTTATTGGAATACATATGACGGTGATGAATATGCCAGTGACCCGTTAGACGGAGGTTCATTAAATTATAACGGACACAGCATTATTTTATACGGCGGCAGTTCTGATGAAAGCACATATGGATTCGGAAGGATTCTTCCTTTTTATGAGAATAATGTAAAAGGCGGTATGCGTATATTAAAATTTCTTGATTGGGGAATTGAGCCATATATCTCTACTGGAAATAATAATATGAATAGAGAACCTGTTACAAGTTACCTTTACGTTTGGACAACCGGGCAGGAAAATGCAATTTCCTTTGGTCAGGGAATAATTGATGCAGCTTTGCCGGTTGAATTGCTTTATTTTAACGCTGATACAAGCGGAACTTCAGTATTGCTAAATTGGGCAACTGCTACGGAGCACGATAATTACGGATTTAATGTTCTTAGAAAAAATGTAACATTAAATGAAACAGAATGGAGCAATATTAGTTTTGTTTCTCTCGAACCAGGAACATCCAATATTCCAAAGTATTACGAATATGAAGATACAAGTATGGTACCCGGAATTTACAGATATCAACTTGAACAGGTTGATGTTAATAGCGGAACCAGTTATTCCGATTCAGTTCAGATTGAAGTTCCTAATTATGTCTCCATATCAGAACAATACAACTATTTAAACTATTCTCTTGAACAGAACTACCCCAATCCTTTTAATCCTGTTACCAATATTCGTTATTCGATACCTTCGGTGCAGTTTGTTACTCTTAAAGTATTTAATATCCTTGGCGAAGAAGTTGCCTCATTGGTAAATGAAGAAAAATCTGCAGGAATTCACGAGGTGAAATTTAATGCAGCTTCTTTAAATAGCGGGGTTTATATATATAAAATTCAAACTGAAGAGTTTTATTCTGTAAAAAAACTGCTTTTGCTTAAGTAGAAATGAATAAATTTAATCTGTAAAAAAAGTATTAGCATTCATTCATCTTTACAATAAACTGTTTTTATTTTAAACTCTAAAAATTGTATATTTCGGTATGAATATACTGCTTGTATACAAAACAGTTTTTAATCCCATAAATAATAAAACAGGGTTTATATTTACCCTTATTCTGTTTAATAAATGGAGAAGTAATGGCTAAAGTAAAAGGCGGCATAATTGTCGATATAGAAAAGTGCAAAGGCTGCGAGTTATGTAAAGAAGCGTGTCCGCAGGAAACGCTCGAATTATCAAGGCAGCTTAATTCAAAGGGTTATCATTATATTGTAAAAATTGAAGACAAATGTACAGGATGTACTAATTGTGCATTGGTTTGTCCGGAAGGTGTAATAAAGGTTTACAGAAAAACGCTTGATAAAAAAGAGCATATAGCTGATATAAAAAATGTTAATAGCGATATAACTGTTACGGTGAAAGAATGAGTGAATATGAATTGATGAAAGGCAACGAGGCAATGGCAGAAGCTGCAATAAGAGCAGGAGCCGATGCATATTTTGGATACCCTATCACTCCGCAATCGGAAGTGTTGGAATATTTAAGCAGGGAAGCAAATAAAAGAACAGGAATGATAGTTCTTCAGGCAGAAAGTGAAATTGCCTCAATTAATATGGTTTATGGAGCGGCAGGGACAGGTAAAAAAGTCTGGACATCTTCATCAGGTCCGGGAATAAGTCTGATGCAGGAAGGAATATCGTATATTGCTTGTGCCGAATTGCCTTGCCTTATTGTAAATGTTATGCGTGGCGGTCCGGGACTTGGAACTATCCAGCCATCGCAAGGTGATTATTTGCAGGCGGTTAAGGGTGGGGGACACGGAGATTACAAACTGATCGTACTTGCTCCGGCAACAGTTCAGGAAATGTCTGATTTTGTTAAACTGGGATTTGATCTTGCTTTTAAATGGAAAAATCCGGTTATGATTTTAACAGACGGGGCACTCGGGCAGATGATGGAAAAAGTTAAATTATTCGATCCGCAACCTCGCTCAAATGAAATTCTACCTTGGGCTACAACCGGTAAAAACGAAAACAGAGAGAAAAATTTAATTACTTCCTTGTATATGCAGCCCGAAGATATGGAAAAAATGAACAGAAAATTGCAAAAAAAGTATGAAGATATTACAAGAGAAGAAGTAAGATTCGAAGCAATTAATTGTGAAGATGCTGATATAATATTAACAGCGTTCGGTTTAGTTGCCCGAATATGTTCAAAAGCTGCTGATATGGCGCGAAAAAAAGGAATTAAAGTCGGCGTATTCAGACCTGTAACACTATTTCCGTTTCCGGCGGAAACATTAAATAAATACGCCCATAAAGCAAAATTATTTATTGATGTAGAAATGAATGCAGGTCAGATGCTCGAAGATGTTAAACTGGCTGTTAACGGTAAAGTAAACGTCGATTTTTATGGAAGAATGGGAGGAATTGTACCTTCTCCCGATGAAATTCTTGAAAAAATAATTCAAATGTCTGGTTTGGAGAATAAATGAAAGAGAAAAATTTAATAGAAGAGGAAAAATTCTGTAACAGTTCCGAAGAAGAAAATATATGTACTGAAGATAATATAGTTTATAAAAGACCTTCTGTTTTAATTGATGTTCCTATGCATTATTGTCCTGGATGCGGACACGGTGTTACACACAGATTAATTGCGGAAGTTATTGAAGAAATGGGAATTCAATCTGAAACAATTGGTGTTGCCCCGGTTGGGTGCTCTGTTTTTGCATATAATTATTTGGATGTAGATATGACAGGAGCAGCTCATGGCAGAGCCAGCGCTGTTGCTACCGGAATAAAAAGAGTATTACCCGATAAATATGTCTTTTCTTATCAGGGGGACGGCGACTTAGCCGCAATTGGAACAGGTGAAACAATTCATACTTGCAACCGAGGAGAAAACATTCTTATCGTATTTATTAATAACGGTATCTACGGTATGACCGGCGGTCAGATGGCTCCGACAACTCTTGAAGGTATGAAATCGACAACTTCGCCAAATGGAAGAAACAGCAGAACAATGGGAGACCCTTTAAAAATCACTGAAATGGTTGCTCAGCTTTCTGGTGTTTGTTATGCTGCAAGAGTAGCTGTAAATAATCCTAAAAATGTAAGGTTTGCTAAAAAAGCTATAGCAAAAGGATTTGAAAATCAAAAATATAACAAAGGGCTGAGTTTTATAGAAGTTGTTTCTAACTGCCCATCAAATTGGAAAATGACACCCGTAGAAGCAAATAAATGGTTAGAAGAAAATATGTTGAAATTTTATTTATTAGGCGAATTAAAAAATTCAGATAAAGCGGAGACTAAGAAATGATTGAAGAAATGATTATTTCAGGATTTGGCGGTCAGGGTGTTCTTTCAATGGGGCAAATACTATGTTATTCCGGAGTAGTTGAAGGAAAAGAAGTTAGCTGGATGCCATCGTACGGTCCCGAGATGCGGGGAGGAACTGCCAACTGCATTACAATCATCAGCGATCAGAAAATCAGTTCGCCTATTATTTCAAAATTTGATACTGTAATTGCACTTAATCAACCCTCAGTTGATAAATTTGAAAAAGCTGTTAACTCCGGCGGATTGTTAATTTACGAAAAAAGTACTGTGATTAATCCTCCCAAAAGAAATGATATAACAGTTATAGGAATAGAAGCTGGGAAGGAAGCTATAAAACTAAACAACTTAAAAATTATGAATATGATAATATTAGGTGCATTTTTAAGTAAAAAACCTATAATCAGTTTAGAGAATGTTATTGCAGGTTTAAGAAAAGTTCTTCCGGAAAGATACCACCATCTTCTTCCGCTGAATGAGACTGCTCTTAAATGCGGGATGGATTTAGTTAAAAATTCATAAATCTTGCTAACAGAATAAGAAAATTAAAAATTGATATATTAAGAATTATTATTTAATTTTTAGAATCAAAAATAAGAGTGTAAAATGGCAAAAAATGAAGGTTCAATAGTTCAAGTTATAGGGCCGGCTGTTGATATAGATTTTCAAGATAGTGATCTTCCAAAAATATTAAATGCAATTATTATTCCTAGAACAAGTGTTGAAGGTGAAAAGGAAAATTTAATTGTTGAAGTTCAGCAACACTTGGGTGAAAACAGGGTTCGTACAATTGCTATGGATTCAACAGACGGCTTGGTACGCGGTATGAAAGCAATAGATACAGGGGCCCCAATATCAGTACCAGTAGGTCCAAACACCTTAGGAAGGTTGATTAATGTTATTGGAGAGGGTATTGACGGACTTGGAGAAATAAAGTGCGAAATGAAATATCCGATACACAGACATGCACCGAGCTTTAAAAATTTATCTACTGATCAGGAATTATTTGAAACGGGAATTAAAGTAATTGACTTGATTGAACCTTATTCGAAAGGCGGTAAGACCGGACTTTTTGGTGGTGCGGGTGTGGGTAAAACTGTTATTATTCAGGAACTTATCCATAACATTGCTAAACAACATGGCGGATATTCTGTTTTTGCCGGTGTTGGAGAAAGAACTCGCGAAGGTAATGATCTTTGGCTTGAGATGAAAGAATCTGGAGTTTTAAGTAAAACTGCTCTTGTTTTCGGACAGATGAATGAACCTCCGGGGGCCCGTTTGAGAGTAGGGCTTACCGGATTAACTATTGCCGAATATTTCCGTGAAGAAGAGGGAAGGGATGTACTTTTATTTATCGATAATATTTTTCGTTTTACTCAAGCAGGTTCTGAAGTGAGTGCTCTTTTGGGAAGAATGCCTTCTGCAGTAGGTTATCAGCCGAATTTAGCTTCCGAGATGGGTGAATTGCAGGAAAGAATTACATCAACGGAAAAAGGTTCAATTACTTCTGTTCAGGCAATTTACGTTCCGGCAGACGATTTAACTGATCCGGCTCCTGCTACAGCTTTTTCACATCTTGATGCTACAACTGTGTTAAGCCGTCAGATATCTGAACTTGGAATTTATCCTGCTGTCGATCCACTTGATTCAACCTCTCGAATACTTGAACCAGGTATCGTCGGGGATGAACATTATCATGTTGCCCGTCAGGTAAAAGAAATATTGCAGTCTTATAAAGATTTACAGGATATAATAAATATTTTAGGTATGGATGAACTATCGGATGAAGATAAAACAATTGTAAGAAGAGCAAGGAGAGTGCAAAGGTTTTTCAGCCAGCCGTTTCACGTAGCTGAACAATTTACAGGATTTCCAGGTAAATATGTAAAAATTGAAGATACGATAAGAGGATTTAAGGAAATAATTGAAGGAAAACACGATGATTTACCTGAGTCAGCTTTTATGTATGTTGGTACAATAGAAGAAGCTGTTGAAAAAGCTAAAGGAATGTAAAAAATAAATGAAAGAAATACATTTGGAAATAGTTACTCCATCCAAAATGGCGTTTAACGGTGAAATTCTTTCCGTTAAAGTTCCTGGAACAAAAGGCAGTTTCCAAATACTTTTTAATCATGCTCCAATTCTTAGTTCTCTGGAAATTGGTATGATAAAAATAGTAGATGTAGAAAATAAAGCAAGCTATTTTTCTACAAGCGGCGGAACATTAGAAGCAAAAAATAATAACGTTATTTTATTAGTTGAATCTTTAGAATCTCCTGAAGAAATAAATTTAAAAAGAGCTGAAGAATCTATGCAAAGAGCAAAGGAAAGATTATCTTCAAAAAATGCTAATCTTGATCAGGTAAGGGCTGAAAATAGTCTTAAAAGAGCTTTAAATAGGATTAAACTTTATAATAAAATCAAGTAACAATATCAATTAATATATCCATCGCCGATAATAATATTTGTGTTTAATTCTCCTGAATCTATTATTTTATTTATCTTATCAAGATGATTTGATAAGTAAATAAGTCTTTCGCTTTCACTTTTTAAAATAAGTAAATCCTGCTGTTGCTGCAGAGTAAGTCCTGATTTTTCAGCTATTTTAAACGATTTATAATTTGATTTGTTGAGATTGTTAAAGAAAAAATTATCCGGTTGCTTATCAGTCTTACTTAATAGTTCAGTAAATCTGCTTAATACAACTTCAAATATTATTTCGGAATATCGGGATTTATTATCCAAATAAGGTTCTACTTCCGATTCAAAATATCCATCACGGTTTATTGAAGAAGAAATTGTATTAAATCTTTCGTAACCCTTTACGTAGATATCCATTTCTCCTGTATTGTATTTACGAATTATTTTTTCAACTTTACAGATGCAGCCGATTTTTGATATACTAGAATTTATAACTGAAACAATACCGAAAACTTCACCGGTGGAAAAAACGCGGTTAATCATTATTTTATATCTTTCTTCAAAAATATGCAAAGGATAAATGCTTTCAGGAAAAAGTACAAGTTCAAGAGGAAATATGGGTATTAAAGAATTCATAAATAATTATAAAAAATAAAAACTTTAATTTCAAATAAAAAAAAATCCTCATTTCTGAGGATTTTAATTTATGCTTTTAAATAGTTTTGTTCAACTTGATTCCAATTAATTACCTTAAAGAAATTGTCAACATATTCCGGTCTTCTGTTTTGATATTTTAAATAATATGCGTGTTCCCACACATCAATTCCCAGAACAGGTGTTCCTTTTACTTCTGCAATATCCATTAAAGGATTATCCTGATTAGGAGTTGATGAAACAGCCAGACCGGATTCTGTTTTAACAAGCCAAGCCCATCCCGATCCAAATCGATTTGCAGCTGCATCAGAAAAAATATGCTTGAACGACTCAAACGAGCCGAATGTTTTATTGATTTCATCAGCTAATATTCCTCTTGGCAAACCGCCTTTGTCAGCTCCCATCACATTCCAGAAGAAAGTATGGTTGTAATGTCCGCCTCCGTTATTACGTACTGCCATTGGATATTTTGATATATTTTTTATAATATCTTCAAGTGACGAGAAAGGTATGCTGTTTCCTTCTAATGCAGCATTTAATTTGGCAACATAAGCTGCATGATGTTTTGAATGATGAATTTCCATTGTCTGAGCATCAATATATGGTTCAAGGGCATTATAATTGTACGGTAACGGGGGTAATTCAAATTTATTCATTTTCATACTCCTTTTTGTTATATAACTATTTAAATTATTTATCGAATGATCAAATTTATTTGCACCTGCAATTGCTGATGTTGTTATAACTGATAATATGAAATTTCTTCTTTTCATATTTCATTCCTATATAAGTTATTTCTTTTAAATCATAATGTATAATTCAGAGAAAAAGTTCATTTTGAAAAAAAATGATAACTTATCCTAATAAATAAATCAAAATATTTATAACGAAGAAACACCGAATCTTAATTGAGATGGAAAAAATGGTTGCTAAAGAAGAAGAATTTAACCTTAATGATTATGATTGCATTTATCGTGATTGATAAGATTTTTGTAAGGATTATCTACAATAAATTCACCAGCTTCGAAAGTACCGGAAAAATTTAGAAACGATCCCTCCATATTATGCAGAGTTTCAGAATCAATAATTAGATCAAAATTGGAAAATGGTATAATAGTATCGTCAGAATTGTTTTTTGAATCGAAACCGAATTCATACTCTATAATTGCACCTAATGCGCCATGAGCTGTTATTCTTAAACGGTATTCATTTGAAAGGGAATAAGTATGGTATAAATGTTCAATAAAAGAAATTGCTTCGACAGAGAGATTTAATATATTATTACTCATTTTTATTGTTATCGGGGGTTGTAATATTAACACCATAATTTAATGAAAAAAGGACATTCCAAGCATTATTAGAAATTCTTTTTATTTCTTGCTTGTTCTCGAGAGAAAAAATCAGATTTTCTGCAAGTTTCTGTGAAGTAATGCTGGAAATGATAATTTCTTTTTTTTCGAAAAAGCTTTTAATAGCAAACTGTAAATCGCGAAAAAAAATATTAGAATCTTTATAGAAAGGATATTTTTCTTTCATAAAATTAAAAAATAATACTTTATTAGAAATCAAATCGTTAAACAAAAATTCTTCATTAATTTTCATCTTAATCACATTGTAAGTATTGATAAAAACATTTTTGACAAATTAACAAGAGGACTGAAATATACCCCGAAAATTAAAACCGGAATAAGCAGGAAAAGAATAAAAACAACATTTCCGTATGAAAAAGATATTATTGGTGTAGCATCATTCTGAGGTTTCAGATAAAGGTGTTTTAAAACTCGGGCATAATAATATAAAGATACTACAGTATTTAGTAACGCAACTACTGCAACAAATATCATCTTTGCATCTAAAAGAGCAATAAAAAGATAAAGTTTACCTATAAAACCAGCAGTAGGAGGTAACCCGGTTAAAGAAACTAGAAATACTGAAAGGCTGAATGCGAGGAAAGGATTGATTAAGCCTAATCCATTGTAATCATTAATATCTTCTGAACCCGAGGAGTTTGCAATGAGCATTATAATGTAGAAAGCTCCCAAATTCATAAGTCCATATACAATTATATAAATCAAAATTGCCAGTAAACCTTGGTTAGATAAAACTGCAAGTCCGAGCAAAATATAACCTGCGTGCGCAATACTTGAATATGCCAGCATACGTTTAAGATTTGTCTGCCAGAGCGCTGTTAAATTGCCTAAAGTCATTGTAGCAATTGAGATTATAATTAGAAAACTTTGCCAGTCAAAGACCTCCGATAAATGCCAGAATCCTTTTTCTCCTATAAAAACAA
>Ga0123335_1004800_pt1 | contig 17046 bp, 16 predicted proteins | sample BiotimSIPDNA_2_FD_89707 | JGI IMG/M metagenome (GOLD analysis project Ga0123335, IMG submission 89707) | Anaerobic biogas reactor microbial communites from Washington, USA - Biogas_R2 time_0 SIP DNA | ecosystem: Engineered > Bioreactor > Anaerobic > Unclassified | place: Washington, USA...
CATCGACAATCAATTCTGGTTTCCGCGGCTGAAAGGTCGCGGCCCCATTGAAGCCAGCGCAGTGACCGCACCATCGACAATCAATTCTGGTTTCCGCGGCTGAAAGGTCGCGGCCCCATTGAAGCATCTCTTGGTGTTGATCGTCTTCATGGTGGGACTCATGTTTCCGCGGCTGAAAGGTCGCGGCCCCATTGAAGCGATACCAGCACGCACAAGAACTACGTCGCCAGCGGCGTTTCCGCGGCTGAAAGGTCGCGGCCCCATTGAAGCACGATCCTCGGGTTTGATTCGGAGGAGCGGATCGAGTTTCCGCGGCCGAAAGGTCGCGGCCCCATTGAAGCGCTACGAGGTGTCGGATTGCCGCATCGTAGGTTGCCGGGTTTCCGCGGCCGAAAGGTCGCGGCCCCATTGAAGCGTGATTCTCTGCTGCGCGTAGTCGATCACAGCCCTGGTTTCCGCGGCCGAAAGGTCGCGGCCCCATTGAAGTTCAGCCGCCAATCCTCCAACACATGGCCTATGGTCCTGCAAGCGAAGAAGTGCAAGCCCTACCCTATGCCGCCTTTTTGCGCTTGATCAAAAAGCTTATAAAGGCGCGCACCAGGCCGATACAGTATTTGATGACAGGTTTGCGGCTGCCGGAAGCCACATTGGTTTCTGCCGTAGGAAGGCCCGTGCCGGAACAGAAATAATTTGGCGCATTGACCCCGGATGTAACTCCTGGGAGACAGCATGGCCTTGGTATGGCTGAGGTCCTGTCTTGGGACTGAAGGGGCCGAAAGCCGGGTGAAACACAGGTCATTGAAATGAAAAGAATTAGGATCGGAATAATATGCAGGATGGTCCCGGCGACACCGCATTGCAGTTAGGTTGTATTATGCTTCCGTTGGCACGCTACCGGTTTCGATTCGGATGCGCCGATGCGGCGCGGTTGCCCAAGTACACCGGCTCCGCCTGGCGGGGTGCTATCGGGCATGCGCTCAAGAAGACGGTATGTGTTACGAGCCAGGATGCCTGCCCGTCGTGTATTCTCTACAGATCCTGTCCTTACTCCTACATATTCGAAACACCCCCCCATCCCGATGCCAAAAAGATGCGTAAATATTCGGCTGCCCCGCACCCTTTTGTGATCGAGCCCCCGGCTGCCCCGGGTGATGGAGTCCACGAGCTCGGATTGACTCTGTTCGGTCGGGGAAACGGGTACCTGCCGTACATGGTTCATGCGCTTCAACAAGCGGGAGAGCGGGGGCTAGGGAAGGGGCGCATACCGATGAAATTGGTCGAGGTACGGCAGGCCCGGCCGGTGGATTCCGATGCATGGGAGCCGATATACGAACGGGGCGGAACGCTTCGGGCCCATCCGGCTGATATTCCCGCCCTTCCCGCGGCGCCTGCGGCCGTTCGGATAAAACTCGAAACCCATATGCGGTTGCAGCGGGATGAGCGTCTTGTCACTCCAGATACGTTCCGCTTCAGCGATCTTTTCAGTTCGTTGCTGCGCCGATTGTCGATGCTGACCAGCTTTCACGCCGACGTGCCGCTGGAAACCGATTTTGCCGGCTTGACGCGAATGGCCCGTGGGATGGAAGCCTCCTCGATCCGGGTTGCGTGGAAAGAATGGACTCGTTATTCCTCCCGCCAGAAAACCACCATCAAGATGGACGGGTTGCTGGGGGAGATCCTTGTCGGGCTGGAGGGAAAAACCGAGCTGTGGCCCTACCTCTGGTGGGGCCAATGGGTGCATGCAGGAAAAGGGACATCGATGGGCCTGGGAAAGTATTCCATTCAGGCCGCAAGCTTGCCGAATCCATGAAATGCCCCTGCTTGGAGCATACTTGCCGTCATGAAAAAAAATACGAAAGAGCGCAAAACAGGGAACGGTGGCCGGGCCGGGAAAAAGGGTCCGATTCATCCTGCGGCCTTTCGGCGCCGCGTACTGCTTGCCGTTACGGGGCTCTCGCCGCAGGTGGTCACCGAAACCCTGTATGCCCTGACGCAAACCCTGAAGCCCGGCTTTGTCCCCACGGAAGTGCACCTTATGACGACGGCGGAAGGAAAGGAGCGGGCGCGCCTGACCCTGCTTTCCGATGACCCGGGCTGGTTCCACCGACTGCGGAAGGACTACGGGCTGCCGGACATAGATTTTAGCGAGCAAAACATCCATGCGCTCGCGACGGCGGATGGAAAGCCGATCGACGACATACGCACGCGCCGGGAGAACGAGCGTCTCGCCGACGCCCTTACGGAAATCATCCGCGAGTTTACTGCCGATCCGGACTGCGCGCTTCACGTATCGATCGCGGGGGGCCGCAAGACCATGGGTTATTATGCCGGGTACGCATTGTCCCTCTTGGGCCGGGCGCAGGACCGGTTGTCCCACGTACTCGTGAGCGCCCCCTATGAGTCGAACCAGCAATTCTACTACCCTACCCCGCATCGGCACGTGATCTACACCTCCTCGAACCGGCCGTTGGATGCGCACGAGGCCAAGGTGACCCTCGCGGAAATTCCATTCGTGCGGCTCAGGGAAGGCTTGGACGAGCGGCTCCTGAAAGGGAGTGTTACTTTCAGCGAGGTGGTGTCCGCAGCGCAGAAAGCGCTGGAACCCGCGAGCCTGGAGATCGATTTCGATAGGCAATGCATCTTTGCCGGGGGGCGGAAAGTTCGCCTGGCTCCGGCGCATTTGTCCTTCCTGAGCTGGCTGGCACGCCGGGCCTGCGATGGGCGGCCGAACGTGGTATCTCCGTCCGACGGGGTTCCCGAGGAAGAATATGCATGCGAGTACCTCTTGGAATACGGGAACATTGGTGACGACCTGGACGGGACAACGGCTAAAAGCATGAGGAAAGGGATGACCAATACCTTTTTCGAACAGACCAAGTCACGGTTGCACCGAGCATTGAGGGAGGCGCTGGGGCCGGAAGGCGTTCGTCAATACGGCATCTCCAATACGGAAACGCCCCCCAGGCAGTACTGGATCGCCACGCCCCCGAAGAGCATCCGATGGATTGGCTGGGAAACGCCAAGCCCAAGCCGCAAGCTTGCCGAAAACCAGCGGAAGCAGGGGGGAAAGGTATGATGCGCGGCATGAACAATATGGACAGGGTGCCGGTGGAAGGTCACAAATGCGGGCACGGGTTTGAAGTCAGCGGGGCGCTGGGAACCTGCGTGCGGGCGGCGGCCGAAGAAGCCGAGAAACGGGAGCTGGAGATTGAAGCCGCTACTGCGGAAGAGAGGATGGAAGCATGAAAATGCAGCAACTTGAGTATGAAGTGCATTTCCTGACCCCGGCCTTTTTGGGCAACGCCAAACAGTCGGCCCAATGGCGGACGCCCCCGTTCAAAGCGCTGCTGCGGCAATGGTGGCGGGTGGCATATGCCGCAGAAAAGAGATTTACCGTCAGGATCGAGGAGATGCGGCGCGAAGAAGGAATGTTATTCGGAAATGCGTGGTTGTCGCATAAGGAAGGCAATAAGGAAGTGCATGATTACTGCAAAAGCCTTGTACGCGTTCGCTTGCTGGACGATGCCCAATCGGTAGATTCTTGGGCACTAGGAACGCAGCAAGGAGTGACACCACTTTCCACGAGACTGGAAACAAGTTATGCGTGGTTCGGGCTCATCAAGCGCGGCGGCAACCTGGGAGATCGATGGGCGATCAAGCCGATGGCGGCTGAAAGTGTTCGCAAATTGCTCCTGGCCTTTGAAGACATTCATTTAAAGCGGATGAAAGAAGTGGTGGCGCTCATGCACGCCTTCGGCCTGCTCGGCAGTCGTAGTCGCGGAGGTTGGGGGGCATTGCATATCGAAGGCGCAGAGCCCCTGGCCGCCGAAGATCTGTTTCACTACGCGAGAGATGTTTCCAAGTGCCTTGAAGGTGATTGGGCGATGTCGCTCGCAAAGGACGACAAAGGACTTTTGATCTGGGAAGGAACGGAAAATTTCAATGCCTGGGACAAGGCCATGCATTTTGTTGCCATTACGAGAAAGAGTGTCCGTACAGCGCTGAAAAACGGGGGCAATTTGAGGCCGGCCTTGGGTTTTGCATCACCTGGAAGGATGCCCAGCCCGCTGCGATGGAAGGTAGTCAAAGGTGATCAAGGAGGCCTGCGCGTCAGGGTGTTTGCGATGCCGCACGGAATTCCAGAGAAAGCCGGTATTAGATTGAGCACGGAACAACTTTCGAGAGCATGGAGAATTGTTGCCGGCACGCTGGACGGCGTGGACACTTTTCGGCGCCTCGGATAAAAGGGGATCAAAATGACGGATTCTAACAACACCCTCTGGCAAACCAAGGTTGCCGCCCGCCTGCACGACCCGGCGGAAAAGGCGCTGGTGCTGATGCGCGATCCGGCCGGTCATGAAGGGGGAACCAGCCGCGCACTGATCCGGCTGCTCGGCATGCATGCAATTGGCGGGGATGCGATTGCGGGCGACGAGGAGTCTCTGGCAAGGACCACGTTCAAAAACGGCATTCCCGCATCCATGTACCGGCTTATCCAACGGGCCGACTGGTGGGCTGCTGCTGCCGATCGTCCGCAATGGCCCATGCAGGAAATAGATGTGACGACCAAAAAGGGTGAGCAAAAAACGCTGAAGGTGGCCAACTGGGCCCAGGTTCGGTGGGCTAACAACCCGGTACTGATCCACCCGCTGACGGGAGAACAATTTACGCTCCCGGGTGGTTTGAGCGAAACCGATTTTCGGGACATCCGGAAGCGCAGCTTTGATCATGTGGCGAAATTGCTGGCCGGCCTCGACCATGACAAGGCGGGTGAGCGGGACTGGTGGAAGACGCTGCTTGCACTTTGGCGCTTCGGTCCGGAGATCGACGAGGAAAATGACAATGGCAAGCTGGGGGTCCTGTGGCACCTCCTGCCCGCCGACACCCGCGTGCCCGACCACAGCATTTGGGATCACCTTGACATCGTCTCGGCCTTCGCCGGGGCGTTTGTTGCGGATCCGGAGAACGAGGCGGCCCTGCTGACGCTGTCCATCGGCCCGGTGCAGCCTTTCATCGCCAGCGCCCGCAAAATGGATGACCTCTGGGCCGGTTCGCATCTGTTGGCGCGCCTGTCCTGGGAGGGGATGAGGGTGGTGTGTGAGCGCCTCGGACCGGACGCGATCCTTTTTCCGCGTTTGCGGGGAGTGCCGCAGGTGGATCTATGGTTGCGCGACCAATGCGGTTTACCCGAAGGCTTGTTCGAAAGGTGCGAGTGGAACCGGGCGGGTACGGACAGCAACCCGCTGTTTTCGGCCGCGCTCCCCAATCGTTTTGTGGCGGTCGTGCCGCGTTCCCAGGCGGAGGATCTGGCCAAGAAAGTGGGGGAGGGGGTGAGGGCTTGGTTGGCCGGGCTCGGGAATGACGTGGTGGAGCGTTTGTTGAGTGAAGCGGGATTCGATGAAGCCGACAACGATATTCCCCGTCAGCAGATGAGGGACCAGCTAGAAGGGTTTCCCGAAGTGCATTGGGCCGTCGTGCCTTTCTCTCTTGTTCGTGAAGACAGCGGGGACAAACCTCTTGATGTTTCCCGGCTCGCTGCGGCAATGAAGCCCTTCTTCGAGCCCGGCGACAACGACAGTGGGCGCCTGCCCGGTTTTCTTGCCACGCCGGCATGGCAACTGCTTCAACGGGAGCTTAAGCTCCTCGATGAACAGGGCAAAAAATCGGTGTTTTTCAAGCCCAACCCCGGCGTGCTCTATCCGGCGGTGCACGACTTGGCCGAGCGTGTACTTGCGGCGGCCAAGAGCGTGCGCGAATTTAAGCAGACCCGGCAGGAAGGATGGCGCTGTTCCCTGACCGGGGAGACGGAGTGGATCACCACTGACCGCGGGCAACTCCAGGGATCTTATCGACGCCGGGCCGACACCCTTTGGGCGAGGATCGCCGGGAATAAGCCTGCCTGGGCCAAGAGGGGGGAGCACCTGGGAGGCTTGCCCGCGATCAAGCGGTTGTGGCCGACGCTGTTCAAGGAGGAGGTGGACAGGGCGTTGGCAAGCGGCGAGACTGAAAAAGGCATCGACCGTTTCGTGGTATCCACCTATACCATGGCGTTGACATACCAGCTTGACCAGTGGCTGTCCAGGGAACCAACCCCCGATGTACAAATCGATTTTGACAATGCGGAAAGCGTGGCGTTGCCCCGCAAGCTCATGCTCAAGCATGGCCGTAATCCGGCCATCGCGACGGCCAAGCGGCTGCCTGGCTTGCTGGATAGGGCGCGGGAACGGGAGGAGGAGGAGGAAAAAGGGCGGGCGACGGCCACCATCAGGGAGCTATTGGGCGACAACCTCGAAGCCTATTACAGTCTCATCATGATGGATGGCGACCGGATGGGCGCCTGGCTGGGGGGCGGGGAGGATTATGCCATAAGCTACCGCGACAGTTTTCATCCCCAGGTACAGGAAGGTTTTGACCGGCATGCCCAGGGACAAAAGCCTATCCAGGAATATGGGAAGCAAAAGCGGGCCCTTTCTCCCAACCGGCACCTTGCGATTTCGGGCGCACTGAATGATTTTTCGCTGACCGTGGTGCGCCACGTGGTTGAAAACGAGTACCTGGGCCGCCTCATCTACGCCGGCGGGGATGACGTTTTCGCCATGCTGCCCGTGGCGGACCTGCTCCCGGCGATTCAACGGCTCCGTTGTGCCTATTCAGGGCATGACCCGAGGCATGAAGGGGGGGTGCCGGGGCGTGGGCTTGCCCTGCAAAATGGTTTCGCGATGCTCAATGGCAGGCTGATGCGCATGATGGGAACTAGGGCAACGGCCTCCTGCGGCGCCGTCATCGCCCACCACCAGGCGCCGCTCTCCTTCGTTCGGAGGGAACTGGATGCAGCGGAGAAACGCGCCAAGAACGAGGGCGGCCGCGACGCTTTTTCGATTACGATCGTCAAGCGTTCGGGGGGCACCCTTTATCTGACGGAAAAATGGGGACAGCCGCTGAACCTTCTGGTCGAACTGCGTGATTTTCTTTCCACGGAGGGGGTATCGCGCCGTGCCGCCTACCATACGCTGCAGTGGCTGAATGAACAGGAAATACCGACGAGCGCCTTCGAAAACGGAATGATACGGAGTCTGCTGGCCTATCAGCTGGACCGGCAGGCCAAGGGTTCGGCCAAGGGCGGGGTGCCGTTGCTGGCGGAAGGTCTTTCCGCGCTCGCCCAAACCTGGAAGGAACCGGAACGTATCAAAAAGCTGCGGAATTTTGTGGCGGTGGCGGAATTCCTGGCCCGGGAAACCCGCGTAAGTAAAAAGCGGCCGCAGGATGCGGAGACGAGGGAGATGGGAGGCGCTGCATGAGCATTGAATATCGTTTTATCGAACCCCTGGATGTTCTTTTCCTGCGCGGCAACCAGTTGTTTGGCGACCCGGGAAGCTATGGCGAAAGTATCATCCCGCCCCGGCCCTCCGTGGCCGCCGGGGCGCTGCGGTCGCGCATGCTGGCCGATGACCGCACGGATCTCGGGGCGTTTTCCAGGAACGAGATTGACCATCCCACCCTGGGAACACCTGAGCATCCTGGAAGTTTCGAGCTGGCAGGCTTTTACATGGCGCGCAGGGTGGAGGGACGAACGGAGATCCTGATGCCGCTGCCGGCGGACCTTGTTGTCGAGGAAGAGGAGAGTCAAGGAAGCGACAACCGGAGCAGGTCATCTTTACGGGTCGGCCGATTGAGTCCGACGGCCATCGATCTCCCCTCTTCCTTCCAGTTGCCGCTGTTGCCGGTATTGGCGCAGGACGAGCGCGGCAAGAACAAGGGCGGCTGGTGGCTCACCCAGGAAGGATGGGCGTCGTATCTGAGCGGAGAGGTTCCCACGTCCGGACAACTCGTGAACTCCAGCGAACTGTGGGTCCAGGAAACCCGAATCGGCATAGGCATGAGGAGCGACAAGCGCGCCGCCGAGAAAGGCAATCTGTTTTCCAGCGTTGCCGTATCGCTCAAGGAGGCGGTTGGTTTCCTGGCGGCTGTCGCCGGGGCGATTCCGCCCACGGAGGGGATGCTCCGCTTTGGAGGCGATGGGCGCGCCGCCGGCATCGAGAAAGCGAACGTGAGCCTTCCGGAACCGGATTATGAAGCCATCAGTCGGGCAGGATGCTGCCGCCTGGTCCTCACCAGCCCCGGTTTGTTTTGCGAGGGTTGGCGGTTGCCGGGAACGGGGTCCGACAATCGGGTGTCTCTGGGCAATGTCCGGGGCAGGATGGCATGTGCGTGTGTGCCGCGTTTTGAGACCATCTCCGGATGGGACCTGGCCAAGCGCGAGCCCAAACCGGCCCAGCGCGTGGTTCCTTCCGGAAGTGTTTACTGGCTTGATGAACTCGAGGCTGCGCCCGGGGAGCTCCGCAAGCTTGCAACCAGCGGCTTATGGGACGAATCGTGCAAAGATGATGCCCGGAGGGCGGAGGGTTTCAACCGTGTCGCGGTGGCGGCATGGTGACAAGGGAACACCTATAAGGGAGACGATCAATGTTCGAAAAAAAGGCAGTTGTGTTTCTCTACGCGGTCAGCCCGGTCCACATGGGTGCGGGACAGGCGGTGGACGTAATCGACAACCCGATTCAAAGGGAGCGCCACACCGGCCACCCCTGCTTTGCCGGGTCCGGCATCAAGGGCGCCGTGCGGCACGGCTGGAAGGCTCTTGGGGGATCCCTGGAAGAAATCGAGAGCCTTCTCGGTCCAGATTCCGAAAACAAGAAAGACCTGCACGCGGGAGCCATCAGTTTCGGCGATGCACAGTTGGTTCTGCTCCCCGTCCGGTCTCTTAGAAACGGCTATGTCTATGCCACCTGTCCCCAGGCGCTGGCCCGCACCCGCAGGCTTTTGGCGCTGTGCGGAGCAACGGTGCAATGGAATGCGGTGAGCGTACCGGCAAGCCGGGCGCTGACAGCAAACGCCGAACTGGCGCCTAAACGCAAATTGCATCTCGAAGCCTTTGAATACGACGCGGAAGAATCACCCGAACTGCGGGCCATTGCGGCCGACCTGGCGGAGAGGGCGTTGCCCGGCGATGACGAATATGCTTTTTTCCGCGATAAGCTCAAGACGGACCTCGTGGTGCTTTCGGACACCGACTTCGGGTACTTTGCACAAAACGCCATGTTGGTGGAGCCGCACGTGCGGATCGATGACGAAACCGGCGCGGCAAGTGACAAGGGCCTGTTCTACACCGAGAACCTGCCCCCCGAGTCGCTCCTTATCGCTCCCCTGCTTGCCAGCCAGACACGGACGGGGCGGAAGGGAGAGGAATTGCCTGCCGAAACCGTACTTGGCAAGGTTTTACCGCTGATCAACGGAAAAGCGCTGCAGATCGGCGGAGACGCAACTACGGGCCGCGGGTTGGTCGTGGCCAAAGTGGTGGAGGGCTGATTGATGGCACAGACACTGGAACAACTACGGGCCCAGGATGCATGGAACAAATGTGAAAAGTATTCCAAGGAACAGGTCAACATTGCCAAGAGTCTGCCGGCGCTCATCATGAACAGCGGGCTGATGCAGGTCCTGGCCTTTGCGCACCAAAAAGAGGGCAAACATGAAATCGTCGCCGGGCAACTGCGTGCATGGCTCAGCAGCCGTTTTCCCCATATCCTTCCGAGCAGCGAGTTTACAGCTTTCATGGAAGCGCTCATGGAATTGAAGGATGCACGGGATTACCAGGCCATCAACGCCGAGGCCTTCGCCTGGCTGAAATGGTTGCGCCAGCTGGCCGCCGCGCGCAACGGGAGGGAGTAATATGTCGATCGCCGCCGTTCCCAATTACCTGGGGAAGGATTTCAGCACTGCCTCGCCCGGAATGCGCTTTGGTTACTACCTGTCCATATGGAACCGCGACTGGAGCAAGGAAACCGCAATTCCAGGGGATACGTGGAAATCGATGACACGCCTGAGCGAAGGGGATAAACAGCACATGAAGTCCCTTGTGTCGCGGCAAAGGCGAGTGGCGACAAGCTGCGGCGACTCGATGTTTTTGGTGGATGCCGTCGCGATTTCCCCCTTCAGCACGGGCCTGGGCAATGAGCATCCATTGGAAAACGGCTTCGCCTTTCTCAGTCCATACGGCTTGCCCTATCTTCCCGGCAGCGGAGTCAAGGGCGTGGTGCGGCAGGCGGCCTTGGAGCTGGCTTCCGGTGACTGGGGAGATGATGGTGGTTGGAGCGAAGACCTGGTTGCGGCGCTTTTCGGGAGCGAAGGCGCAGAGGATGACGGCGAGCACTGGCGGGGCGCGCTCAGTTTCTGGGACGTGATCCCCCTGATCAAAGGGGATGCCCTCCAGGTGGAAATCATGACGCCCCACCAAAGCCACTATTACCAGCAGAGGACCGATCCAGGGACCGGCGGAAGCGTCAGCCCGCATGATTCCGGACAACCCACCCCCATATCCTTCCTTTCCGTCCCGCCCGGTTCCGGATTTTCGTTTTATGTCCTTTGTGACCTCGTTCTGCTTGGACGCAGGTCTCCCGGTTTGGTTGCGGGGGGGCAGTGGAAAGAATTGCTCGCCGCCGCCTTTAAACATGCCTTTGCATGGTGCGGTTTTGGTGCAAAAACGGCCGTGGGTTACGGCGCGATGGATGAAGACCAACAAAAAAAGGCCGAGCGGCAAAGGCAGGAAGAGGCCAGACAGGAGGAATTGCGCCTTCAAAGAGAAAAGGAAGCCCGCAAGCAGGAGATCGAAAAAATGGACCCGATCGACCAGGAAATCGCCTGCTTTCTGGATGCAAGAACAGACAAAGGGCAGCCGGAAATCTACGCCCTCATCGACGGCTTGAAGAACAACACCTGGAGCGGAGACCAGGCGGTGGCCATTGCCGGAAAGGTCAAGATCATGATGCAGGCCGCCAATAGATGGAAAGAGAAAAGCGAAAAGAAAAATCCCGATAAGGACTGGGACTATGTACGAACCCGAAAAGTGATGGATTACCTGAAGAAACCGGAGGCATGATGGCTACCACTTTGCTTAGTTTTCTTGGACGTGTGCCGCGGACCGAACAGGGATATCGCGAAACCCGATATGACTTTGGGGATGGAAATCTCGGCGAGTCCACGGCTTTTTTCGGTTGGTCGCTGCAGCGCCGGATCAAAGCCGAACGCCTGGTCATCATGGGCACCTCGGGCAGTATGTGGGACCATCTTTTTGAGAAGGACGTTTCCCTTGCCGGCGATGAAGTCGATGCCCAGATGAAGCTGATCGATGCCGTCCACGCGAAAGCTGTTACGGCGGAATGTCTTGCTCCGCTCCAAGCGCCGCTGGCGCAATTTCTCGGCTGCGATGCGTATCTGGAGATCATTCCCTATTGCCGGGACGAACGCGAACAGGTGGAGCTTCTATCCATCATGGCAAGGCATGTGGCCCAGGGTGATACCGTGCATATCGATATCACCCACGGTTTTCGGCATCTTCCCATGATCGTGCTGCTGGCGGCCATGCACCTGAAAACAACCCGCCAGGCGGCGATCGAGGGCATCTGGTACGGCGCCTATGATTCCGACACCGGGGAGGCACCGGTTTACAACCTTGCCGGACTGTTGCACATTGCCGAATGGATAGAGGCGCTTCACTCCTATGACAAGGACGGGGATTATGGCGTCTTCGCCCCGTTGCTGGGGGCCAAGGGCGAAAAGCTCAAAAAGGCGGCTTTTTTCGAACGCACGACCAATCCGGTCAGGGCTCGCTCGGAACTGAGATCCTGGGCGGGAATGGATCATGGCTACCTGGCGGACGATCCGGCGGCGGCTCTTTTTAGAGAGGAGCTGGAAAAGAGGATCGCCTGGCACGAGGGCTCCGACCGGGCGTTGTGGGAACGGGACTTGGCTCGGAGGTACCTGGAACAGGAGGACTACGTTCGGGCGATCATTTATGGGATGGAATCGATCATCTCAACCGAGATTAATGAGCGGCACGGTGAAATCGATGACTACGAGAGCCGGGATATCGTCAAGGATGAAATGAGAAATACTCGGCACGAGTTCAGGACCCTGAGCAACCTGCGCAATGCCTTGACCCATGGCGTCCGATCCAAAGGCCGGGCCACAAAAAAGCTGTTGGAAAGCGAGCAGGAATTGAAAAAGAAGATCCGCGACCTGTTCCGGCGATTGAAAGTTTTGTAGCAGGAAGCCTATGGCCACCTATTTTGTAACGCGCCATGGCGGCGCCCTCGAATGGGCCGCCCGTCACAACATCAGGATCGACCACGCACTGAGCCATCTGCGGATCGAGGAGATACAGCCTGGAGATGTGGTGATCGGAGTATTGCCCGTTCATTTGGCCGCCGAAGTCTGTGCAAAATCCGCACGGTACATTCAAATTGCCATGGACCTCCCGGAGCAATGCAGGGGGATCGAACTTTCTGCCGACGACATGGAACGACATGGAGCCCGGCTCGTGGAATACCGGGTGGACCGTGTCCGATGAATGTAGCGGATCCCCTCGTTGAAGCTCGCCCGGTTAATCACGCCCCTTCCTCTGCGGCAAGCTTGCGGTTTTCCAGAATCTCCGCATGCCGCGCTAAAATTTTCCCGTTAGCCGGGGGAACGGGATTATGGAAGAGCGCGACCTCTATATTGCGGCCTACGACATCGCTTCTCCGCGCCGATTGCGCGCGGTGCTTCAACTCGTCAAGGGGCACGCGACCGGGGGGCAGAAATCGGCATACGAGTGTTTCCTTACACCGGCTGAACGGCGCACCCTCCTGTATCGGCTCGATGCGGTGATAGAGCCGGATGAAGACCGAGTACTCCTCATCCGGCTTGATCCGCGATCGCGTGTCCATACCCTGGGGATCGCGGAAGAACCGCAGGACCCCCCTTTCTTCTATTGCGGGTGATCATGGCGACACTCTATCTCGACCGGAAGGGCCTGGAACTCAGGGTGGACGGGGCGGCGCTGGCCCTGTATGAAAGCGGCAGCCGGATCCGAACCGTTCCCCTCTCGTTGCTCGACCGCGTCGTCTTCCGTGCGGAGACGGTGCTGACGTCGAGTGCACTGGGGGCCCTGGCGGACAGCGGGTGCGCCGCCGTGGTGTTGAGCGGCCGGCAGGGGAACCGGCTCGCGATGGTGCACGGGCGCCCGCACAACGATGCGGCGCTGCGCGTGGCTCAGTATGCGCAAACCGGGAATGCCGGCTGGAGGCTGGCCTGGGCCCGGCGCTTTATCGGCGCCAAGATAGCGCGACAGCAGAGGTTCCTCGATCGGGCGCTGGTCATGAGAGCCGACCGGTGCAAGGAGCTTTCGGACGCCCTTGAAACGCTTGGGATGATGCGTTCCCGTGTTGAAGAGGACGGCATGACTCCAGACAGCCTGCGTGGAATCGAGGGCGCGGCGCAGGCCGCATATTTCAGGGCTTTTACTTCCCTGTTTGCCGGGGCGCTGCATTTTCATGGCCGCAACCGGCGACCGCCGCGCGATCCTGTCAATGCTTGCCTTTCGCTGGGCTACACGCTGGCCCATTTCGAAGGGGTGCGTCTGGCGCATGCCGCCGGGCTGGATCCCTTCCTCGGCTTCTTTCACGAGATCGCTTTTGGACGCGAATCGCTGGCATGCGATTTGATCGAGCCGGTGCGACCCCTTGTCGATGCCTGGGTCTGGGAGATGTTCCGTTCGAGGACACTGCGGCCCGAGCACTTCAAGGTCGACAAGGGCGCCTGCGTGATCGAAAAGGCGGGCCGGGCCCGGTTCTACCAACACTATGAGCACTTCATGAAGACCATCTCGGTCCGGCTCCGGGGTTATTGCCGGTTGCTGGCGCGCGACCTGCGAGCCCAGGCCCCGCAGTTGCCCGCCTGCGATGGGGAGGAAGACCTGTGAAGGCGCTCTACCTGGATGGATCGCGGGGGATTGAGGTCCGGCTCAACGGGCCTGCGCTACGGGTCCGCCGGCCGGCTAAAGCCGACGGGCAGTATCCGCTCCAACGGGTCGCGCGCGTCGTTACCCTGGGTAGGGTCCATTGGCATAAGGACGCCTTGGACGCCTGCATATCTTGGCGCAAGCCTGTTGCCGTGCTGGACGCGAAGGGCAGGTTTGTGCGGATCTGGTTTCGGCCCTCCGTTCCGGTGTACGGATTGATCCGTCACCTCGGCTCGCTACTGGGCGTGCCGCGCTTTCTGGCGCGTTATGAACGGTGGTTTTCCGGCGCCGAGCGCAGTGAAATGATCCGGGCAATCGATGCCCTCCATATCGAATGCGGGAGGCGTCATCCGGATATGACCTGGCAGGCGGTCTGTTTTCATCAGTATCTGCGCCATAACAAGCGTGTGGGGGGAAGCCACCGGTTCCTGTCGGGTTTGGCCGCGGCGCAGATTTCCTCGGCGCTTTGTTCCACTGGAGTCCCGCGCGATCCCCTGTCATGGGGAAGGCAGGAATACCGGCTGTTTTCCGACATGATGCGCCTCGAACGTTGGAGGCAAGCTGTTTTGCTCGAGCAACTGATGGAGCGCCTCGAGGGAAGTCCGGAGCGTCACGACCTGGTTGAGGCTTTTGAAGGCATGTCGCAGGATCGGGAACGGCGCATTGAATCCTGGCGGCAGCGGGCGTTGCTGGCCATGATGGGGCTGGATCCAGAGGAAATGGAAGGCGATTGCGATCAATTGGAATGGCGGCAGGAGCTTCTCGACCGGCTTTGTCAGAGGCTCAGCAGCTGCAGCGGCAACCTGGGGCAGATCCCTTTCGGGAAGCGCCAATCGCTGCGTACCAGTGTGCGGATCCTGCGCGAATATCTTCGGGGTGACCGGAGGGCATATGAGTCATACAGAACGGCGTAACTGGCTTGTTGGGTACGACATAGCCGACCACCGTCGCCTTTGCCGGGTTCATCGTTTTCTGAAGGCGCATGCCATTCCGGTACAATATTCTGTTTTCGTGTTCCAAGGCAACCGGTTGGAACTTGAGCGCGTTCTCGCCGGTCTCTCCGAGCTGATTTCGCCGAATGAGGATGATGTACGGGCATACCACGTGCCGGACCGCTGCAAAGTCGCCATGCTTGGAAAACAGGATCTTCCTGACGGGATTGTGCTGGGTGGCCGGGGGTTGGGCAGGCTTCTGCGCACTCTGACCGAGGAGGAGGATTCCCCCAATATTGATCCATACCTTGATGATGAGCCCTCAGGAGAAGCATGTTACCTGGTGTGATGAACGAATTTTTTGGCAACCCCCTTTTCAAAATCCTGAGTATAATGGAGATATAGACGCGAGCTGTTGGAACTACTGCCCTGAAGAAGAAGGGATTAAGACCGATCTTTGGGGTCGATCCTGAGAGTGGGGTCGAGTTGGAACTACTGCCCTGAAGAAGAAGGGATTAAGACATTCCCTTAAGCTTAATCATACCTTTCCTCCTAGGTTGGAACTACTGCCCTGAAGAAGAAGGGATTAAGACCCAGCACGCGAGGTCTGGCTCAAAAAAATTTGGTTGGAACTACTGCCCTGAAGAAGAAGGGATTAAGACGCGTCCAAGCCCGAGGAAGTAACCGCCAGAAAGTGTTGGAACTACTGCCCTGAAGAAGAAGGGATTAAGACTTTGAAGTCATACCATATGTCTACATCCATATCAGTTGGAACTACTGCCCTGAAGAAGAAGGGATTAAGACCCTACCATACACAACAGGTCGTACAGTCTCCGTTGGAACTACTGCCCTGAAGAAGAAGGGATTAAGACGCAGTAGTATAGCTCTGTCTCGAGCCATTCTTGTTGGAACTACTGCCCTGAAGAAGAAGGGATTAAGACGGGACGATTCCGAACAACATATCGGCGGTTGAGTTGGAACTACTGCCCTGAAGAAGAAGGGATTAAGACTAGACGGGCTCAAAAAAATTGGGAAGTGCCACTGTTGGAACTACTGCCCTGAAGAAGAAGGGATTAAGACTGCCAATGCCGCTAATCCAAACGGCTATGGCAGTTGGAACTACTGCCCTGAAGAAGAAGGGATTAAGACCGATCGACAATCTGTATGTCACGGCGCCTGTGGTTGGAACTACTGCCCTGAAGAAGAAGGGATTAAGACTTGGGTGGGGAAACCCCGCCCTCGTTACGCAGCAGGTTGGAACTACTGCCCTGAAGAAGAAGGGATTAAGACCGGATAGCGGGAGAATAGAGCGCTTCTACATCAGTTGGAACTACTGCCCTGAAGAAGAAGGGATTAAGACGGAGAATACAGCGCTTGTACGTCACTACGATAGTTGGAACTACTGCCCTGAAGAAGAAGGGATTAAGACGTGTACAGCCGGAAGTCGTACCACACATCCATGTTGGAACTACTGCCCTGAAGAAGAAGGGATTAAGACATCGGGGCGCTGTACAGAGTCTCCACATCGGACCTGTTGGAACTACTGCCCTGAAGAAGAAGGGATTAAGACTTGCTGCTCCAGCTGCTGTTGCAGCTGGCCGATGTTGGAACTACTGCCCTGAAGAAGAAGGGATTAAGACACGCAGTCGCCTGCGTCGTTGAGTTTCACTGACAGTTGGAACTACTGCCCTGAAGAAGAAGGGATTAAGACTCAATTCGCATACAGCGTGTACTCCCCGGGAAGGTTGGAACTACTGCCCTGAAGAAGAAGGGATTAAGACAGCATCCGCCGCCTTTTGTCTCTCCCAAGCCTGTTGGAACTACTTCCCTGAAGAAGAAGGGATTAAGACAACGAAGTTAGTAGCGGAATTTGCCGGCCTTATTGTTGGAACTACTGCCCTGAAGAAGAAGGGATTAAGACTCATAGTCGCCGAGGTCCTCGTGGCTGACCGAGTTGGAACTACTGCCCTGAAGAAGAAGGGATTAAGACGCAGACAGGCCGTGCGCGATACCATCAGGGAGTGTTGGAACTACTGCCCTGAAGAAGAAGGGATTAAGACCCGTCTGAGTCATCATCTTGAGCGCGGTCGTAGGTTGGAACTACTGCCCTGAAGAAGAAGGGATTAAGACGGCGCTATACAACGCCTCTACGTCACTACGATGTTGGAACTACTGCCCTGAAGAAGAAGGGATTAAGACCAGCTTAATGGACACAGCAGCCGCTGCAGCGGCGTTGGAACTACTGCCCTGAAGAAGAAGGGATTAAGACATCGCCGCGGC
>Ga0123335_1004802_pt1 | contig 17037 bp, 12 predicted proteins | sample BiotimSIPDNA_2_FD_89707 | JGI IMG/M metagenome (GOLD analysis project Ga0123335, IMG submission 89707) | Anaerobic biogas reactor microbial communites from Washington, USA - Biogas_R2 time_0 SIP DNA | ecosystem: Engineered > Bioreactor > Anaerobic > Unclassified | place: Washington, USA...
AGAAGCCCGTCAGAGAAATGCGGTCCGCGATGCGGCGCACCGTCACCTGCCGCCACACTTGCGAAGTTCGCCAGATAACCTACCTCGATAAGTTTGTCAAAAACATACGGCATCATCACTCTGCGTATGTTGTCAAGGTATGCCGACCAGAAAGTATCATTAATTTTTACGCTTCCCGCTGCCGGTCTTTTATGATAGCTGCTCATACAATAAAAGTCACCTTTCCCTCAGCAAACACTTCGATTAAATTTGCATGTCCGCTGCTCAAAACTCCAATATATTATACTGTCGCTCAAACGGCATGTCAAGCACAATAAACGGGAATTAAACACAACAGGCGGCTGCCGGCGATACAATCGCCGGCAGCCGTCCGATATTTCAGTTTGCTAATTTCTTATATATGATAACCTTCGCAAGTCCGAGACTTATCTGGCCATCAGTGTCAAACTGGAAAAAGAAAATGCTGCCGCCCTCTTCTGTATACGCATTGTAGCGGGCTATGCCGTCACTTCCCATAACCATTTCGATATATCCTTTAAATTCGAGAGTGCCGTCGGAAAAGTATGATTCTATGCCGCCCTTACCGTCCATTACGAGTTTTGCGGCTTCGGCTGCACCGTCAAAGTACCATGTACCCTCGGTTTTTGAGTAGTCGGCTGTATCTTTCTTCTCACCTTTATCGCCGCACGCGGTAATTATCATAAAAATGGTAAGCAGGATAAGTATTGCAACATAAATCTTTGATTTCTTCATATAATTATTTACCTTTTCAAAATATAATAATGTTTATCATTGTAAACCGAGTGTTTTGCTAATAGGATAGTACCCACACGCCTGTATGGCTTTGAATGTTGAATGAACTTAAGGCTTTTCATGCATTGTCCCGCAGAACCACAGCAGAATAAATATAAGGGAATATAAAATATTTAATCTGTGAACTAAATAATACTTTCAGATACAGAGTAACGATTCCCGACCCTGTTTACGGTCACTGACCTAAATACTGCCGGATTTAACTATTTTCAACTTGCCGGTATTCACCTAAGCGTAATTGACTTTTATTTTCTGATATAAGGTCATATGTTTGTTTCATTCCTCCCCATAACAATCGACATTCAGATAATACCCTAATCCTGTCAAAAAGTCAATATGCGGTTGCAAATATGAACAAATATCGCATTTAACCGAATTAAGTTGACACTTGAATAACGCAGTGTTATAATAGAATTGCATTAAATTGTTCTGATAAATGTCTGATTATGTCGGTATATCATACCGGGAAAGGTTTGTGGAAATGGATAAAAGACTTGTACTGAATATTGACCCAACTCCGGAGAACGGACGTAACAGCGAGGGCTCGTTCCTTCGTGCTCCGAACGGTGACATACTCTTTGCATACAGCCGGTACCGGACATCCGAAAGCGGCGACGACAGTCCCTGTGACATTGCGCTGCGACGTTCGTCGGACGAGGGCGAAACCTGGTCTGAACCGACAATCATAGCAAAATCGGCCTTTTTCGGTGTCTCGAACGTAATGAGCGTTTCAGGCTTGATGCTGAAGGACGGCAGACTTTGCTTCTTTATGCTGATCAAAGAAAACGACGGCAGCTCCACAATCGGACGCGCCGTATCATCCGATGGTTTTAACTTTGAAGTTTCCCGCTGCGCCTGCAATTATCTCCGCAACTACTATGTTATCAATAACGACCGCTTTGTGCGTCTTGCTGACGGCAGAATAGCAGCGCCGGCAGCCAAACATGATGTTGGTCTCGATGTGATAGACCGCAATATGAAGTATGGTTTTGATCCGGCGATAGCCGTTGTGTTGATTTCGTCGGACGACGGTGAGAGCTTCAGCTGCATGAGCCCCAGAGTTTCTCTTACAATTCGTCAGAACGGCGGCACCGGAATGCAGGAACCTGGTATTATTGAATATCCCGGTTATCATCGCATGTGGGCGCGCACTTCGGCAGGCTATCAGTACGAGTGTTATTCATTTGACGGCATGAGAACCTTCTCACAGCCCGAACCGTCGCAGTTTACCTCCCCCTGCTCTCCCCTTGGCATGTGGCGGCTTTCGGACGGTACTGTATATGCGGTCTACAATCCCATTCCCAGATACAACGGCCGCAGCCATCCCGAATGGTATTCCGACCGTACGCCTTTGGTTATCCGCAAGTCATCGGACGGTGTAAACTTCGGTCCGCTCAATTATATCGAGGACGATCCGGCGCGGGGTTACTGCTACCCGGCTATATTTGAAACTAAGGACGGCTGTCTGCTCTGCGCCTACTGCCGCGGGAATGCCGACGACAGAGGCTGTCTCAATCGTCTCGGCATAATGAAAATAACCAAATCAACAATCGAATAGGCTGTTTCTCAAGGTCTTCAGTATGTTTTCAATCTACAACGCTTTCATAAGTGTTACTGGTGCGGAAATCTGGTTCATCTTCTTCCTAATATGCGGCGCGCTTTATCTGCTTATGAGTTTTTTGTGGCGCTGCAACCGATGCGGCTGGCTTCTGGTGCTTATCGGTATAATAACCGCCGGCGTTATCTGCGATGCGGTGTGGTATCTCGCTTTTTTCCCTGGCGGTGAATATCTCAACAGCGGGTTGGGGAGCATGTATCTGCTGCTTCTCTGGCCGGGGATGCTTATGATAGCAGATATTGCCGTTACCACCGTCAACATCGTCAGGTACCAGCCGGACAAACCACCGGATAAGAACGACAAAAAGTCAGATACGGATAAATAACCGATGCGGCAGCGGGGCAGCTGCATTCAGCCAAGGGAGGTACATACAGAAAACATTTATGATAATCACGAAATCATCATTACGCAAATACCTGTGCCTTATACTTGCATGTACGCTTGTTCTCAGCTTGTGTGCATGCGGCGGAATCAAACCGATAAACAATGTAAAATACGAATATCCTCCCTCCACAGGCAGCGATAACCGTATAGAATACATGAAGGCAAACACCCCGGATGAGAGCTTTGTTGATGCGGTGAACGGTTTTTCATACCGGACTGCCGACAAACTGCTGACCTCCGGGACCGAAGGCGGAACTAATGTATGCTACTCTCCGCTTTCGCTCTACTTAACATTAGCATTAGCAACAGCAGGCGCAGAGGGAGAGACACGCTCTGAACTCGCTGCATTGATCGGCTATGACAGCGAGGTTGATACGGCTGTACTTGCCGAAAACTGCGGCAAACTGCTGCGCCGTATATCCTCGAAAAGTCTGACCGGGCATCTAAAGATTGCAAATTCGCTCTGGGCGGACGATTCGATTGAACTTATAAAGAGTTTCGCGGATATGGCCGCCGACAGCTTTTTCGCTTCGGTTTACAGCGCCGATCTGCAGTCTTCGGATACACATGCCGCGATGAAGCGCTGGGTTAAGGATAACACTTCGGGCAGCATTGACCCCTCAATTTATGTTGATCCTCTTGCCATATTGTCGCTTATGAACACGGTCGACTTCACCGACCAGTGGATAGACCGCTTCGATGCATCGAACAATAGCACGGGAGTGTTTCACGCACCGAACGGAGATATTAACGTCGAATACATGAACAGCAGATACTCATCACATTATTATGCCTACGGAGACAAGTGGGTAACCTCCTCGCTTGGTCTTAAGGGTGCAACATCGATGGTGTTTATTCTGCCGGATGAAGGTATTTCACCCGAGGAACTGATATCCGAATACGGAATCGACGCTCTGATAAACGGCGGCGAAGCCGGTTCCGGTGAGGTTATCTGGCAGCTGCCTAAGTTTAAGTTCGAGACAAAAACCGGACTTGATGAAATGATTAAAGAGATGGGTGCCGCATCGGCGTATGATCCCGACAATGCCGATTTTGCCGGAATTACGTCTTTCAAGCCTGTGTGGATCGGCAGCATCGTTCAGCAGACGGTTATAGAAATCGACGAGAAAGGCGTTTCGGCGGCGGCTTTCACGAATATTCAGTACGCGGGAGCAGCAATGCCCGAAGGCAGAGCCGATATGATACTCGACCGTCCATTTATATTCGCGGTGACATCATACGGCAGCATACCGCTCTTTACAGGAGTTATCAATCAGCCGACGATTAAGTGACATCGGCCTTACTTTGTCCTTATAAACATGCATATTTTATATCTATTTAAGTCATAATTATGCAGTATTTCCCTGAATCGCGCTTATAATATGCATAATATGTTAGATATTGCCATTGACACAGGTGAACTTTGGTGATATAATAATATTTGTTTTACGGGTACCGTAAAGCAGTAATAACTTTCCTGAAAGGATGATTGAATTTGGCAGTCAGATACAACATTTCAAACAAAACACGCTATATCACACGGATCGCAATACTTGCGGGTTTGATCATCATCATGGCTTTTACTCCGCTGGGTTACCTTAGAATCGGTGTTATTTCAATTTCTTTTCTTGCCCTTCCTGTAGCTATTGGAGGTATCCTTCTCGGACCTAAGGGCGGTGCTATTCTCGGCGGTGTATTCGGTCTTACAAGTTTCATACAGTGCTTCGGTATCGACGCATTCGGCGTCATGCTAATGGGAATAAACCCGGTGGGTACTTTCATAATGTGTGTGGTTGCACGTGTTATGATGGGCTGGTGTTCGGCAATGATTTTCAGACTGCTGCGGAATGTCAGACCCGGAATCATCGCTTATATGGTATCCAGCGTGTCTGCAGCACTTCTCAACACAGCCTTCTTTGTAGGTATGCTCCTGCTTTTCTTCGGCAACAACAGTGAGGTCCAGGAATTCATGGGTGTTAAAAGAGTAATCGATTTTCTGCCGATTCTTCTCACTTTCAACGCGCTTATCGAAGCAGCGGTTTGCCTTGTTGCGGGTACGGCGGTAGCAAAACTCCTGAGTGCCGCTCTACCGGAACTCAAGCCTGAGGATTGAGCATTCTGTCCGCATACGCATAATACTGTCTGAGATCGCAATAAACATTTATAACTGCGAAAATTAATCAAATAAACGAGGTTGCACATGAAAAAAACGGTATCACTACTGCTTATTTTCTGCATGGCGCTTACAATTGCAGCCTGCGGTAGCCACGACGCAGCTGTGCCGGATCAGACCACTGCGGCTGCCAGTGAAACGGAAGCCGTAACCGAGACCACTCTGTATATGGAAGACGATCTCCCGGATACTCTCGATTATAACGGCCGCACGGTTACCACATTCGGCTGGAGCGGTGCAAGCATTGAGGAGTTTTTTGTTGAGGAGATAAACGGCGAAATCATAAATGACTCCATTTTTGAGCGGAATCTCGCGGTCAGCGAGCGTCTCAATGTTGACCTGCAATATCATATTGAGCCGGGCGCAAACGCACAGCGCAAGGAATGGGTAAATTCGGTATCAAAAGCTGTCATGTCCGGCGAGGGCTCATATGATATAACCGCCGGCTATTCCATGTGCGGTGCATCGCTGGCTTCCGCAGGCATGGTTCTCGAGCTTTCCGGTCTTGAATATCTTGACTTTGAGAAGCCCTGGTGGCCTGATTCTCTTATGAAAGAAGCCGTGGTCGGAGATAAGCTCTATTTCGCCTCTGGGGACATATCTTCCCGTATGCTGGCGTACATATTCGGCGTGTTCTTCAACAAAAAACTCGCCGAATCATACGGAATCTCCGGTCTCTATGAAACCGTCACTGATGGCAGCTGGACAACTGACAAGATGACCTCGATGATTAAAGATGTTTACAGCGATGTGAATGGCGACGGCAACAAGGGCGAGGAGGATCTTTACGGCTTGCTTGTTCACATAACCTACAGCGACTCGCTTTACTTCGCCAACGGTCTTCGTACAACTGAACTCGACAGCGACGGGCGCCCGGTGCTTTCAGAGGACTTCCTCGGAGTTAAAGCTCAGACACTGCTTGAGAAGTTAGTCGGAATTTTTGCAGAGAATTATGCATTCCTGCAGAACTACGGAACCAACGGCGACGGCTATAACCGTGCAAAGGCAATATTCGTCGGCGAACGTGCGATATTCATGATAGGCGAGCTTAACTTGGCCATGAATACTCTGCGCGACACTGAAATTTCCTACGGCATACTCCCGATTCCGAAGGGCTCGGAAACTCAGGACAGCTACCGTACGGTTATGTCGTTCCCATACACTCTCTACGGAGTTCCGCTTGACGCTAAGGATCCCGAAATGTCCGGAGCGGTTATGGAGTGTCTCGCCTCCGAGAGCTACCGTACCGTTTCACCGGCGATTTTCGAGATTTCGCTTAAGGTCAAGTATTCCGAGGATGTGGAGATGTCAGAGATGTACGATATTATCCGCGGTTCGGTTGTCTTTGATTTCGGGCGCATTTTCAACGACAATCTCTCATCTCAAACTTACAGCCTGTTCCGCAATTCGGTGTTGAACGGCAACACCGACTGGGCATCAACAATTGCAAAGAACAAAGATTCGCTTTCCGCTATGCTGGACACTGTGGTCACTTCCCTGATGGGTGAATAAGATTTCTAATAACAGTCTCTCGAGACATCGGGGGACTGTTTTTCTTATTGAATAAATGCTCCGGCTGTGATATAATATTCTCATTGAAATACATGGCGGTATCATTGATGCAACACGACAGAAAAATTGATGCTCTCAAACAATATTTCGGGTATACCTCCTTCCGCCCCGGACAGGAGGAAATTGTTGATTGTCTTTGTTCGGGACGTGATGCGCTTTGCGTTATGCCGACCGGCGGCGGGAAGTCTATCTGTTATCAGCTGCCGGCACTGCTCTCCGACGGGGTTGCTCTTATCATATCACCGCTGATTTCACTGATGGCGGATCAGGTGGCGGCGTTAAAAACTGCCGGCATACGCGCCGCTTATGTCAACAGTACCCTGACCTCCGAGCAATACTTTAAGGTTGAAGCGAACATCGCCAACTCGGTCTACCGCCTGGCATATGTAGCGCCCGAACGGCTTGACAGCGACAGCTTCATTGCGCTCTGTCAAAAAATCAAAATCTCGCTTATAGCCGTGGACGAGGCGCACTGCGTATCCCAATGGGGACAGGATTTCCGGCCGAGTTATCTGAGGATTGCGGATTTCATAAACAATCTGCCGCGGCGCCCGACTGTTGCCGCCTTCACCGCTACGGCTACAGTTGCCGTCCGTGAGGACATTATACGGTTGTTAGATCTGATTAATCCTCATCTGACGGTCACGGGCTTTGACCGACCTAATCTGCGGTTTACGGTTTTGAACTGCAAGGAATCAGAAAAGGAAAACCGTCTCCTGGGGCTGATACGTTCGAGGCAAGGACAGAGCGGCATAGTTTACTGCTCATCGCGGCGGGCGGTTGAAAAGCTCTGCGATATGCTCAATAACTCCGATATACCGGCTACGCGCTATCATGCGGGTCTTGACCCGGAGGAACGAAAAGCGAATCAGGATGATTTCATATATGACCGGCGGCAGGTTATGACCGCAACGAACGCCTTCGGCATGGGTATAGACAAATCGAATGTCTCCTATGTTATTCACTATAACATGCCGAAGGACATAGAAAGCTATTATCAGGAAGCCGGGCGTGCGGGCCGCGACGGAAGCGATGCAGACTGTATTTTGCTTTTCTCTCCCCGTGATATCAAAAGTGCGCTGTGGATGATTGACAATCCGGAAGAAAATCCGGAGCTAAGTGAAGAACAGAAAAAAATTATACGCGATCTTACAATAAAGCGCCTGAACAGAATGGTCGGGTACTGCCGTACCGACGGATGCCTGCGGACATATATGCTTAAATACTTCGGCGAAAACGCCTCCGGCAGCTGTGGCAACTGCTCAAACTGCAGCGGTTCACCGGCGCTGCGCCGCGATATCACAATCGATGCCCAAAAGGTGCTTTGCTGTGTAATACGTACCGGCGAGCGTTACGGAATCAATATGATAGCGGATGTACTTCTCGGGAGAAGCACAGAACGCATGCTTGAGCTTGGTTTTGACAGCCTGTCTACATACGGGATTATGAAGGATTCGTCGGAACAGCACATAAAGAAGGTCATAGACGCTCTGACTGCACGGGGGTACGCCGAAATCAGCGGTGAATACCCGATTCTGCGTCTGACAGAAACCTCTCACGATATAATATATGGCAGGGATAAACTTACTATGGTTGTCAGAGAGCCTGAAAAGAAAGCGACAGCCGGCAAAAAAGCCTCCACGGATAGGGCAGAGGCGGAGAATAAACAGCTGTTTAACGCCCTTAGGGTTCTGCGCCGTGAAATCTCCGACCGGCTGGGAGTACCGGCATATGTTGTCTTCAGCGACGCAACTATAATAGATATGTGCAACCGTATGCCTTCGAATCACAGCGAGTTTCTAAAGGTATCGGGTGTCGGGGAGAATAAATGCAGCCGCTACGCAGATGCTTTCATTAAGGTAATCAATTTATATCGGAATTGATAAACAGAATTGTAAAAGCTGTATATTAAGCAAAACACAACTTATAAGAATAACAATTTCGCACCTGGAGGTTATATGAGGGTAAAAACGCTGTGTTTCGGCGCGACCGTATTCTCATGCGGTTACGCGCTGACGCATGATGATGTCATGATTGTTGAACGTGGGATAAATCCCGCCGCGGAATTCGCTTTGGCATTGTATAAACCTTACATTTCCGAGCCGTCGACAAAAATCGGTTCAATGCTTTGGGAAGAGACACTGCAGCGCGGATTCAGAGTCGCAACCCGGCTTCATCTGCCGCCAGTCAGTTCGCTCATGTCGAAATTCCTGTATGACGCAGCCGTGAAGGTTTATCTCTCGTGCGAAAAAGTTTCATGCGTGCGAACCGACAGCGAATGGCTGACTGAGGTATTCACGGTCGACGGTTATACTAAAATAGAATCTGATTACATTATAAATACCTACGCCGATCCTGAAGATTTAATTGAAGGCGCAGACAAGTATATCTGTGCGGCTGTTGCCGATTCCGTCAAAGAGCATGTTCAGCCTGCTGACACCGATGGCATACATTTTATAAAAGGTGCGCTTGACGGAGAATATATAGCAGCGGTGAAGCTTGAAAGCGGGGACGACTTTATCAAAGCAAGACGGAAATTCCACCGTGAATGGCAGCTTTTCAGAGCTCTGCCCGAGAACAACAGATATACCGCTGCGGCGCTGGCGGGGGCGATTGCCCTCGACTACCCAGCCCCGGTTCTTGACCCTAAGCGTCAGACAGCCATATCTGCGTCATTCGCCGATATTATGAAGGCTCTTGAAGGAGGTGCGGCATATGTTGTCGACAATTATTGACAGAAAACTCACACTGCTCGACACCGCACCCCAATATACCGCCGAATACGAGCTTGCCGTCTGCGGACTTGGTACAGCGGGAGCGGAGGCGGCGATTCACGGAGCGTCGCTTGGCATGTCGGTGCTTGGCATAGAGCGGCTAAGCGGTTTGGGCGGTCTTTCAACCCTCGGCTGCGTCTGGGACTATTACTACGGTACCGATGGCGGCAGCTGGGAGAAGTGGGATGAAATTGCCGTTGAGCGTGCCAAGACCGGCTACACACTTTGCTATCCCGATCCGGATGAGCGACGCTGTTATACTGGTATCGTGCGCGAGTATGTTTTAGAAGAGAAGGCACTGGAGCTGGGAGTTACACTTTCCTATCGCACGACTGTAACGGGAGTTTTCATGGAAAATGACCGTGTAACCGGTCTAAGGCTGCTCAGAGGCGGCAGACAGTTCGATGTGCGCACCGGCTGCGTCATCGACTGTACCGGTAATGCGTCGGTATGCCGGCTCGCCGGATGCGAAATCTCCTATGGCCGTGATTGGGACGGAGCACAGATGGCATTCTCAAAAACCATAGGTCTTCTTACCGAATCGGGCGGGATGCCGATAGCCCGGGGAAGGTATACATTTAACGGAAGACTGACCAATCCAAACGAAGTCGAATATTCAAACTCCCTGCTTCGAGCCGCAACATCACCCCCGAATCTGCCTGACAAGCTGTCGGAACGGTTCATATGTTTGGGCGCGCTGCCGGGTACGCGCGAGGATGCGCATGTTGTCACGCTCGAAACGCTGACAATGGACGAGTGTGTCCGGGGTATTCGTACGGACAATCCCATTTTCCATACCTTTGTACCGCAGGATTTGTCAAATGTCGATCGTGACCACGCCTATGAAAGCGAGGTGCTCTGCGATTGGTTTCTGACCGCGTCGATGGGGCGCTACGGTTTCTCGGCGGCGGTTCCCATGGGTGTGCTGATACCACGCGGTGTAGGAAGCCTGCTGGTCGCAGGCAAGCCCATCGGCATAGACCATGATCTGTCAGGCGGACTGCGAATGCAGAAGGATATGAAGAAATCTGCGGAGGCTGCTGCCGTTATAGCTTACCTGGGGAAAATACATGACTGTCAGCCGGCGGAAGTGCCTTATGATGAATTAAGCGAAATGCTCACCGAGACGGGCTGTATGGCGGCTGAATACTATATTGGCATAGGCGATCTGCACGAGAAAACCGAACGCGGTATTCGCACTCCGTCGAAATTTCCACAGACTGCCGAGGAATTCCGCCGTTCTCTTTCAAAACCCGCCATAATGCCGGCATGGAGTATGCCAACCGTTTTCAAACCTGCTGAGGCAGACAGTACTTCTCTGGCGCTTTGGGCGGCTCGTCAGCTTAGGTATGAGGTTCCAGGTGAAACCGTCGAACTTAGAGATGCGCTGCACGGATTTATAAGCACAGAGAAATACGGATATAACTTTGCTATCGCTCTGGGACTGGCGGGGGACGAACGGGCTTGTCCTCATCTGCTGGAAATGATAACAAATCCACCGGAGGTGACACCCGGCGAATATCCTGCTCAGATTAAGGCGATATGTCTGCTTGGGCGGCTTGGGTATGCGCCTGCTTTGCCCGCGATTCTTGATATAATAGAGGACAACGCCGAGACTCTCAGCCGTGACATGCCCTGTGAGGGATATCTGCGCCGCCGCGGAGACTGTGTTTCACATATTCTTGCTTTCTCGCTGTTTGCTGCACATCACATTTGCAACGCTCATCCCGAATTGCGGGACGCCGCCGGAGATAGAATCAGAAGCTGGGCTGATAAGCCGATCGAAGTAAACGCCGGATGGTTCGGCGAGGATGTATCCGGCGTTCTTCTCGGTATAGCTGAGCGCTGCTTTATATAAAATATAAAGGCTTCCGTCATGCGCTAAACGGAAGCCTTTCCTGTGTTTTCCTGTATATTGTTTACTGAAACAGTGATTCATCGGGTGCGTACAGCACCTTGCCGTTTTTATCTATAATCGTAACTTCATATCCTATCAGATTCATGCCCTTATTGCTTGTTTCGAATAAACCGTCTGTAGTTACAACTCTGCTGTCGCAAAGCACACTGTACCGCAGGTCGCTGTCGGTTATTTCGACATAATAATCAGCTGTGCTTCCGAAAGGAATTTCGCGTGTACCGTCGACATAATAATATAGCTGTGAATAACTGCCCTCCTCATAAGCGGCGATCTCCGGCATTGCGCGGCGGATGTTGCCCGTGCTTCCGCGGTCGAGATATACTTCCTGTCCAGAGTAGCTGAGGTCAATGGGACGCCGTTCGGTTTCCTTGCCGTCTATATGTATAACGAAGTCTGCGGTTTTTATACTGTTTTTGTCACCTTTATGCGTCACATTTATGACTACAAGTCCCTTTCTTGAGTCAAGACAAACACCGTCCTTTGTGCTTATCGAGCCGCCGCCCTCAAACACGGCATCTATCATGGGCAGACACTCATTGCGAGGAGTGAAATACCAGTCCAATTTCTGTGTTCGTACAACGCCTTCATCATTTATCAATACGCTTTCGGCTAAACTGTCCTCAAACAGCGGGAGCGCGATGTCAGCCGAATATATACCGTTTTTTAGGGTGAGCCTATGTTCCTTGCCGTTTAGAAGCAGCGATGCATCTGTGGTGTCGGGACTGTATTCTTTGGGTGTTATTTCAAAATGAACGATAACCTTGCCGCCTTGTATATCCAGCTTGCCATATTCCCAGTAGGACTTGGAAAGCAGATTTGCCTGCTCCTCAAGGGCATATCTTACATCGGAAGATATATTGCCGATACTGTATCCAGTCTGCGAAAAATGTTCGTGTATAACATGTTCCAGATTGTATATCTGTTTCTCAAGTGCGAATGTTCTCATCAAACACGCGATTATGAGTATAAACACAGCGGTGACGATAATAATTGAAGTACGTTCCTTTAATTTCATACGCTCCTCCGATTAGATGTTTTTTAGCTTTGTATGATATTATAACAGCTTACCCTTCATGTGTAAAGCAGATTATATGGCTGATTATTCGATGATATGTGACTTGTAACTTGGGTTTGATTGTGCTATGATACAATCAACAATATTATAGATTGGGGGTATCTGAATATGACTATCGTAAAAACAACGCGTATAATTTCCTGTTTATTCATCGTGGCTATTTCGCTGAACCTTCTCATTGCCTGCGGTTCCGACAGACCGAATGTTTCTGCAGAAACTGATAAAGACACCATTGAAACCACTGTGGCTGCAGAAACTACTCAACCGTTGCGTGAAAACACTCCCGATTCGCTTCCCGAACTTAACTATGAGGGTGCGGAAGTTCGCATTCATTACCGGGGTGATGATATTACCCGCCGTTTCGGTGCCGAGGGCGAGGAAACCGGCGATGTAGTTTCGGATGCGGTTTTTGCCCGCAACCGCACAGTCGAGGAGCGCCTAAATGTCAAACTGAATTACATACCGGGCAACTCGGACCATACAAGATTTATGAACGATATCAAGCCGGTTTTGCTTGCGGGTGAGGACGCATACGATCTGATAGACGCGGTTCAGTGGCTGGTTCTGCCTCAATCCACACTGGGCTTGTATTACAATCTTGCCGAAGCGCCCTATATCGACTACTCGCAGCCCTGGTGGCAGAACGATTATATCGATACAATTTCAATCTGCGATGATGTCAAGTATGCAATCACCGGTGACATTTCGATCTATCAGCTGCGTATGATGAGCTGCATGTATTTCAACAAAAGGATATACGAAGGCTCATTCGGTTCTCCAGACGACCTATTTGTGCTTGTGCTTGACGGCGGCTGGACTTATGATCATCTGTCGAAATATGTCAGTGATATTTATCAGGACTTAAACGGCAGCGGAGCCACCGATGCCGGCGATATTCTGGGGATCAGTTCCACACCTATTTCACAGACCGACCACTTTACATACACAGCCGGAGTGCAGTATACGACGAGAGACAAGGATGGCTTCCCCACGCTTATCACCGATCACAGCCGCAATGTGAAGTTTGTGGAGACCTTATACGATCTCTATTACAACAATCCCGGCTCGCTGATTTATGCGAGCTCCGGTGCAATGGACAAGGAGTGTATTGAGCATTTCACCAATTGCGAGATGCTCTTTTACCCCAACCGATTCTACAGTACAGACTTCTTCCGCGACATGGAGGACGAATACGGTGTTATTCCCTTCCCAAAGCTCGATGAGACCCAAGAAGATTATTACGCGCTGATCCATGACTCAACAACACTTTATGCCGTGCCGATTACGGTGGGAGACATCAGTATGCCCTGTGCGGTTATGGAGGCTGTCGCTGCTGAAAACTATCGCTATGTGACGCCTGCTTACTATGAGGTCGCGCTTAAGGTCAAGTATACCCGTGACAATGCCTCAATTCAGATAATCGACATGATTCATAACAACGCGCGTACAGATTTCGTATACGCGAACAATTACAGTCTCAACTCAAGCGGTTCTCTCGGTACTCTCACCCGCAGTCTTATGACAGCCAAGTCCGACGACTACATGTCTTACTATGCCAAGCTCGAAAGTTCGGTAAATGAGGGAATTGATAAACTCATCGAATCGGCAAAAGCCGAAATGAATAAATAAGGAGCGAATTATGGCTACAAAAATTAAGGATTTCATGCTCGGGGTCAACTACTGGGATTCAAAGTCCGGAACCGATATGTGGAAGAGTTTCGACCCTGAGGTTATCGACGATGACCTTCGCCGTCTCTCCGAGTCCGGTGTAAACTGCATCCGCTGCTTCCCGAACTGGCGTGACTTTCAACCCGTGGTCAAACTCCTTGAGTGGGCGGGCAACTTCAGGGAATATCGCTTTCCGGACGATAAACCGGCACCCGATTCCTCTTATGTTGACCCTGTTATGCTTGAACGATTCGGATATTTCTGCGAAACTGCCGAAAAGTATAATATCCGTCTCATTGTGTCGATTGTAACCGGCTGGATGAGCGGCAGGCTTTTCCTGCCTCCAGCCATTGTAAACAAGAACACCATCACCGACCCTGAAGCGCTTATGTTTACCCGTAAATTTGTTCGCCGCTTCGTCGGATTTGTCAAGAAATATCCCGCGGTTTACGCCTGGGATCTGGGCAACGAATGCAACTGTATGGGTCAGGTCTCAAGTTTTCATCAGGCATATACCTGGGCAGCCATTGTTGCCGACGCCATACGCGCCGAAGACAACACTCGAATGATTATGAGCGGCATGCACGGTCTTGAAGCCGCAGAGAACAAGGCCTGGAGAATTATAGATCAGGGCGAGATTACCGATATGATGACTACTCATCCGTATTCATCGCCTACTATCGGCTCTGATTCGGATCCGATGAACCTGCCGCGCACAACCTACTTTCCCACCGCCCAGACCTGCTACTATTCATCTATCGGCGGAAAACCTGCCATGATTCAGGAGCAGGGCGGGTTCTCGGAAATGTTAGGCAATCTTGACATGGCGAGGGATTTTGCTCGCTGCAGTATGATTTCCGGATTTGCCAACGGCTCGCAGGGCTACCTCTGGTGGTGTGCCTTCGAACATCTGCATCTCAGCCAGCCGCCATACACCTGGTCTATGGTCGAGCGTGAGCTTGGTATATTCAACAGCGCCAAGAAACCGAAGCCGATCGCCTGTGCAATAAAAGCCTTCTCCGAGATGTTAGACAGCCTCCCATTCGATGTATTGCCCGACAGAAAGATCGATGCGGTGTGCATTACCCCCTCTAACAGTCAGTGGCCGGGTGCGTCCATTGCCTTTGTGCTTGCAAAACAGGCGGGCTTTGATATAACCTTCCGTCACTTTACCCAGTCAATCCCCGAGGCGCCGATTTATATTATTCCCTCTATAGAAGGCTGGGCGCCGCTGTATCGGGAGGTTTATGACTTCGTGCTTGACCGTGTCGAGAATCACGGTGCAGCGCTATACATTTCCACCGACAGCGGACTTTTGACAACCTTTGAACAGGTAACCGGCCTGCGTTCTCTGGGTATGCGCAAGAGCGGCGTTCGCAATACAGGTCATTTCAAGCTTGACGGAGAAACCGTCAGCCTTGACTATATATGCAACAAAGAGCTGCTCTCCGAGGCTATTGATGCAGAGGTGCTTGCAAAGAACGATGCAGGCAATGTTGTATATGCCCGCCACAGTTACGGCAAGGGATATGTTTACCTGCTGGGCTTCGGACTTGAAACCTATCTTTACAACCGCAATCTAACTTTCAGTACCGGCAACATGCCGCCGTATTATAAGATTTACGCCGAATTTGCGAAAGAAGCCCTTGAAGCTCGGATTGTCCGTGCGGGAGACACAATAATCGGAGTCACCGAGCATCCCACCGATGACGGAAACGCTATTATTATTGCCGTAAACTATGGCGACAAGCCGGTCAATCCGCAGCTTAAAGTGAAGGATGGCTATAAACTCACTGCTGTCTATGGCAGTGCAGAGACTATTGAGGGCTGCAACGGCGCAATCTTCCTTGCCGAAAGGATATAACCAATGTCAACAGACATTCGAAATTATATAATCGGGTGCAACTACTGGGATTCTGAGAACGGCGCAGATATGTGGCTGCGTTATAACCCTCAGGTTATAGATGATGATCTTCGCCGGCTGTCCGAATACGGTGTGAAATACCTGCGGTGTTTCCCAAACTGGCGGGATTTCCAGCCGGTGGAAAAGCAGCTCACCATAAACGGTATGACCCGGGACTACTGCTGGTCTGATGACAGGATTCCGCCGGATTTGTCTTATGTCGATCCCGAGATGCTTGAACGCTTCGGATATCTCTGCGAAACGGCTGAAAAGTACGATATAAAGTTAATTGTCTCGGTTATGACAGGCTGGATGAGCGGTAAACTTTTTGCGCCTCCCGCGCTTATAAACAAAAATGTGATCACAGACCCGGAAGCCCTCATGCTCAGCGCTAAGTTCATAACGCGGTTTGTTGGATTCGTAAAGAAATATCCCGCTGTGTATTGTTACGACCTGGGTAACGAATGTAACTGTATGGGAAAAACATCCTGTCGTGAGGAGGCATATACCTGGACCGCTTTCATTACTGCCCACATACGGGCAGCTGACAACTCGCGTATGGTGCTCAGCGGCATGCACGGCTTGACGGTTCGTGACGGCAGAGGATGGTTTATTGAGGATCAGGCAGAAATCACCGATATGCTTACGACGCACCCATACTCATCCCCGAGTCTGGGATCCGACGCAGAGCCAATGAACCAGCCGCGCACTACCATTCTGCCGACAGCACAGACCTGCTTCTACGCCGATATCGGCGGCAAAGGCGCTATGATGGAGGAACAGGGGTTGATTTCTCCCAGCCTTGCCAATCTGAACATAGCCGGTCAGTTCGCCAGGGTCAATCTCTTCTCGGGACTGGCTAACGGTTCTCAGGGTTACCTCTGGTGGATTGCAATGGAGCATCTGCACATAAGGCACACGCCCTACACCTGGTCAATGACCGGCAGAACCCATGGCATCTTTGACAGCGACAAGAACCCAAAGCCGGTAGCGCATTCCATAAAGAATTTTTCAAAGCTGCTTGAAAGGCTGCCTTTCGATATCCTGCCCGACCGCAAACGTGAGGCTGTATGCGTATTGCCCGGCAATACTCAGTGGGAGGCTGGTGCGGTGTCGTTTATACTTGCCAAGCAGGCGGG
>Ga0123335_1004812_pt1 | contig 17006 bp, 15 predicted proteins | sample BiotimSIPDNA_2_FD_89707 | JGI IMG/M metagenome (GOLD analysis project Ga0123335, IMG submission 89707) | Anaerobic biogas reactor microbial communites from Washington, USA - Biogas_R2 time_0 SIP DNA | ecosystem: Engineered > Bioreactor > Anaerobic > Unclassified | place: Washington, USA...
AACTTCTTTTTGGCATCTCCCTATGCTACACCTCAGCCAACACTGAGGTGATCGGGAGCGACGACTACATCGACTACATGATTGAGTTGGGGGCCAAGTTCGCCTGGTTCTTCACCTATGTGCCCATTGGGGCGAATGCTGTTCCGGAGTTGATGGCCACTCCCGAACAGCGGGCACACATGTACCATACCCTCCGCTCCTGGAGAAACACCAAGCCTATCTTCACCATGGATTTCTGGAATGACGGCGAATATGCCGGCGGCTGCATTGCCGGTGGCCGCAGTTACCTGCATATCAACGCCAATGGTGATATGGAACCATGCGCTTTTATCCACTACGCGGATTCCAACATTCGAACGCACACCCTGCTGGAAGGCTATAAACGCCCGCTATTCATGCAGTATTACAACAATCAGCCCTTCAATGAGAACATGCTCAGGCCCTGTCCCCTGCTTGATAACGACGGCAAACTGGCTGATATGGTGGACGCGTCGGGAGCCCTGTCCACCGACCTGAAGGAGCCAGAGGATGTTCACACCCTTTGCAGTAAATGCTCCCAGGCTGCCAGGCGCTGGTCCCACGTGGCCAACGCGCTTTGGGAGGAGGGCGGAAAGTACAAGAGCCGGGTCAGGAAAAGGGCCAAAACGGGATAGTGTCTCATCTGCCAGGCTCATTTCGGGGTGCCGTTAAGGCACCTCTTCTGCCGATTGCCCTTGCTTGTTGATGTTTGCGCGGTGCATGACGCCACAATAGCCCTTGCACTTTTTGTAGAAAGAGAACGCGGTCGCACGGACAGACGAAAGCACATGGAAAATTTTTCGCTTTCATCCACACAAGCCATGACCACAAACAGAGCGTCCCGGAGCCGCAATTTCCAGTTTTGCGTATAAGTGCGCTGGAAAAAAGCGGTGATTGACAGAAACGCGCCGAGCAGCCCGTATATCAGGAACAATTGAAGCGTAAACCCCGCGCCAAGAACTCAAAGTCCGGGCTATGATCGGCGTGACTCGCTGAAGGTATATCTGTATGGCTGCATCAACCGCGTTCGCTCTTCACGGCGGCTGCAGCGGAAGTGTGCGCGGAAAATCAAGGTCAAATGGCTCATCAACAGCCCCGACCCGGATTTTAGGACCATCAGCGATTTTCGCAAGGACAACCGTCTGGCCATCAAGGAAACCTTCAAAGCCTTCATTACCATTCTTCGGGAAGCAAGGCTGCTGGGCAAGGAACTGACGGTGATCGGAGCCAGGATACGGGCCAACAACAGCATCAAGGGTTCGTTTACGCCGGAATTGACGGCAAAGAAGCTTCAGTGCATTGAGGAGCAAACAGGGAAACTGGAAGCCTGTCTGAACGGGATGGAAAGCTATAGCGAGTGTGAAGAAACGCTTCACCTGACATCCCCCGGGAAAGTATGCCGAAAAAGCTGAATGAATTGAGAGAGAGGGCGGGCAAATACCCCGGAGTCCATGCCAGGTTCAGGGGGGGTGAGAAACAGGTTCTGGAAAAAGACCCGGAATGCCGCACCTGTCCCAACCTGGTGTACAGACGCAAAAAGCATGAAGACCGTTCTGACCGGCTGCAACTCTTCAGCCGTTCCCGTGCTGATGTAGGGCCATCCTGAATACCCATTGCAGCAGCTTCCAGAGCACTATGCCATCCGTCCCAACAACCCTTCGCTTCACCGAAAAGGGTCCGCCAAATAAGCAGTCAAAATCACCACCAAACGGGACAGGGCACGCCAGCAGACCAGGAAAGAAACAGCGGAACATCCCTTTGGCACCCTTAAAGGGTATGATGGCATGCAGTCTTTCCTGTGCCGCGGGAAAGAAAAGGTGGCAGCCGAAACCGCGCTGGCCTACACAGGCTACAACATCAGGCGCGCAATCAACCTGACAACGCCAGCAAAAGGAGCAGTCCCAGGCATTCTTATGCTCTTGCAGCGAAGACTGAAGGCAAAAACGGCAGTTTGCTGAGAATAGAGCAGGCAATCCCCTCGTTTCAACGCACAAATATGCTTCAACATTACGAGAACTGCGCCTCTGAATCTTTTTGGAGGCTTTTTGGATGCCAGAACATGAAAAATGCCTGAAAACATAAGCGTTCTCAGACAAATTGTGGTGGAGCATAAGAGACTCGAACTCTTGACCCCCACAATGCCATTGTGGTGCGCTACCAACTGCGCTAATGCCCCATCGCGCTATGCAGGATATCATGAAAGATGGAATTTGTAAAGCCTTTTCAAAATTCGCTTTTGATTGGTGGGAAATTGACTTCGTTTGTCCGAAAAACTACAATTTGCTTAAGAAAAGAGGAATGGGAGAAGCATGATGATTGCGGGTAGAACGGTCGACTTGGCAAGGTATCTCGGCTGCCATCCCAACATGGACGCGGCGATTGAATTCCTTCTGGATGTTGATTTCACATCGCTGGCTGACGGCAGCCATTCTTTCGGCAGCAAAGGCTGTCACATGAATATTTTGCGCGCTACTGCCGAAGAAAACCCTGTTTGGGAAGCGCACCGGGCCTTCATTGATATTCAAATCATCCTGGAAGGCACTGAGATCATTGCCTGGGCACCGGTTGATCAATTGGACGGCTGGACTGGCTATGACGCTGAAAAGGATATTCTGACAAGCACTGAAACGGTTTCGGGTTCACGGTGTGTTCTTTCGGCTGGAATGTTTGCCGTCTTTTTCCCGGAGGACGCACACAAACCGGGATTAAGCTCAGGAACGGTTCGTAAAGCGATAATCAAGGTACCGGCATCGCTGGCTAGGGATATGCAAGCCTACGAATCGTCTCTGACGCATCTTGGCACAGCCACTCTCCTGACGGACAGGCTGCGCCTCAGGCAATACCAGCTCGCTGATACACAGGCGATGTTTGATAATTGGGCGGGGGATGCTGAGGTGACAAAAACACTGATGTGGAACACACACCCGAACGCTGAGTACACCCAACGCTTGTTGGAAAATTGGATCAAGGCTTATAAAACCGGGCGTTATTACCATTGGGCCATAGAGTATGAGGGGCAAGTGATTGGTGACATCGCGCTGGCCAATTGGTCCCCCACGCGCCTGGACGGGGAAATTGGCTATTGCCTCACCAAAAGATTCTGGAACCGGGGAATCATGACTGAAGCGCTTCGAACTGTCATGCGATTCCTTTTTGTGGGGGTAGGATTTCGCCGCCTCACCCTGCGACACGCCACAAATAACCCGGCCAGCGGCCGGGTTATGGAAAAGGCTGGTCTGGTTTTTGAGGGCTGCTTGCGCCAAGCCCTTCCTGACAAACAGAGCGGCTTTTCCGATCTGGCGCTTTATGCGGCGCTGAAGGAGGAGTGGCTTAAGCTTTATCCAACCTAAGCATCCACAGCAAACTGGTAGATCGTAGTGCTATGGAATACATCGCCAGCCTTAAGCGAAGTGTCTGAAAAATGGGCGTGGTGGACACTGTCAGGCAAATGCTGGGTTTCCAGGGCGATGCCGCTGTAAGGTCCATAGATGGCACCGCCTCGGCCGGGATTGTTCAGACCCTGGCCGGAATACACCTGAATGCCTGGCTGGTCAGTGATCACCCGCATCCTCAGTCCAGCATCAGGGAGCGCCAGCACTGCCGCTTCTCTAAGCCCCTCGCCGTCCAAAACATAGTTGATGTCAAAGCCGTTGGCGCCATCAAACATGCTGTTTCTGCCACGGTCATCCAGCGCATCTGCCAGAAGCCTGGCAGTTCGCAGATCATACGGGGTGTCCTTGACCGGGAGCAGCACGCCTGTTGGAATCAAATCCGGGGTCGTCGCTGTGACGCTCTCAGCCTGCACCAAAAGGGTGTGTTTCCCGATATTCCCGCTTCCCGCCAGGTTGAAATAGCTATGGTTGGTGAGGTTGATGACGGTGTCCTGGTCGCTTCTGGCTGAGTACATAATCTTCAAGGCACCTGGCTCCTCAAGCGAATATGTGACCTTTACATCCAGGTCGCCGGGAAAACCCTCTTCCCCGTCTGGGGAGCGGTATCTGAAAGTGGCACTGTCACAGCTTTCAGACACTTCATAATCCCAGGTTTTCTTGTCAAATCCTTCCAGGCCGCCATGCAGTGTGTTGGCACCGTCGTTGGGATAAAGAGCATATTCTTTGCCATTCAGGGTAAAGGCCGCGCCACCAATGCGGTTGCAGTAACGCCCTACAGTGGCGCCCAGGTAGCCCCGATGTCTGCGGTAGCCGGACAGATCATCATAGCCAAGGCAAACATCAATCGGCTGCCCGTCTTTTCCGGGTACCAACAGGCTGATTAAATGGGCGCCGTAATTGCTCACCACCGCACGGAGCCCTGCTTTGCTGCTTAATGTGATGAAATCGAGGTTTCTGCCCTGATCATCTGTCTCAACAGTTCTTATCTCCATCTCGCTTCTCCTTGCCTTTTCAGCGGGTTCCGCGCATCAGCGCCATCCAATCATCAAAGCGGGCGACGAATTCGTCATTATCCCTTGATTTTTCAAGCATAGACAGCAACAAAGGCAGGGATTCCTGTTCGGAAGTATTGGAAAGGAGATTGCGCACTTTGCCCGCCACATCCTGCTCTTCCCGGCTTAACATGAGCAGATCCTGTCGGGTTCCGCTCTTCAAGAGACTGACCGCTGGAAACAGCCTGCGCTCTGACAATGCCCGGTCCAGCGTCAGCTCCATGTTGCCAGTACCCTTGAATTCCTCAAATATCACGCCATCCATACGGCTGCCGGTGTCAACCAGCGCAGTGGCGATAATCGTTAGACTTCCGCCCTCTTTCATGTTGCGTGCAGCGCCGAAGAAGCGTTTGGGTTTGTTGAGGGCACCCGCAGCCAACCCGCCAGTCATTACCCTGGCAGTGGAAGGCATCAGGTTGTTGTAAGCGCGGGAAAGGCGTGTCAGGCTGTCCATCAGGATCACCACATCGCGGCCGGCTTCCACCAGGCGCATGGCCCGCTCCAAAGCGAGTTCGCTTACCTTGGCGTGGTTTTCGGCCGGCTCATCAAAGGTGGAGTAAAATATCTCTCCCCCTACATTTTCCTTGAGGTCTGTTACTTCCTCAGGCCTTTCATCCACCAGCAGCATCATAGAATGGATATCCGGGTGATTACGCTTCAGTGACAGGGCGATTTTTTTGAGTATCGTGGTTTTTCCGGCCTTGGGCGCCGCCACGATCATGGCGCGTTGTCCAAAACCAATGGGAACAAATAAGTCAATCAGCCTAAGCACCATGTCGTTCTCGTTACGGTTGGAGAGGCGGATGCGCCGATCTGGATACACAGGAGTCAGCGTGTCAAACTCACGGCGGCTTTTTTGAACGCCGGTGCCGCTGTCCAGCTTGTTAGTGTCATCCGTTTCCTCACCGTTGATGCTGGTGATGTAGAGCATGGCAGCATAGCGGTCATTCTCACGCTGTGGACGCGTCTTTCCCTGGACGTAGTCTCCGTTTCGAAGGCGGAAACGCCTGATCTGTGTGCCGGATATGTAAACGTCATTCTTCCCGGGAAGAAGATTTCCAGCCCTTAAGAAGCCATATCCGTCCTGCTGAATTTCGAGGATACCCGCGCCTTCGCCAGAGTCACCGGCAACAAGCGTCTCAGGTGTTCCGGTGTAGGGTGCCTCCCGCAGGAAAGACTCCTGATTGGGATTTTCATCCTGCCGTTGGACGGCATTTGAAAACCCCGGCCGTTTGTATTCTGTGGAAGATGCCGGGCGCTGGCCGGATACCTGCGGCAGAGGGATGGGCGAAGGTTCAGGCATCTCCGATGCAGTGTTCGGGCCAAAGCGGGGGGTGGCACGCGGCATCCCAACCTGAGGCTGCAAATAGGAGGCGAAGCGGTTCTCCTGAGGCATCGCCTGGCCCCGGGAAAAGGTGCTGATGGGTTGATCCATCTGCGGCGCATACCTGCTTTGGGGTGCCTGAGGCTGGCTGAAGGGTTGGGGGTTATGCCAGGCACGGGAACCCTGCAGGGTAAATACGGGTTTGCTTTTCCCCGTTGATGTGGTTGATTTGATTTTTTCAAAATTTTTCGCTTCGGGGAGGTGGCGCGTCACAGGCGCACTGGGTGCAGCATCCTCCGCGTCATCCGTAATAATCATGGCGCGCCGTGGTGCTGGCGTTTTGCTGCCGGGTTTGTCTCCGCTTGCTGCAAGAATGCGCTCAACGATAGCCGCCTTGGTGGTGGCCCCGGTAAGCTTGACGCCGGCTTGTTTGGCATGTGCTCTTAGTTCCGCGATGGTCATCGCGAACAGCGTTTCAGCTGATGGCATGAGGTCCTCCTTTGTGGTTGGGGAATGATAATGTTTTAAAAATAATGGCTGGATAAGGGAAACTTAACAGGCGATGCTTTTGCTTCAGGATGTCATCACCGCTGGGGCAATCAAGCGCAACACTGGCACTTGCCTGATGGAGGGGCTCATTTTTTGCGGGATTGATAGTCCTGGGATAACGGTTTTGCCGATTGAGTCAGGCAAGCATTGCATGAACTGGCATATACTCCTTGTCTGTTTATGAGGGTCATTGCCATCCTAACACAGTTTTATTGCCTGTGCAAGCGGCCAGGAGGCAATTATTCGGCGTTTTCTGCGTCTGTCAGGCTTTTATACGGGATAAAAGGATTCGGATTGATTGGCGGAAGGCTCAGCCGCTTCTCCATCCAGACGATATCCAGCCACTTCCCCATCTTAAAGCCTGCTCTGTGAAAACGCGCTGTCTCCCGGAACCCCAGATGCGCGTGAAACCCGACGCTCTGGCTATGTTCCGCGCTGATGCAAGCATACAGCATCACCACATGCTGGCGCGTGAGAATCGACTGCATCGTGTCATAGAGCCTTCGACCGATGCCATGCCCATGCCAGGCGGGGTCAAGATAAATGGTGGTTTCGGCTGACCAGTCATAGGCAGCCGGGCCACGGAATCGGCTGGCATAACAGTAGCCCACCGGCGTATCCTGGGCCACAGCTACCAGGAATGGATAGTCGGATGATATCCGGATGATTTTTTTTTGAAAGTCCGAAATGGAAGGAACACTGTACTCAAAGCTCACCGTTCCTTTCCTGATATAGTGGGAAAAAATGGCAAGCAAAGCAGGCGCATCATCCGGGCACGCTGGTCGAACCTGTATTTCAGGCACGCTTCGTGCCGTCATGCCGGCAGCGACTGAATAATGATGCCGATTAGCCCGGGGCCGGTGTGGACGCTGAGTGCCGGGCTGATGTCGGTTGTAAGGAACATGGCGGCATTTGGGAGACGCTTTTTGAGAAAGCGCATCACCTCATTGGCTCTCTCCACCGCGCTGCCGTGGGCAACAGCAATGGCGAACTTCGCCTGGCTTGACGCCTGTCTGACGGCCAGGGCAATGGCTTTGTCAACCGCCTGAGCGGTACCCCGGGCTTTTGCCACGGTGACGTAAACGCCCTCTTCATTGCAGCTGATAACAGGGCGAATGTGCAACAACTGTCCCACAACCGCCATCACCTTGCCTATTCTGCCGCCTTTGATGAGATACTCCAGCGTATCCAGGCAGAAGTAGGTACGGCTATTCGTAATGCTGAGCTCAAGCTTCTCAACAACGCTTTGGATATCCCCCCCATCAGCAATCAGCCGTCCCGCCAGCATGGCTTGAAGACCGGCGCCAATGCCAATATTGCGTGAATCCACATAATGGAATGCCAAGGCCTGGTAATCTTCGCCCAGCATGCGCAAGAGATTGTGGGTGCCGGAGAGTTTGGATGAGATAGTGATGACAAGCACCGTATCATGGCCTTCAGCCACTATCTGGTCAAGCAAACCGGTTACCAGGCCGCTGTCGGGAAGCGATGTGCGAGGCACTTCGTCTTCCAGCCGCGCATAAACCTCCTGGGGCGTGATTTCCAGCCGGTCATTATACTCGCGATCCCTGTAGATGATCTTCAGCGGAGCCACATAAATGTGGTATTTCTCTACATATTCCCGGGGCACATCCGTACCCGAATCAACCAAAATGGCAATTTTCCCTGTGCTCATAGCGTTGCTCTCTTTCTTGTTCCCGTGTGAGTGGTCCAATCCCTTGGATACTAAAAGTATTGGTTAACTATGTCTTCCGATGCATCATCATCCTGAAAGGTGTGGTCAAGAAATGTGGTTACGGGGCTGTCAGCAGTCTGCCGGTATCCCAGGAGCGTGCTCAGGCTCACCCTGGAGGCCGAGGCCATGATGTTGTCAATAACATTGGCTTGCCGTTTCTCAAGCGACCGGAGGAGTTCTTTCACTTCTTTGCGCTTGCCTCCGCCTTCCTGTTGGGTGACGCGGCAGGCACAGGTGACAGTATCCAGCGCAAATTCGTCTTTCCAAGCGGCAACTGCCCGTTCCCTTACCAGGTAAAGTGGCCGGATTAGCTCCATCCCCAAATAATTCTCGCTCCTGAGCCTTGGCAGCATTGCTTTGAACTCCCCACCATATAACATACCCATCAACAGGGTCTCCGCTGCATCATCATAATGGTGGCCCAGGGCGATTTTATTGCAGCCCCTCTGGCGGGCAGCTTTATATAGATGTCCACGGCGCATGGCAGCGCACACATGGCACGGGGACTGTTTCACTCCGTTTATCACCTGGTAGATGTCGGTGTGGAACACCTCCGGAGTAATGCCCAGCTTGTTGGCAGTGTCCATCACCTTCTGCCTGTTTTCAGGCGAGTACCCCGGGTCCATATGCAGATAGACCACCTCAAAGGGCACGGTGCTGTACTTCTGCAGGGTTTGCATACACTTGGCCAGCAGCAGGGAATCCTTGCCGCCGGAATAGCATACTGCGATCCTGTCGCCGGGCCGGGTCATTTGGTAACGCTGCATGGCGGAGAGAAACTTCCGCCAGATGGTTTTTCGGTAACGTGTTGTGATCGCGTGCTGAACCGTATCCAGAATGATCCTCTCCGGCAAAAGCTTTCCTCCTTTGGTGACCTGAGTGATTATAGCACAGGCAAAGGCCCCGTGGTATAATCGTTTTGGCATTAAACAGGAAAGGACACACCATGTTGAAAACCATTGACGCCATCGTCCGGGAATCCGGCCGGATGATGCTGAAGGAAACCGACCCTGAGGTCACACTTAAGGAAGGTCACGCCAACTATGTCACTCAAACAGACAGAGACGTTCAGGATTTTCTTCGGGGTAAGCTGACAGCACTCCTGCCGGGCAGCGATTTTTTTGGTGAGGAACAGGATAATGGCGTCCTCACAGATCATCCCACCTGGGTGGTGGACCCAATTGACGGCACCACAAATTACATTCGTGGGCTGCACCACTCTTCTGTTTCTGTAGCCCTTTCTGTGGGAAAACGACTTGAGTTGGCGGCTGTATACAATCCATACCGGGATGAGATGTTCCTGGCACAAGCCGGCAAGGGAGCAACTCTCAATGGCCAAGCCATTCACTGTTCAGTCACTCCCTTTGAGCATGCGGTTGTGGCTTTTGGCTCCTCCCTGTATTCGCCTGAGCTGGTGGACGCCACCATGTCCGCAATACGGGAATATATGAGGGTCTGCGGCGATCTGCGCCGCTTTGGCTCAGCCGCACTGGACCTGGCCTATGTGGCATGCGGGCGATGCGATGTGTTTTTTGAATTCTCCCTTTCCCCCTGGGATTACGCGGCAGGTCTCCTCCTGGTTCAGGAAGCGGGCGGAAAAACGGATTTGCTGAATCTGACCGCGGATCACCTTGACTTTACCAAACCGGCCTCAGTATTTGCCGCAAGCGCCGTCTGTTTTGATAAAGCGCGTGCCATTGCCGCAAAAAACGAGCCGGAGAATAAAATGGCCTGATGTTCTCGCTCTCATCACCGCATAATCACACTCCCTACTGCGATGGCCGATCAACAGCCGGCGCGATGGTGCAATCCGCCCTCTGGCACGGCTTCGTGAGCCTTGGGTTCTCCGGACACGCCAAACAGGACTTTGATGTATTTTATGCCATGGATGAAATCCGCGAGGCCTCCTACATCGATGAGATCAAGCGCTTGCAGTCCCAATATGCCGGGCAGATCAGAATCTGGCTTGGCATGGAGCGGGACTGCCATTCCACCGCTGACAGGGCCGATTTTGAATATGTGCTTGGATCTGCCCATTATCTGCCCCTTCCGGACGGCACCATGCTGCCGGTAGACGGGCCGATGAAGATGATTACCTCGGCCATCCGGGACCATTTTGGCGGTGACGGATTTGCCTATGCGCAAGCCTACTACATGCAGTTGGGCAACTATATAAGCGACTACTGCCCGGATATCATTGGGCACTATGACCTCTTGATGAAAAATAACCGCCATGGTGAGCTTTTCGATCCTGATAGCTACAGGTATCGAAAGGCGGCCACTGATGCCATGGACCAGGCTATCAAGGGTTGTGATCTCCTTGAAATCAACACCGGCGGAATGGCACGCTCGGGCGCACATACTCCCTACCCCGCACGCAAACTCCTTGCCTACTGGCAGCAAATTGGCGGACAGGTTATCCTTGCGGGCGACTGCCACGAGGCCAACCAGATAGCTTTTGGTTATGAGCTGGCCGCCAGCATGGTGCGGGACACGGGGTTTAAAAAAGCCGCCATCCTCGGGCGGCATGATACGTTGTTCGAATGGGTTGAGGTTGTTTAGGGCGTAATGGCCCGTACCTCGCGTTCGCCCATCGCACGTGGCAGAGCGCGCTCATTCATCGACACGGAAAGTGCTTTCAGGCGCTGAGTGCGTTGTTTGACCCGCTGAGAGATGAGCACGCTGCTGCGGTATTTTTCCAGCATTGCCCTAACCCCTACCGCCACCGGAATTGCCGGCAGCGCGCCCAGCCCGCTTGCCATTACGGCACCTCCAGCCGCCAGGCCAGCGCTCGTTTTCAGCGCGCGGAACGTGGCGTCCTGCATGGCAGCTTTGCTGGTTTTCCGTCCGCGGATTACAGCGCCCTGCTCTGTTATGGCGATAATCACAAAGGGAAGCCCCAGGCTGACCGTTCCAAGCACATCGGGAATCAGCCCTGTTTCTTCAATCAGGCCAAGGTCCATCACCACTTCATCCACATGGCTTAGGGCGGTGGAGATACCATCCACCAGTATAGCCCGATTGCGGCTCTCATAGCGCCTGACAAGTTCCTGATATTTGCTCAAAACAGTCATCTCCCGAAGGTGTTGACCAGGGTGGTGATCACCCAGGCCGCTGCAAGAATGGCCGCAAGCCAGGTGGCTTGTTTTAGGATTTGCATAACCCCTGGTTTGCCTTCCCGTTTCCGGTCAGCCTTTTTCTGGAGATCTGCCACCTGGCGCTCCAGCACTGTAATACGCTTCTCCGCCTGCCGTGCTTGCTCCGCCAAATTGTCCTGCCCCTCGCCCTGTAGGTGCAGGGCATCTGACAGCCTGGCCTGGTCTTCGGCCAGGCCCTCGGCCACTACGGTCATCTCCCGGGTGAAGTCCTCCACTAAAACGGGCAGGTCTTTCCCGGTAATGCTGTCCACAGCGCCCTGGATAAAATCCCGGGAACGTTTGACAAAGGTATCCTTTGGGAGTTTATCCGGTGTGATTCCTTCCCGTTTCTCTTCCTGATCCAAGTTCGGCCTTCCTTAATAAATCAGTTAAATCAGCCTGATGCCACTGGCTGCCTGCTCATCCCGGTAGCGCGAAAGAAGCTTCTGGATGCGGTTATAGGGGTTCAGCAGGGCACTGAGGCTGTTGTCATGGTTGAGGGTAGCCACCATGTAGGCGATGTATTTGCTCAGATCCGCATGAATAAACCACTTGGCTTCCTTAAGCTCCGGCCTGGTGTAGGAGAGGTTGGTGGTTACCACTCTGTCAATAATGCCCTGCTGATAAGCCTCCTCAAACAGCTGGATGCCGCTGGTAAAAAACGCGAAAGTGACAATGGCGAAGATGCGCTTGGCGTTTCGCTTCTTCAGTTCCTTGGCCAGTTCTATGATGGACTCTCCGGAAGAGAGAATGTCATCCACCACAATCACATCCTTGCCCGATACATCGGCCCCCATGTACTCATGGGCCACGATGGGGTTGCGCCCGGCCACCACCTGGGTGTAGTCACGCCTCTTGTAGAACATACCCATATCAAGGGACAGTACGGATGAATAATAGATGTTACGGTGTACGGCCCCCTCATCAGGGCTGACGATCATCATGCTGTTCTTGTCGATATGAAGGTCTTTCACCGTGCGGAGCAAAGCCTTCAGCATCTGGTAGGTGGGCAGGACATTCTCAAAACCGCACAGGGGCACGGCGTTCACCACACGGGGGTCGTGGGCGTCAAAAGTGATGACATTGGAGACCCCCATGCTCTGAAGTTCCTGTAGGGCAATGGCGCAGTCCAGGCTTTCCCGGGTAGTGCGGCGGTGCTGGCGGCTCTCATACAGCATAGGCATAATCACATTGACCCGTTTGGCTTTGCCGGCAATGGCGGCGATGATGCGCTTCAGGTCCTGGTAATGATCGTCCGGGCTCATAGGGACTTCCATATCATACATATTATAGGTAACATTATAAGCACAGACATCAACAATAATATAGATATCATAGCCGCGTACGCTTTCACGCAGCACCCCCTTTCCTTCGCCGGTACCGAAGCGGGGGCATGAAGCCTGAATAATAAAATCCTCACGGTCGATTCCCGGAGTAGTGTAGTATTCCTGATCCTGGATTTCCTGCAGGCTGTGCCACTTCAGCAGCCATTCGTTCACATGTGCCCCCATGTTTTCCATGCCGGCCATCGGAATCACGCCAAGCGGCCCATAGGGGAGGTTTACGATGTTCTGATCCCACTCCGAAAGAAAAGTGTTCATGGCGCGTGTTCCTCCGTCCTTTTTCATCCGTGATCGAGTGAAAGGCCTTTCATTGCAAATACGTCAGGGTGCCAATTCCATCAGGGCCAACTGAAGTTTGGGCAGGATTTCCTCCTGGCCTGAGGGGGTTTCTCCGATGTTTCTTCCCACAAGGTAAGCATAGATACGCACCTTGCTGCCCGGAACAAAGCCTGGGTCGCTGGCCGCTGTGATGATCATCTCCTGGTCAAAGCCCGTGTCCGTCTTGTCAAGGGCGAAGCGCAGGATCCATTCACCGGAAGCGTCTTCCTTGCCGACCAGATAGCCCGTGTAGGTGAGAAGCTCCCCGTCATATCCTTCTGTACTGGCCGCCACCTCGGCATAATCCGGGCTCACGGCTGTCTGCCTGAGGGCCTCATCCTTGGCCTGCTGGCTGATGAGCCGGCTCGCGTTATAGGAGAACACACGGTCACTGAAGCCCTTTTTTGAAAGAGTGAGGTTAATGCTGTAGCCGCCCTCTATGGACGTATCCATTTTGAAACTGAATTCCCCGTCACGCCCGGTGCGCTTTTCGCTGAGCACACCGTTGACGCTAAGGATAACCTTCACATCCGGCTCCGTTCGTCCCATCAGCGTAAAGCTGTCCTGAGGAAAGAGGTCTGGCGGTGGCGCCGAGATAAGTGCAGGCAGTAGTCCTTCCTGATAGGTGATGCTGTAACTTTTGCTGAGGGATTCCAGGCCCGGGGACTCCACTGTAAGCGTCATCAGGTAGTTTCCTTCCCGGGGAAGCTCGATCGGCAGGGAATACCTGCCTCTGTTATCAGCATTAACATTAAACACCTGGCCCTGTGTGTCCGTAAAGGACATGACCACAGCATTGAGTTTGGCGTTGGGTTTGGTCTCCCCCTTCATCGTGAAGGTACGCTTGTATGTTTCTACAGGGGCCGTGGCAGTCTCCGCCAGCGTAATGGGAAGCTCCGGCACGGGCAACAACTGGGTAAACCCAAAGGTGTCAAAAACCTTGTTAAGCGCCGTGTTGTCAGCACTGGTGAGGTTTCTCCCGAATACTTGCAGGTCAACTGTGATGGTGTACCCATTTCTGATGGTTCGCCGCTGGAAGCCCCGGCACACCAACTCCCCACCCTGTCGATAGCTGTAACGCAGCTGGAGGAAACGGCCGGAAGAGAAGTTCTTCCAGGAGATGGAATCGTAGTTGTAACCCAGCACTGACCAGGCCCCATCCCTGCCGTGGGACTTGCGGTAATCAGCCCTTACGCTGGATGGATGTTCGTTGATGTCAAAGAAGCGCTGGCCATCCACATCCTTGAGCGCCGATACCACCAGCACGCGATCCGCGTCCTGATCATAGGCTTGAAGCCAGATACCGCGGGCCAAAAAGTCCGCCTCCCAAGCGGCCACTGTGCCCCCCTGGGTCTGGATAAACGCCTCATGGCTTGCCAGGTTCCGGGGAGTGAGCACGGTTTCATATACACCGTCCGGCAAGGTGAGGCTGGCATGGAAAGCCTCAAAATTATGCTGATCAGCTAACGCCGGGAAGATCAAAACCAAAAACAACAGGGTCAGGGTAATCATCAGCCGCCTGTACATCTTATCCACCTCCGCAGGTTCTGCCGTCATATTAGCATAAAGCCATTGGGCATTCAACTGGATTGGCGCCTGCCCAGTCATATAGCCAGCTGACTGAGAATACCGAACATACAGGCTCTTTCCCGTGGCAATATACGGATTGATGTGATAAAATATGGTTTACCCCACAAGGAGGCAAGGATGAACATGGACAAAATCAAACGGACGGAGCGCGTGATTGTAATGACGCGCGTATTATGCGGCATGCCCAACCAAATTATCCCCTTTGGCCGGTTTTGCGAGATGTTTGATCTTGCCAAATCCTCCGTAAGCGAGGATGTGGCCATGATTCAAAAGGCCACCCGGGACTGGAATCTGGGCGATGTGGAGACGGTGACGGGAGCCGCTGGCGGCGTCCGTTTTCGTCCCAGGGTCGCAGATGGGGAAGCACTTGCGTTCGTAAAGACCTTGTGTGAAAAACTCAACGCACCAGATCGCATGCTGCCGGGCGGATATCTATATTTATCCGACCTCCTGGCGGATCCGGAGATGGTACGCCAAATTGGCACCATCCTGGCGGGGCCCTACTATAACCGGGGCATTGATTTCGTGCTGACCATGGAAACCAAGGGCATTCCGGTTGCCACCATGACGGCAGTTGCGCTCAATGTGCCGCTGGTCATTGCAAGGCGCGCCAGCAAGGTGTATGAGGGCAGCGCCGTCAACATCAGTTTCCCGGATGGAAAAGGCGGGATCGAGACCATGTCGCTTGCGCGCCGGGCGGTGCAAAGCGGGCAGCGCACCCTGATTGTGGACGATTTCATGCGCCATGGCGGCACCGCGCGGGGCATGATCACCCTGATGTCAGAGTTTGGCGTAAGCGTTGTGGGCCTGGCTTTTGTTCTGGCCCAGGAGATGGAAGCGCCTTTGAGCGAATTGCCGGAGCATCCCCTGATGCTTTTCACCGAAAATATTGCGAGGGATGCCTTGCTGGTGCGCCCGGCGGACTGGCTGGTACAGCCAGCGTGAAAGCAGTTGTCGGCCTGGGAAACCCAGGCAGGGAATATGAATTATCCCGCCATAATGTGGGTTTTTTGGCCGTTGACCTGGCAGCGGACCACTTGGGCACTGCTTTCGGGAAAAAACAATGCCGCGGGCTGCTGGCGGAAACCCGCCTGAAGGGTGAGCGCGTAATACTGCTGAAGCCACAGACCTACATGAACTTAAGCGGCCTGGCCATTTTGGATTTGATGCGGTGGTTCAAGCTCCCCCCCCAGGACATCTTCATCCTGTCTGATGATATTGATCTTCCCCAGGGATCGCTTCGCGTCCGTGCCAAGGGCGGAGCAGGTACCCACAACGGTTGGCGCAGCATACTGGAAGTTACCTCCAACCAGGATTTTCCCCGGGGCCGCATCGGAGTTGGCGCTCCACCGCCCCAGTGGGACCTGAAGGACTGGGTTCTCTCCCGCTGGGATCAGGACCCGCAGGCCGATGCTATCCAGCAGACCATTGAACAGGCGGGAGAGGCTGCCATCAGTTTTTTGGCGCAAGGCATCCAACTCACCATGAACCGCTTTAACACCAGCAGCCGCGCAAAAAAAGACGGCGGAGGGACACTTGTTGAATCCGATAACTCATAGCTTGCACAATGCCTTCTTCTCCCATCCGGACTGGCCTGAAATCAGTCAGAGCGCCCTGGGAAAAGGGGGTCTGGCGCTGTATGATATGCAGGAAAGCCAGCGTGTTTTTTTTGCCGCAGCCCTGGGAAAAGGAACCGGCCGCCGGGTGCTCTGCCTGTTTCCCAGTGAACGCCTGGCCCGGAGCGCCTTTGAGGATGCAATGCAGTTCACCGGTGGAAACGCTGTCCTCCTGCCACAGGAGGAACGAAACTTTTTAAGAGGCGCTACTGCCAGCCAGGACAATGCCTGGCAGCGCCTGAAGGCTCTGGATCTGATGCTGTCCGGGCACATGTGCCTGGTGATTGCTTCTATCGAAGCCCTCCAGGACCATCTGCCATCTCCTGAATGGTTTGCATCTTCAATTATTACAATAAAACCGGGAGATGCATTGGAGCCCCACCATTTGGCTTTGCAGCTTGCCGCCCTGGGTTATGAACGGGTCGATTTGGTTGAAGGCCGTGGGCAGTTCGCCTTAAGGGGAGATATCCTGGACTGCTTCCCGCCCTACCTGGATACCCCTGCGCGGATCGAGTTCTTTGATGTCCAGGTGGATAGCGTCAGGGGTTTTGATGTTCTAACCCAGCGAAGCCAGGAACCCCTTCCCTCCTTGCGCATTATCCAGGCGGCTGAGCACCTCATACCTGAAAATGAGCGCGAGGCCGCAGTCGCGCGCCTTCTGGAAGCGCTGGCAATAGCGGAGCAAGTCCCGGATAAGTCCGGCCGGGAACTGTTGCCTTTGGGACAGCCGCCCCAGCCTTTCACGCCACCTGAGGAGGAGGATCTCCTTTTGCAGGGTGCCATCCACAACATGGCGATGTGGGCGAACGTGGTATATCCCCCACACAGCCTGCTTGACTGGATGCCCGACGCCCTGGTTCTTGTCGATACACCCGACCGCGCCATGCAGCGGCTGGATGACAGCCTGCTGGGCTATATTCAAGCTTTCAAGG
>Ga0123335_1004818_pt1 | contig 16985 bp, 11 predicted proteins | sample BiotimSIPDNA_2_FD_89707 | JGI IMG/M metagenome (GOLD analysis project Ga0123335, IMG submission 89707) | Anaerobic biogas reactor microbial communites from Washington, USA - Biogas_R2 time_0 SIP DNA | ecosystem: Engineered > Bioreactor > Anaerobic > Unclassified | place: Washington, USA...
CCTTGATCTTTTTTTAAGAAAAGCACATATTTACCCTGCCTAAGATTAACCACATATTGTTTTCCGTAGTCGTTTTGCTTGGCTTTTTCGATTATTCCATAACCATAATAATCGCCCAGATGGCGGTTTTGGTATTTCCCTTCATAAATTAGCAATTTGCTTCCGATAATAATAAATAAAATCACCAATAGAACAACAAATCTTTTGTTCAGCTTTGATAAATAAAATAACAGAATTGCCAAACATAAACCCACAAAAAAAGACTTGGAATTTACCAGAATTAAAAAAAGCACAAGACTAAAACAAATAAAATGCCAGCCAGATAATAATTCGTTATATAGTGATGAATGTTTTAATCGTATTAAATATAGCTTGCCCAATTCCCTGCACCTGCATTATCTCTTCGATTTGGCGAAATCCTCCATTTTTGTTTCGATAAGTAACGATAGCTTCCGCCTTAGCTTGTCCAATTCCCGGAAGTTGCATTAACTCGTTCACCGTGGCTACATTAAGATTGATTTTAGCGGTTTTGCTTGCTTGTTCCGGATTTTGGGAAGGAATGGTTATCGTTTGGTTTTGTGTAATTTCGGAAACCAAAGTGAGATCCTTGATATTGGCACGGGAAGAAAAACCCCCACAAATCTCAATCAACTCAAAAAGCATCGTTCCTGGCTTAATCATGTAAAGGCCGGGGTTAATGACTTCTCCTCGAACTTCCACGGTTAGGAAATTGTTATTTTGGGGTTTTTCGCCAAAAGATATCGGCGCATTTTCTTGAGGGGCGCAACCAAAAAGCCCAAAAGCAAACAGAAAAATGATTAACCAATTTCTTTTTAACATCTTCTATCCCTCCATCATGATATTGCGTATAAGGATAGACTTTTACTGGTTGCGAAAAACAGTTGTTTAGAACGCTTTCATTAGAAAAAGGTTTAATGAACGAATCATTAAACCTCATTCCTAAACGAGTTATGTTGTGGGATATTCATGCGGGTCGGTAGGTTTTACCTTCTCGACCATTTCTTTAGTTTTGGCGCGCAGTTTTGCCAAAAAGGTTTCAATTTGGTATTTGTTGGCGCGATATGCGCAAATACCAGCTACCATCAGCCCTCCCGCCAAAAAACTAAGTAAGCATAATTTGGTTGATTTACACAAGTTACTTCACCCCTTTTGCTCGTTTAGTTTTCGAAGCGCCGATTGGTGAATCAGACAATCACCTTTAATAGTTCTGGATTGTAGTTAAACACCATTAAACTACACTCCCCCTAAAAAAGCTAGGATTAGCCTTTTACCTTAACGCTTCAAAAAATCGGCCAAAAAGCTGGAAAAATTGTCCTTTTTCGATAAATTGTTTCAACTAATTGGCGCCCATATTATGCGAGAAAAGAAGCAATATTATGCACTTACGGTTCAAAATCGTATGGGTTATTATTTCCAAATGATTTTTCTCCCAAAGTGGAAAAAGCGCTTTGCGCATCGTCAATTAAAATTTTTTTATTTTGAATCGCTTCAACGATCTTTTGGGCAAGAATTGTTTGACGAGGATCTTCGATGCGATTGATACCATAATATAATCTTTGCAAATTACCCAGCATCACAAGATGTTTTTTTGCTCTGGTGACTGCCGTATAGATAAGTTTACGTCTCAACATAAAGCGGTGTTCCGTAACAAACGGCACAATCACGGTATCGAATTCGCTACCTTGGGATTTATGGACGCTGATAGCATATGCCAATTTTAAATCTTCCATTTCTTCCCAAGTGTATTCCACAAATCCGGTATCAAACAAAACATTCACTCCGTTAATGGCTTTATCTTTATAAAGGTAATTCATTATAATACCGATATCGCCATTCATCACGTTTTTTTCGCTGCGATTGACTAATTGAATGACTTTGTCGTTGACGCGAAAGATTTGTCCGTTATATTTGATTTCTTCTTTTGAACCATGGGCAAGCGGGTTAACCAATGCTTGGATTTGATCATTTATCGCGTTAATTCCCACCTCACCGCGGTACATCGGAATTAAAACTTGAATATCGCGGATGATATCCAGACCTTTAGACTTAGCCAATTCTACCTGTTTTATGATTTCCTGAGTTGCCAAAACTTCCTCGCATTCCCAAAACACGCGGTCGTCTTTTGGTTCCAAGATATTTTCCACCAAACGACCGTCATTTAAAGCATGGGCAAAAAGAATGATATTAGAACCTTCCGCCTGACGGTGAATGGTTCTTAAGCGAACCGTAGTAATTTCTTTGGTATCGATTAAATCTTTCAGGACTTGTCCGGGACCGACCGCCGGAAGTTGGTCGACATCGCCGACAATGATGACTCGGGCTCTTTCATCCAAGGAAACAAACAAGCGATAAGCAATCGGCAAATCCATCATCGACGCTTCGTCGACAATGATTAATTGTTGATGAGTCGGATTATCCGGTCCTCTGGTGAAATGATTGTCGCCTTGATAGCCTAGGAATTTATGAATTGTTTGCGCATCGATGCCTGTGGTTTCTTTGAGGCGTTTTGCTGCGCGTCCGGTCGGAGCCACCAGGGCAATCTGATCGACCCAAGTGGTATTGTTGTTTTGAAGTTTTAAGTATAAATAAATAATCGCTCGGACAATCGTTGTTTTTCCGGTTCCCGGACCTCCGGTAATAATCGAGATTGGTTCCGAAAGCGCATGAATTATGGCTGTTCTTTGGTCATTATCGAAATTTATGCCGCTTTCGGATTCGAAGTTATCCAGATAGCGTTTGATTTGAGCTGAATCAAAACTTTCAATTAGTTGTTGTTCGTTTTTGATGCGCATAGCCACTTGCTTGGCAAGCGTAATTTCTTGTTGATATAATTGGGCATCAAAAATCAAATTGTTCCGGTGATAAATGATTGACCCTTCTTTAGATAGTTCATCAATCATTTGTCGGTATAAATTATATTCCAATTCGCCGTTTAAGTACTTATTGACTAACCTAAACAGTTCCTGCGTTTCGATGTAACTGTTGCCGGAGTTGAAAATCCATTCGTTTAACACGTATTGAATAACCGCTTTTATGCGCACCGGCGCGGTTTTTTCCACGCCGATTCTTAAAGCGAAAGCATCATTTTTCTTAAAACCAAAGTGGGGAACAGCTTGCATTAAACAATAAGGCATCGCCTTGATTTTTTCTAAAGCATTACTGCCCAGAATAGCGATTATTTTATGTGCCATATCGATGGTAATGCCATTATTCATTAAGAAAAGCATCATCGCTTGCGTGTTAGCATTGTTCTTGATGCCTTCAATGAGCGATCTTTTTTGAGCTTTGGATAATTTCAAAGCGTCAAGGACAGTTTCGTCTTCTTGGATTTTCTCCACCACTTTTACCCCCAAAGCTTCGACGAGGGATTTTGCGGTTAGGAGACCGATGCCCGGAAATAATTCGCTTGATAAATAATTGATTACTCCCTGTTCGTTGGTTTGTTCCAAACGGGAAAAAGAAGTAAACTGAAATTGCATTCCATAACGGGGAGAATTGACGAAATTGCCTTCGAATTGGTATTCTTCTTCGGGAAACACCGCGCGGTCAAACACCCCGACTACGGTAATATGATTGCCGATTAAGCGACTCTTTTCCCGAACGATTTTATACTCGTCGGGGGCCAGTTCAATGATAGCCACCGTATAACCGTTGGCTTGGTTATGATACTGAATCCGGGAAATTGTACCTTTTATCGTCACTAGTACAACCTCCTCTCATCATTAAAATACACTTCCTCGATGGTTCCGCCCCCCAGGCAGTATTGCCCCTGGTAGAAGACACAAGCTTGTCCCGGGGTAATCGCTTTGACCGGTTGCAAGGTTCTTACTTCCAAGGTACCTTTATCCAACCACTTAACGATAACATCGACATCTTTTTGGCGATAGCGGAATTTTGCGGTCATCTTTTCGCCGTCAATAAACGGTTCATTGATAATATTGACCCCGCTTACTATAACGCGGTTGCCGTATAAAAGCGCTTGTTCTTTGCCCTGACCGACAAAAAGCGAGTTGGTTTTGATGTCTTTTCCCACCACAAACCAAGGGTCACCCGGTCCGCCGATATTAAGACCCTTGCGTTGACCGATGGTATAATACATCACGCCGTCGTGCTCACCAATAATTTTTCCCTCCATGGTTTTCATTGGACCTTTTTGGGCCGGCAGATAGTTTTGCAGGAATTGCTTAAAATTACGTTCGCCGATAAAACATACCCCCGTAGAATCCTTCTTGGTTGATACCTCCAACCCATACTGTTTGGCTAGCGATCTGACTTCCGTTTTCAACATATCGCCAATCGGAAAAAGCGTGTATTTTAATTGTTCGCTCGTTAATTGCGACAAAAAGTAAGTTTGGTCTTTGTTTTCGTCGATTCCCCTAAGCAAATAATGCTTATCCTGATGTAGCACCCGAGCATAATGGCCCATCGCGATGAAATCGGCACCCAGTGAAAAAGCATGCTTTAAGAAAGAAGAAAACTTAATGTATTTGTTGCATAATATATCGGGATTGGGGGTTCGCCCCTTTTCGTATTCCGAGAGAAAATAAAGGAAAACATTATTCCAATATTGCTCGACAAAGTCGATTCGATGGAGTTTAACACCAAGCTTATCCGCGACTTTTATCGCGTCTTGATAATCGACTTCTTGAGGACAAAGGGGATCTTCAATCGTCGGGTTGCCTAAGATATCATTATTGGTAAAAGCATCCCAGTTGCGCATAAACATGGCTTCCACGTCATAGCCCGCTTCCAGTAATTTGATAATCGATACTGCACTGTCCACTCCGCCCGATAGGCCGACTATTACTTTTTCTTTCAAGGTGTCACCTCCTTTTGTTTTTATTTATGTTATTTGATTTTTCGTTTTAATTTCCAAAATGGCGTCGCGAAGCATCATGGCATCTTCAAACCGGAGGTCTTTCGCCGCTTGTTTCATTTGTTTTTCGAGTTGGTTAATCAATTGTTGTTTTTCGATTCTGGTCATAGAGGTTAATTGATTGGTCTCAAAATCAATAACGGTATCAGTAACCGTACCGGTTGCTTCTTTGCTGATGGAGATTGATTCGCGAATATCTTTTTGAATAGTTTGTGGAGTAATGCCGTGCTCTTGATTGTATTTTTCTTGGATTCTTCTTCTTCGATAGGTTTCTTCGATAGCTTTGTACATCGAATCTGTTACCTTATCTGCATAAAGCACAACTCGTCCGTTGGCGTTTCGGGCGGCTCGACCGATAGTTTGAATAAGCGAGCGTTCGCTACGCAAGAATCCTTCTTTGTCGGCGTCCAAAATCACTATCAAACTTACTTCCGGAATATCCAAGCCTTCCCTTAACAAGTTAATTCCAACTATGCAGTCAAAAACACCCTGGCGGAGTTTGCGGATAATTTCCAGACGTTCCAAGGCCATGATTTCCGAATGCAAATATGCGACTTTAATACCAGCTTCTTTTAAGTAACTCGTCAAGTCTTCACTCATCTTGATGGTTAAGGTGGTAATCAAAGTCCTTTCGTTACGTTTGATTTGTTCTTTTAAGTCTTTAAGCAAATAGTCGATTTGGTTTTCCGTCGGTCTTACTTCGATTAGCGGATCCAAAAGTCCCGTTGGTCGGATAATCTGTTCCACCACTTGATAAGACTTGCTTATTTCATAATCACCCGGGGTTGCGCTCGTGAAGATCACTTGACGAATCTTATTTTCAAATTCTTCAAAATTGAGCGGCCGATTGTCCAAAGCGGAAGGCAAACGGAAACCGTAGTCAACAAGGGTTTGTTTTCGGCTGCGGTCGCCATTGTACATCCCGCGGATTTGGGGGATGGTCACATGCGATTCATCGATAATCATCAAGTAATCGTCGCCAAAGAAGTCCAATAGTACATATGGTGTTTCGCCTTCGCCCCGTAAGGCCAAGTGGCGCGAATAGTTTTCGATGCCGCTGCAGATTCCAATCTCCCGCAACATTTCCAAATCATACTTGGTTCTTTGTTCAATGCGTTGGGCTTCAAGCAACTGATTATTGGCTTTAAAGTAAACAACGCGTTCATTTAGTTCTTCTTCAATTCGTCTTAAGGCTTCTTCTTTCTTTTGATCATTCATGACGAAATGGGTGGCCGGGAAAATGGAGACAACTTCAAGGTTCGATTTGATTTTTCCGGTAGTGACGTCGAAAAGAGAAATTTTTTCGATTTCGTCGTCAAAGAAAGTGATGCGTATGGCTTCATTTCGCTCATAGGTAGGAAGGATATCGACATTGTCGCCTTTTACCCGGAAAGTCCCGCGGGCAAATTCAATATTGTTTCGGACAAATTGGCGATGGATTAATTTATCGCACAAATCGTCGCGCTTGATTTTCTGGTTTTTCCTGAGGGTTAACATCGAGCCCTTATATTCTTCGGGGTCACCGATACCATAGATACAGGAAACCGAGGCAACAATAATCGTGTCTCTTCGTTCCAAAATACTCGCCGTCGCCGCATGCCTCATTTCATCAATTTCATCGTTGATGCTGGAGTCTTTTTCGATGTATAAATCTTTACTGGGGACATACGCTTCCGGTTGATAATAATCATAATAAGAGATAAAATATTCCACCCGGTTATGGGGAAAAAACGCCTTCAATTCAGCATAAAGCTGACCCGCTAAAGTTTTGTTGTGCACAATCACGATGGTAGGTTTATTGACTTGCTCAATTACATTGGCTATCGTGAAGGTTTTTCCGGTTCCGGTTGCGCCCAGAAGAGTCTGATGTTGGGCTCCTTTTTGAATGTTTTCGACTAAGTTCGCTATCGCTTGGGGTTGATCGCCAGTCGGTTTAAAGGGGGAAACTAAAACAAATTTGTTTACAAATTTGTTTTCAAACTTGTTTTCAAACTTGTTTTCAAATTTATATTCGCTGCTATTCATTGCTTCAAATAGACGACGTTCGTCACTTTCTTTGGATCGTAAATGATATTAATAAATTCTTCTTGGGTTTCGCTGTAAAGATAGGAATTAAGACGCGTTTTCACAAATTCGCCTTTCGAAGTATAATACTCGATTTCCATGCGCGATTCCCTAAGACCTTTGGCGTTTTTGGCTCCCCCAAATTTAAAAGTTTTGACGGTTGCGATGGCTTTGGTGCCGTATACTTTTAAATAATTGTAATTATGGGCAACCGGCATTGCAATCAAACTGTCGATTAAATACGATAACAACATCACATAAAGGAAGATAATTAACACAAGATACAAAGGCGAACCGAATACTTCGGTAAGCATAACGGTATTGTCAACCAAGGCATTGGCTTTGATTAAACTTATGAGAACATTTATCGTATTAAAAGCCCCCAAGAAAATCAAGATGGCATTGGTAAAAAGCGGACCTTTTTCCAATTTGGCTTTTTGTCCTTCCAAGATTAGCGGAAAACGATACACTTTTTTTAAGTTTGTCGGGTCGATATGAGATAAATTTACTTCTTGACCTCCATGGTACAATTCTTCCGCTTTGTCGGTTGGGACAAATTCAAAAGTGTTGTTGAAAAGAATCCGACTTTGAGGGCTGGTAAACTCCACCAAAACATGGGTTCTCCGTTTTGCTGAATGCACTTCTTTCACCACCGCGGGAATTGTTTGGGGATTGGTCTTGAGCATTTTTTGCACTTTAAAATCCCGAAATAGATTTAAAGCAAAGTTAAAAAGATAAGCTAACAAAAATAAAACATTTAAGGCTAAAAAGCCGGCACTCATAGCAATATTCATAATATTTTACCTCTTTCTATTTATGATAATCATGATTGTTGAAAATGGTATATACGCGGTATAATTGTTCCATTAACATTAAGCGTACCCATTGATGGGGAAAGGTTAAGTGGGAAAGCGATAAAGCAAGGTTGCTGCGAAGTTTGACTTTGTCGGACAAACCATTGGAACCGCCAATCACAAAAGCGATTCTTGAATTTCCGTAAGTTAACAGGGAACTGATTTTTTCCGAAAGTTCCTCACTTGTTAACATTTTGCCCTCAATTTCCAAAGTAATAACAAAATCATTGGAGGCGATTTTGCTTAAGATAGCTAGCCCTTCGTTTTCAATGTTTTGATTGATTGTTTTATTGGTTACTTCTTTGATTTCGACGATTTCGATTGGGGTAAAAGCACTTAAGCGTTTAAGGTATTCTTTAATTCCTTCTTTTAAGGCTGCTTCTTTAATACTTCCAACTGCTATTACTCTAATCACGCCACTTTATCCTCCAAATCAAATAAGATGGTTTCTTCATGTTGTTTGGCTACATACAAAGATATACCTTTGGGAACCGTTGCGTCGTAGTTTTCTTGATATGCCAGTTCATAAGTATTGCACTCTTCGCTGACATGGGCAAGGACCACGATTTTCGTTTGGTCGCTGACGATGCGGTTTAAGATATCTTTACACATTTGGTTCGACAAATGTCCTTCATTGGAAAGAATCCGCTGTTTCAAATCCCATGTTCTGGTCCTGTTCAGTAACATTTCCACATCATGGTTTGATTCGATTATCAACATCTGAATTTGCTTCAAAATAGCGTCGTACTTTTCGGGCAAATGTCCCGTATCGGTAATGTAAGCTAAACTGGCGTCCTTGTTTTTCAACAAAAACCCATAATTGTTCCGCGCATCATGCGATAAAGCAATCGGAACGAAAGTCAAATCGTTGATTTGGTACTTGACGTCGGGATTGATAAAGTTGATATCGTGCAGATAGGGATTCGGTTGGTTTCTTTGACCGATGCCACGCAAACTCTTTTTGGCAATATAAAGTTTGGCCCGGGTTTTTTCCAGCAAAGACACCAAATGTCCGGTATGATCGATATGTTCATGGGTAATCAAAATCGCATTCAAGTGATTTAGTTCGATTCCTTGGCGGGCTAAGCGCAGTTTTACTTGTCGATGGCTTATCCCTGCATCAATCAATATTTTGGTTTGGTTCGTTTCGATATATGTGGCATTGCCTTTTGAACCACTTGCTAAAATTATTACTTTCATATTTTTTCATCCTCATTATTTGCTAATTATATCATATTTTTGCCAAAAATTCAAACACTAAGAAAAAGAAAAAAACTTGCCAGGGCAAGTTTTCCAAGAAGTGGATATGTTTATTTTGCGTTTAGCGGAAATTTCACCTCTACCAAGCCCAGCAAGCACCGATAATTACTAACAAGATGAATAATACTAAAACGAATGCAAATCCGAATTCGTTACGACGATGATACATAATATTCCTCCTTCCGCTATTATTGTACGCTTGTTTGGCAATAGCGATAATTACTATCGCTCAATTGTTTAGCGCATTTTATAACCCTTGTTTTTTGTGGATTTATTTTCGCTACAACCCTCAAAATTATTCACATTTCATTTGTATTTTTTAGCAAAAAATGATACTATAATAGTGTTATCTTGAAAAAGATTATTGTGATCCACAATAAAATAACAAAAGTAAATAAAAAAATAAAAAGGAGAATAACCATGAGTAAAAGCAAAAAAACTGTAAACGAGAAAAAGCCCTTTCTTGCGATACTTCCTGTAGCAATAGGTTTAGTTTTAATCTTTGGGATTACCCTTGGGATTTGGGCTTTTTCGGGACCAAAAGCAAATCCACAAATATCAAACCCCAATGATCCATTCTTAAGATTAGGCGATTACGTAATCACCAACGAAAAACTCTATTATGCTCTTCGCCAAAGTTACAGTTATGACGAAATCCAACGTTTCATTGATACGGAATTATTAAAAGATATCAATGTCGACAAAAATAGCGATGATTACCAGGAATTCCGAAACGAAATCATCTACGGTGTCAAGAAGTTGGAAGATTTAGACAGCGATAAGACACCGGCGGAAATCCTTGAAGTCTTCGAAAACAATATGACGATTAGCGGCTACTTTACAGAGGCCGAAAGAGAAGCTTATATCGAACTCCAATACCGCCGCGAAAAATACGCTCGTCAAAAATACGATGAAGAAATTGAAGAAAAGAAAAAAGACGGACGACCTTTCGACATCTCGAAATATCAAACTTATTATGACCAAAATTACCTAACATCCGTAAAAGCGATCACAATACTCTTTGACACAGAACAACATGCGAAAAGTGTGTTAGAATTATTCGGCATCGATATCGAAAAGTTGTCTTCCAGCGGTTGGATTTCCAAAGATACCGGCGAAGCCATGACCGAAAAGGAAGTAAAACAAACTTTCATCGACATGTACAACTATATGTACCGGTATTACAATAACGGTGCGGAACCATTATTGAAAAACGGCAGTCACTATGAAGTCGAAAGCGAAACTGTTGACGAAGAAACAATCGAAAACATCAATTTCCTTGATTTATCGAGCGATAACATCAACAAGTATTCGAAATTTATCTTCACAGCCAAAGAATTGGATGACTTAAACTCTCAATTCAAATCAACAATTATCGATTCTTTGAAACTTGAGGATTCCTTCTACAAGTCTTATACCAATAGTCCGGTTAAACTTGCCACCAGCAAAACAGAACAAAAAAATGCTTCCGGATATTTCCTAGCCCTTAAGATTGAAGAAACCCTCGCTCAAAAATATGTTTTTGATTTCGACGATGATACCGACGAAGAAAAAATCCCTAGCGATGAATTGTTCGCCGAAATTGAAGAAAAACTCATCGAAGAAAACTTTACCCCCGATGTTGTTAGCGAAAAAATGTTTAAACTGCGTCGCGAACACGAATTGGTAATTTATGATTCGATTATTGAAGCGCTATACAAAAACGCTTATGACAATTTCTTCAAAAACACCCTTAAGCTTGAAGCGGATAAATACCCAGAATTCAAGCCAACCAAGGAAAAAAGCAAAGATACAATATTAAGCTTTACCCTTAACGGCCAAAAAGTGACTTACAAAGTTGCTGACTTCTTCAAGAACTTAAGCAATCGTTATGGCGTTAACGCTTCTTTCAGCTTCATGAATACCCATCTTTTCCTTGCCAATAAAGAATACAACGAAATTTACAATCCAGTAACCAAAGAAGTCTACGATAAAGCTCGTTTAAAGGAAATCATTGAGCAAGATGTCAAGATGTATTCCTACTATTTCTCTATGAATTATTTCGAAACTCAAGGTTTCCCTCAATCATACGATTGGAAACGCTTCTTGAAAGAATTCTTCCAAGTGGAAGATGAAAACGAACTAGCGGTTCAAATCAATGTTTTATCGGATGCCCAAACAAAATTTGCTAAAACATTCTATACTTATGATTTAACAGAAACCAATAATGTTGCAATGAATACCCTAAAAGCCCGGATGGAAAAGATTCGTGACGAATATTTCTCAGGTTCAGTTTTCAATTTAATTGCTTATGTGGATTATAATGCAGATGGATTAGTTGATATTAACGATAAAGACGAAGAATCCGATTGGACTAACGAACAAAAAACGCTTGCTCAACTACTTCTCGAAAAGATTTTCGAAGACACTTTGACCAGCACAGGTACTACATTATATGAACAAGTCAACGAAATTGCCAACAAATATAAAGACAGCGTATATCCAAAAGAAGACAAAGACCCAAGCGAAATGACCATTTACGAACGGGCTAAAAAAGCCGGTTTGCATGTTAAATTGGAATCGGCTCAAACCTACACCAATTCTTCTGGTATTGTCGATGAATTCAAAGCAGAAATGAAAGCCTTATACGACATAGCCAGAGAAGCAGGCAAAATCGATGGTCCGTTAAGAAGCGATCCGTTCACAACCATGTATGGTTACCATAAGATTGCGCTTGTTTCGTATACTGATTATGCCTATAAGAATGCGGAAAAAACCGAAACAATTCCTACTGAAGAAGAAATTGAACTTTACGAAGAAAGCTTATTGCAAGATGCAAATACCCCAGAGGAAGAAAAAATCACCATCAGCGATGAACTTAAAGCTGCTTTAACGTTCTACTATGAACCGGTTAAGCAATACTTCACCTCTGAAGACCGGGTAAGCCTAGGTTTAATCGATTATCGTGGCGAAAAAGTTGCTTCCGGAGAAATTTCTTATGCTGATGCCAACTTCAAAACCAAATTTGAAGCCATCAACGCTGCTTTAAGAAAATCAGCCCTTGAAACCCTCGAGGAAGGAGAATAAAACCGATGCGCAGTTACTTATTAAAACTATCGACAATCCTCGTTATAGCCCTAGCAATCCTAGGGCTAACGGGATGCAAAAAGGATAAATACCAATATCCTTCCCAAATACCTACCCTTTCCAATCCAAACGGTACTTATCTAACCATCGGTGAATCAACCATCACCAACGAACGGATTTACCGTCGGATGCTTGCCAACCAAGGTTTGGATCGTTTCAACGATTGGTTGGACGAACAAATTCTTTCCGAAATCACCATTGATGATGAAGAATTCACTGCTTTTAAAAACCGTTTAATCTATGGCGTAAGTGATTTAAGTGAATTTACCGGCGACTTGGAAGAAACCCTAACCCGTCACACCAACAATATGATTGCTTCTGGTTATTTTACGGAAGATGCACGCAATAAGTATTACGAGTTGGAATATCGCCGTTTTGCCTTTGCCAAAACAAAACTATTGGAAGAAATCGCCTCCCGCGATGAAGACGAACCATATTTCAGCGAAGCAACCATCAAATCAACCTACAACAGCACCTATCGCCCAACCGTAACAACAATCATCCTTTCCTTTACCAGCATTGCAGAAGCGAAAAAGCTTCTTCAAAATCATGGCGTCGACATTTTCAGAACTTCACCGCTTGGTTGGTATAAACAAGAAAGCAGTAACCTCTTTGAGGAAGAGGAAGTAAAACAACTCTTTATAGACATGTTTAACGAGCAATATGCCTATAAAAATAATGGCGATGACATTTTGACTTCAGGAAATGGTTACACCGTTGAAGACGGTAAAATAATCTTCAACCTAACTAATGACATCAATGAACATGTCCAATTCGTTTACACTTATAAAGAATTGTCAAGCGTCAGTTCAACCATCGCTACGAGAGTCTTTAATGAATTAAAACTTGGCGAAGGTTTCCACAAATCCTTCACAACTGACACATTCCTTTACCTCAATAACTTCTTCTTGGCACTTAAGGTTGCGGAATCGACAGTTCCTACTTTAGAAGAAGTGCGCGACAAAATAGTCGATCAATTGGTTAATCAAACATTATCGGAAGATTTAATCAGATATCACCTCTATGTTGAACGCGAAAAAACCAATGTTCAAATATATGACGAAGCATTGGAATCATTGTTTGTTCAAAATTATAATGATACATTTAATGCTCAACAAATTACCGATTACAAAAAGTACAATAAAACGACCGGTGAAAGCAAAAGTATTGTAGCTGAAATTACCGTTAACGGTACTAAGAAAACATTAACCCCCGATGAGTTCTTCAATATTTTGAAAAACATGCATGGCGTGCAAACTTCGATTGATTACATGAACCAATACATCGTGTTGTCAAATGAAGCCTATGCAAAAATATACAATCCTTTTACGGATACGATAGTTAATCAAGAAAAATATCAAGAATTATTCGATAAAAACGTTAAGAAATATCAAGACGAACTTTCTAAAGGCACATTTGTTTCAATCGGCATGCCTTCGAACTACGGTTGGAGTAACTTCCTTCGCGACTACTTTGGCATAATGAGCGATAAGGAGTTGTTAATCAATGCGGCTCTTTATTCCGAAGCTTTGAATCTTTTCACCAAAGACCAATACTCTCTTGACGATTCCGATCCAGAAAGAAGTATTACCGCGCAAATGGAAAAGATTTACCAAGAATTCTTCAATATTAAGTCGTTCTCGCTTCATGCTTTCTATGACTATAATTTAGATACCGTAGCGGACGATCCGGAAGAATGGACAACCGAACAAAACGAAAAAGCTGAAGCTTTCCTGGACAAAGTCTTTGAACAAGCAGCTCTAAGCACCAAGAAAACAATTAAAGAAAGACTAACTGAAGTTGTCACTGCTTACAAACTTGCAGGTCTTGATGACGAAACTTGGGGCGAATTCAAAAAAGCCGGTTTAAGACTCAACATTACAACCGAAGGGACCTACACCGCTGCCAGCACCTTACATGAAAATTACAAATCGACCTTAAAGGCTATTTGGAATCAATTGAAGGAAGAAGAATTGGTTGGAGAACTATTGGATACTTCCGCCAATCCAGCACGCGTGAGCGATTCCTACAAGACTACCACCGGTTTGAACAGAGCGGTTATCTTGAATAGTAAGGATGCAGTATACATTGATTCTTCCCCGGAGAACCTAAAGATTTACCCAGACGAAGACTTAATCGAACTATATACAGTATACAAAAAACCGGACGAGGAAAAAACCAACGAAGAATTGAACATGCGCAAACCTACTCCAAAAGAATTGGAAGCAATTGATACTTACTACCTACCTGCAATCAAAACTCTTGAAGCTGCTTCACGAATCGATAAGATTTTGGTTTCTATCAGAGCTCAAATGATTTCGGACAACCTATTGAAATTTGCCAGCGAAATTGATAACCAAAACTATCAAACTTTATTAGAGGCTTATCAAGCTCTCAATAAATAAGCAGAAAAAGTTGCAACTTTACTCTCGCAATGAATCAAAAAGGACATATCATGCTCGATATGTCCTTTTCTTTTGTTAAATATTTAATTTTCTTTTGTTTCGTTTTTGTCGCTTACGACATATAAAGGTTTTTTGCCCAAAGCGGAAATCGGATTGGTCCAAGTGCCTTTTTCGGTTTTCGCTACTTCATCCTCAATCGCACCCATCCGCGAATCCGTTAGGTCAATTAAATATAAAGCAACTGCTTCCATCATCAAGGGTTCCTTAGCGCTACCGTATTGAAGTTCGCCGTGATGGGCAATGACTAAGTGTAAAAGCGATTGAACTTCTTCGATTTCCAAGATATTTAGTTTCTCAGCTTCGACTGTAAGCATATTGAGACCGATAATCAGGTGTCCAAGCAAATTGCCTTCCTTAGTGTATTGGGGTTGTTTGGCATCGGAGAATTCTTTGGTTTTTCCGATATCGTGCACCAAGACACCGGCATATAGCAAATCTTTATTAATACTCGGGTAGTTGGAAATGAATTGATCTGCTAAACGCAACATGGAGTAAGTATGGTAGGCCAAACCCGATAAATAGTTATGATGCATGGAAACTCCGCCGGGAAAGGTGAAGAAATCCTCATAGACATTATCAATAACCTTTTTGACCAAGGTCTTTAGGTTTTCGTTTTGAATACTTTTAATATATTCTTTAATTTTCTCTTCCAAAACTGTCCTTTCGAGCGGCGCAAACCGATAGAATTCGTTGATGTCAATTTCGCCTTCCTCGACGTCTTGAATGTTATTGATGACCGCTTGGATTTTACCCCCGAAATCGTTAATTTTTAACGACATTTTATAGACCACACCGCTCGCTAAGTCTTTTTTCAAATTAATATCCCAAAGACGCGCATCAAGCGTTGTCTCGCCATCGGAGATGAGTAAACCATAATAAGGCGTTTGGTTAACGGTGTAACGAATGCGAAAGTCTTGAACCAAGGCATAGGCTTCTAAAAAATCGCCTGGTTTTAGATGTTTAAACTTCATTTTAATTTACCTCAAATTTCTTGTATTCCGGTTTTTGTTTCACCAGCAGCGAATGGACGGCTTCGCGAACTTGTTTTTTAATTGCTTCTTGTTCGGCTTTGGTTTTTTTATCAAAATCATGAATCAAAGCAATATTTTCTTCATAGCGAAGCGCAAATTCCCGTTTGTATTGATTATAGAGTTCTGTATCGAATTCAGCGGTTTTTTCTGTTCCTACCGGCGTGTACTTGACTTTTTCTTTAGATTTAGGTTTTTGTTTAATAATCTCATATTGGCGAAGCGCTTCCGCTTTTAAAACTTCAAACTCATTGGGAATTATTCCACTGATGATTTGTTCTTTTAAAGATTCAATGATTTCGCCCACAAACGGTCCGGTTGAACCGCCCGTTAGTTCGATTAAATGTTGCGCTTTAAAGGCCATTTGGCTGGTGGTGATAAATACGGTTTGTTTTTGAACTTTGGCAATTTGTTTAGCTTTACTTTTGTAGCGTTTTAACAAAAGCACATTGATTAGGTCCGCTTGGCGGAGTTTATCCACGCCAAAGTGATAAATCATTAACGGGGTGGCGTCACTCATTTCTAATTCGTTGGATAATGCGACTAAACTTTGCACATCCTTCATTTCTTGGTGGGTTAAGGCATGAATCGTCGGAAAACTTCCGGAGCGCTTAAAACAAATAGCCATCTTTTCCAAGGTCGAAAGAGTCGCAAAACGCTTTATAAGATAGGAAATACCTTCCCCATAAGGTTTTAGATTAGAAAGCAAGCCCATTTTTTTTATTTTCTTTAGCGTTTTTTTACCATAAGGTGCTTCAAAAATTTTCCTTAGTTCTGCCGATGCTTTATATTCGGATATTTCAATCAAATATTTTTTGGTTTGTTTGATGCTTTTTTGGGTCGCTTTGGCCAGTTTAAAATTAAACCTGGCCATTAGAGAAAAGGCCCGCAAAATGCGCAAAGGATCCTCGCGAAAACTCTTTTTCGGTTTACCGATGGTGCGAATAATCCCCTTTTGCAAATCTTTCCGCCCTCCACAAAAACCAATAATGTTTTGGGAAGCCGACATTGCCATACCGTTTATGGTAAAATCCCGCCGCATAATATCGTCTTGCAATTTTTGCGAATAATGGATTTCCGTCGGTTTTCTGGATACGGTATATACTTCGCTGCGAAAAGTGGCAATTTCAAATTTAAAGCCATCCAAGCGAACCGACATGGTTCCCATGGTCATATATTCGGTTGAAGCATCGGGGAAAACTTCTAAGATTTGTTCCGGAGTTGCATTTGTGGCAATATCGATATCAGTAAATGGCATATGCATCAAATGATCGCGCACAATCCCACCCAC
>Ga0123335_1004821_pt1 | contig 16972 bp, 16 predicted proteins | sample BiotimSIPDNA_2_FD_89707 | JGI IMG/M metagenome (GOLD analysis project Ga0123335, IMG submission 89707) | Anaerobic biogas reactor microbial communites from Washington, USA - Biogas_R2 time_0 SIP DNA | ecosystem: Engineered > Bioreactor > Anaerobic > Unclassified | place: Washington, USA...
ATAAACCTTTAATGCTCAAATATGCTATTTGGTTATGCAAATTGAGATGCATAGTATGTTGTCCCGTTCAGCTGTAGGAAAATTAAAAGCAATTTTAGTCATTGACCTTATTATTGTGGCTGCCGCTGCAGGAGCCTACCTTTACCTGCTTAATGAGGGCGCGATTACCGGCGCGGCTAAACCAGCCGAGTTCGCTCTAACACCCCTAACCATAAGCCCAGCATCAGCCTACATAGGCGATACTGTTTCAATCACGCTAAATGTGACTAATGTTGGCGACGTAATGGGCAACGACACACTAAATCTGTTAGTGAACGGGCAGGTCAGGGAGACAGTTAACTTTACATTACCAAGCGCAGAATCGCAGGAGCTTGAATTCTCAGTAATAGAAAATAACGTTGGGACATACACCGTTAAAGTGAGCAGTATCTCAACCGACAATTATGTTGAGGGAAACTTTACAGTTACTGAACCCCCGCCTGAACTAAGTAAAATCACTCTCTCAGAAATCCGATCAACACCCTATGAGGTTTGGCCAAACTCCACACTCACGGTGACAGCTAAAGCGCATAACCCCACTGCCGAACCAGACCGCCTAACGGTACGCGTCACAGTCGACGGCGTAGTTGTACAAACAACTATCCTTGAAATGAATGCCAGCGAAACACGAACGATCAGTTTCAACATCACAGCCGGCGAGGAAGGCAAACACATCGTTAAACTAAACAGTCTACAGGGATCCTTCGTAGTCGTTAAAGACGGCTACCATACACTAACCATTAACCGTTCAGGCGGCGGCTCTAAATCGTTGCCTTTTACACTTAACGGAGAGGACCTCGGTACACCCTATCAGGCTCTGTTACCTGTGGGTACCTATAGCATCTCGGTGCCTACACCATACAGCGTCGGCACAGGAGTTCTAGAGTTCACCTCATGGAGTACAGGGCAGACTTCGCCATCTATAACCTTCGAGCTTAAAGACCGCTTGATACTGGTATGCACATACACAGTCATCAGCGGATATGCCTCATGTCCCTCACTCTACATCTGGAACGGTACAGGCTACAGCTACGTAACCGATGTTTCTAACCCAGGATGGCTCGGCTACATCAGCCACATTTCACCCAACGGAACCATAGTTTTCGGCGGCGGAAACCCATATGACTACGTCAAACTCGACAACAGCATCCTCAAAGCTAACAACGGCTACTTCGACATGACCCTTGCCCAGCAATGGGACGAACTTTTCTATCTGGACTCAGCCCAATTACTAATCGTCGATCACCCAGTAGGCACAGACGTATACACTTCAATGACAAATTACATCAACAAAGGCTCAACTGGACAAATCTACACCGTAACCAACAATACACTGCTATCGCCGATCAGCGCAGTAAACGAAAAAGGTCAGAGCATCTTAGCGCAGATTCTAGCAAAAGACGGCGTGTTTTCTCCGGGCATCAACGGCATCGAAAGTACTGCATGGGATAACATTACCAGTAATCAGTTAACGCTTGATCTAGGCGACTTATCCAATGCAAAGAATGTAAAACTAATCCTCACCGGCATGGTTGACTGGGGTTCAGCAGACACATACTACGAGTATCTGGAACTCTTCAAAACCGCTGCTGCATTGGGCCTGATACCTGCTAACGGAGCCGAAATAATGCCTGCTCCTTACATGGAAGTTTTAGCTGCAAACGGAACATGGATACGTGCGCCTCAAGACCGACAGATACCCTTACCATCAGACTACAACGCCCGAACATTCACCGTTGACTTAACAGGCATATTCCCAGCAGACGTCATCGAATATAAAGTGCGATTCACCAACTTCTGGAACGTAACCTACGACTACATCGGAATCGACACCACCGCCCAGCAGGATATAACCATAACAACTCTAAACCCATCATCCGCGTTGCTTAGCCAGTGGTGGGATGAAATCTACTCCAACTCAACCGGCGCATTCACACGATACGGTGACGTAACAGAGCTCATACAAGTAACTGATGACATGTTCATAGTCGGCAGACAAGGCGACCAAGTTAACCTGCGATTCTCAACAGCTAACCTAACTGATCCAGCTGACGGAATGGTACGCGACTACTTCTTTGTCGTAGCCTGCTGGTTCAAAGATCCACCCGGCGCATGGGGCTACGGCTTTGACTACACAGTCGATCCGATGCCATACCTCGCAATGAGCGGCTACCCATATACTTCAGCGGAAAGCTACCCATACGACGCAGCGCACTTAGCGTACATAGCACAGTACAACACAAGAATAATCAGCTAAACCCATTTTCTTTTTCTTTGTTTTTTGAGAAATAAAAAAATATGTAGCCTCTTTACTTGATGTACAGTTTTCTGAGGCGCTTCTAAGTGGTTTTAGGTTTTTTCGGTCGCCATGTTGAGGCACTGTAAACTGTTAATGCCAGTAACGTTGCAGTTACTACTGCTTTGATAGGCGTATAATCTGCTATAGTTGAGTAGAGTGCGAATGCTGCTGGCAGGGCGCCGATGTAAACTGTGAAGAATACAGCGCCAGGCAGTTTGTAGTTATATTTGTAGTCTTTGAAAATGCGTCTGCCAAAGTATAATGCTGCTAATCGCCCCATTCCGTGCGTACATTTGATGCAGTTGTGGCATGGACGCAGGCAACCAAGGATGTTAAGAACAAGATAAATCAAGATAAGTGTCAATACGAAAAACGCGATGCCTGCGGTGACGTTGTACAGAGCGAAAGCAGCTGTGTCTAAAAGAATCCAGACGAATAGGCCGAGGTTGCCCCATATAACCAGTTTCTCGGGGAAAAAGATGGGTCGACCGTTTTTTGGTTCAGCCACTAAAATTCCTCGTTTATGCTGGTAGGTTTGACTTTTTTGCAGCCTCTCGTAGTTTCCAAACATTACAGTGGGGAGCGTGGTCACACATCTCTTCCGGTATGCCTCGTGGGCATTCAATTTTTTTCTCCATTGCCGTTACACGTGATGATAATTAATAGGGTCACCAACCAGATATATATTACGGTATTGTCATAACCGTGCAATACTATTTATATTAGAGAACACACAATGCATACCTATGGAAAGTATAAACTTGCTAACAAAAAAAGGCGCATCATGCACCGACCTACTAACATGCCTCTACAACCTCAAATCATCCGACATAGTAGTACTCCAAGCAGTCGTAGCAAACCCAAACGCAAGTTTAGACCAAATCGCCACACAAGTACAGAAAGACCGAAGCTCAGTACACCGCTGCCTAGCCAAACTCGTCAGCATAAACCTCGTAACCAAACAAACAAAAACCATCAAAGGAGGCGGATACTACCACACCTACTCGATGCTGGATCCAGAATTAATCAAGAAGCATGCAAGAGAGCGAGTGAAAGAAATTACAGAGAGCCTGAAAACTTTAATCGACAACTTTGACTCTGACTTCGAAAAACACCTAAACCAAAAATAATTGTTAACCAGCCTATAATACAAATTTTTATGATAAGCTATCAAGGAGTGCGTTATAGAGCATAATATTCGCGTAAAAGTTTTTCTTATCCAAGGAAAAATTTATGGTCAGGGTGACTATCTTCACAACCAACCTGCAACCCTAACCAACAGCAGAACCGAAAACAGCTGATTCTACAACAACTTGTAGAAGATAAATGTAGCAGGGCGGCATTTTCTTCGTCTTCTAATTTAAAAAAGTTCTTCGTTCAAAGGCATACATCAAAATCTATTTTTCCAAACCTAAACCGCGAGATTATGCAACACTTAAATGCATATAGTCATTATTTGCTATAAAGCCAAACGGAAAAATCTGCATGTCATTACTACCTGCTATTGCTAATCCGTACTTGAGCGCATTCGTAGGCGGTTTAGCGTTCGGCTTGGCGTATTGCACCGCGAGCTGCTTGCCGGTTGTGGCAGGCTACATTGCAGGCGTCGGCTCGGGATTTAAACAGAGCGTAAAAATCACTGCGATTTTCAACGGTGGACGAATACTCGCTTACACTATAATAGGAGCAGTAGTCGGCGTATTCGGCGAGTTGCTTCGTTTCTTTGTATCAGAATCCGCGATTACTCCCTTTCAGATTTACAGCTCACTCGCGTTTGGCGTGGTAACCATAGCCATCGGGGCTATGCTCATGTGGAAAATACGAAAACCGTCTGGCTGCGAATGCAAACCATCCGACGCAGCAGTTACCGCGGGCAGAATCAAACGCTACGGCGTAGACTTCGGCGCCTTCACGCTGGGCTTCACACGCGGACTCATCATCTGTACACCGCTAATCCTGCTCCTATCAACCTCTCTAACGCTCGTAGATGCAGCCGGAAGTATTGCAGTAGCGTTGCTGTTCGGTGTCGGCACAAGCATTTCACCCATCTTAATACTTGGCGGCGTAACCGGTTGGCTGCTAAATAAGGCACCGTTATTTCGCAAATGGATATCTATAGCGGGTGGATTAATCTTAATCTTCCTTGGCGCTCTTTCGGTGTATAGCTCGTTAACCCAAATAGGGTAATGGTGAAGAACTATGGCTGGAGAAATAATAGGCGACATACTACGGTTAACCGTACTAGCTGGTCTTGGCGTAGCTGGCATAGCGGCAGTTCTGCTCTGGAAAAAGAACCTCGCGACAAGAGTGACGTTTCTGCGTTTCGTTATCCAAGCGGTGTCTTTTGCTGCCTTATTCTACGTGTTCTCCTACACGATTCCGCTGCTTTATGTGCTTATCTTCGTATTTGTGTTGTCGCTTTTTCTGGGCAGATTCTTCTGCGGCTGGCTTTGCCCATTTGCTCTAATAATGGACCTTGAGAGCCTTCTTCGCAGGGCGCTAAAGATACGTTACCGCCTAATCCCCGACCGGTTTAACGTGGCGTTGCATAAGAGCCGCTACGTCATAATGCTCGTTTTCCTACTTGTACCGGTTGCGCTATTTGTGTTTGAACCCAAAGAAATTATGGTTTCACCTATGATGGCTGAGCTCTTGGCTGGTCACTACCGCATCTACAACGTACTTATCGACCCGATGATTCCATTCATCGTGCCATGGTCCAACGTCGCCACAGTCAACCTCGCCGGCGTAAACTTCGCTTACCCATACGGATTAGACATAGTTACGTTTACAAACGAACAAATCGGCCTGTACCTGATGGCTGCATTCGTCGCCGTAACCCTAATCGGAGCATTCTTAATCCGACGCGTTTGGTGCCGCTTCTGCCCCACAGGTGTCTCGCTTGCCGCGATAAATCAGTTCAAGGGTTTTAAGGCACTGCCGCTACTATATGTGGAGAAGGACGAGAAAAAATGCACTAAATGCGGTGTCTGCAAACGCGTCTGCACCGTGCAGGTTAACGAGGTCTATGAGCAGAAGGGCGGAAAAATCGGCACCTCCCAATGCATGCTGTGTAGCCGATGCGTAGAAATGTGCCCTTATGAGGATGCGTTGAAACTGAAGCTTGGTAACAAAACCGTGTTTCGCTCCAGAAACTGGTTAAAACAACCTAACACTGATTGAGGAAGGAAACAAAATGAAAGAAACCACCGTTGAGAGAAAGTACCTACCTGAAATGCAGCAGAAAGAAATGGATGAATTAAGAAACACCGTGAAAGTTGCCTCCGAGAAAATCATAGCTGACAACATCGCGCGTATGAAGAAAGCTGATCCGCATCGGCCCGACGCCATGAAGTACTTTGACGACATCGCAAACCTCTTCGGCAAGCGCCAGCAGGAAATCGAAGCGGAGAAGGCTAAGGGCAAAAAAGTTATCGGTTACATGTGCCTCTTTGCGCCAACCGAGCTAATAACGGCAGCTGATGCTATTCCTGTGCGCGTGAACTCAGGCTGGTATGACACTTCTAAACTCGGCGACCGCGTAGTACCAGTAGAGGTCTGCCCGGTTATCCGCTCAACGATCGGTGCAAAAATGATTCAGCTCTCACCCTTCCTAGAACAAAGCGACGCACTCATCAGCGTACTAACATGCGACGGCATGACTAAACTCAGCGAAATCTTAAGCGACCAAAAAACAATCTGGGGCATGAACGTACCCCGCGTGAAAGACAGCACCCATAGCCTAAGGTTCTGGAGCGACGAAATCAAGCAAATGAAAACCCAGATCGAAACCTTCACAGGCAACAAGATCGACCGCAAGAAACTAAAAGAATCCATCGAAGTCAGCCACCGTGCTACCAAAGTCTTCCGCCGCTTACAGGAACTCCGCAAGGGCAACCCAGTGATTATGGGCCGCGACGCTATGCTTGTCAATCAGGCTTACAGCTGGGATGATAAGGTGCGCTGGACAGAGAACGCTGAGAAACTCTGCAACGAACTCGAAGCCCGAGCCGCTAAAAAGGACTGGGTTGTAAGCCCAGACATTCCACGCGTGATGGTTACAGGTACCCCGATGTTCTGGCCAGACAACTGGAAGCTGCCAACACTGGTTGAGGAAGGCAACCCGCAGGGCATAATCGTCGCTGACGAGCAATGTAGCGGCGAACGCATCCTAAACGACCCGATCGGCGTTGACGAGTGGAGTATGGATGACATGCTAAACGCAATAAGCGAACGCTACCTCATGGCTTCAACTTGTCCATGTTTCACAAGCAAAGACGGCAACGAAGACCGCATCAACTGGCTAATAACAAAAATAAAAGACTGGAATATTCAAGGCGTCATTTACTACGTTATCCGAGGATGCATGCTCTATGCCATGGAGTACAGCCGCGTAAAGAAAGCGCTGGACAAAATTAATGTCCCAGTCTACTACTTGGATACGGAGTACACAAGAGAAGATGTTGGGCAAATGAAGACACGTGTAGAAGCTTTCCTTGAAATGCTAAATGCGAGAGTGGATTTCTAAGTGATTACAGTCGGAATGGATTTGGGAACTCAGCGAGTAAAGGCAGTAGTGCTAAAAGACGGCCAAGTCGTAGGCCGCTCTCAGGCATTCGCCGGATTTGACCCCACAAAAGCAACTGAACAAGCAGTTGCCGAAGCCTTAACACAAGCAAACCTCAAACTAAGCGACGTACAGCACTTCGCAGCAACCGGTTCAGCGATGGATATGGCGCCCTACGAGCACAGCACCGTCTCTATGATGAGCGCCGACGCTAAAGCAGGAGTAAGCCTCATCCCAACAGCGCGAACAATAATCGACGTAGGAGCCGAAGAAGCCCGAGCCGTAAGATGCGACGAACGCGGCGTAATGGCTGACTTCGTAGTCAACGAACGCTGTGCAGCTGGAGCAGGCGCATTCATCGAAGCAATGGCACGTGCATTGGAAGTTAAACTCGAAGACATGGGACCGCTCTCGCTTAAAGCTGAACGTGCAAGCCCAATTAACGCTTCATGCGTCATATTCGGCGAATCAGATGTGGTTTCACTGATCCACCGTCAGGAGTCTAAACCTGAAATATGCCGCGCCGTATTCGACGCTATGGCAGACCGAGTTTCATCTATGATTCATCGCCTAGGCGTAAACCCAGACGTTGTCCTCGTCGGCGGCGTAGCCAAAGACGTTGGATTTGTAGCATCGCTTAACCGTAAACTGGGATTAACCGTAAAGATTCCAGAGTACCCCGACTATGTCGGTGCACTCGGCGCAGCATTAATCGCGGCAGGCCGCGTTAAGGGAGGCGCTTAAAGATGGCAGATTTAACTAAAGAAGAATTTTGGCGCTGGCGCGAGTACCATCGCGTCATGCCTAAGAAATGGAGCAAAGCAGACATAATCACCGCGGGGGTCGACGTCGGTTCAGTCGGATCCAAAGCAGCCATCATGGTTAACGGCGAAGCATACGCTTGGGGCATCACGCGCACAGGCAGTAACAGCCCAGAAAGCGCAAAGAAAGCCCTCGACTACGCATTACAGGACACCGGCTTAACGGTCGGCGACCTCAAATACATAGTCGGCACAGGCTACGGCAGAGTCAACGTCCCAATGGCAAACAAAGCCATCACCGAAATCGCCTGCCACGCCAAAGGCGCCAACTATATCTGGGGCCCACGCGTCCGAACCGTACTGGACGTCGGCGGACAGGATATTAAAGCAATCAAAATCGACGAAACAGGACGAGTCGTCAGTTTCTTAATGAACGACAAATGTGCTGCAGGAACAGGTAGAGGCATGGAGGTCTTCGCAGACCTACTCCAGATCCCAATAGAGGACATCGGCGACATCTCACTTAAAGTAGAGAAAGAACCCGACCCCGTCAGCTGCACATGCGTCGCGTTCGCTAAAACCGAAGCAATGGGCCTGCTGAGGAAGGGCTGGTCAAAAGAGAAAGTCCTCGCAGCATATACACGCGCTATGGCTGTCCGCATGGCTAACCTAATCAACCGCGTGGGGTATGAACCAGAACTCGTCGTCACAGGAGGCCAATCCAAAAACATTGGCATTGTCAGTCGGATCGAGGTCATCTTGGGCGTTAAGACTCTTCCGATGCCACGCTGGCGAGAAGACGGCCTGGACCCCATGGTGGCAGGGGCGTTAGGTGCTGCGTTATTGGGTAAGGCGCTTTACGAGAAAGCTCAGAAGGCTTAGGTGAGTAAAAGTTGATTACGCATTACGGCTACATCGACGGATCAGGCGAATATTACATAGTAGTAGACTCAGACAAGTGCAGCGGATGCCGTAAATGTGTAATTGCTTGCCCAGAAAAAGCACTTGAATTAGTTACGGAGTTTATCGATCTTGAGGACAAAACAGTCGCCGCCATCGCTGAGGAGCACCGCAAAAAAATTAGGTATACCTGCACTGGCTGTAAACCTGAAACTCAGCAGACACCCTGCATTAGCGCTTGCCCTTCGAGTGCTATTAGTATCGTCTGGAACCCGCGTTAACCCGTTTTTATTTTTCAAATTAGAAGAAGGGAGTGCTGCCCTGCTACTTCATCTTCCATAACTTTATGCAGAAAAATGCTTTTTTAAATCTGCAGTTGGTTTGGGTTGCACGTTGGTTGTGGGCGTTGTACAAGCAAGAGCAGACAAAAAAGCTGTTGTTTAATCCGCCGCTTATCAGTAAATGAGCAAATGCCACTTCATGTCGATTTTGGTTTTTGTGCATGACTTTATAACATAGTGGCGCAGAATAAGCAATAGAGTAAAATGAGCAACCCAGCGACTGTTACAATCAACAGTTCTCGATTATTTGGCAGAAAACAAAATCCGCCTATTCAAACAGGATCTGCCATCGAGGCGCCTGTAAAACCTAAACAAAAGAACCTCTCAGGCTTAAAAGTCGACAAGTATGAAGTCGCCGAAGACAAAGTTAAATTTTTTAAAACCAAGGGCCTTTTTAAGAAACGCTGGGTTGTGGAAAAGGAATACCCAATCTATGAATTAACCGCGATCGAGAGCCTTGGAAACTGGTTGAGCCTAACATGGAATAACCAAACTTACCAGTTCATGCTCAAAAAAGGCTTATCGTTCGCTGAACTCCAAGAACAAATACACGATAAGCAGTCAGAGCGCCAAAAAGCAAACGCGCTAAATCAGCGGGCGGCTCAGCGTAGAGCCGATTTACTAAACCTCATACAACTGTCATTGCCCATTGTAGATTCATCCTTTGATATCTTAATCGGTTTACATGCTAAAAGAGTGGACTGGCACCAAATTGAAGGGTACTCCCAAACGTTGGGGCTATCTTTTAACATTGATTGCCCCACGCTGCCGCCTCTGAGCATTGACTTCGCTGCCGTTGATACAGCTGTAAAAGGCCAAGCCGCCAAAGATACCGCCAGAGAAACCCTCGCTGTACTCAAAACAGTCCACGGCTACTTTACAGGACTAAAACCCGAAGACGACTTAGCAAGCTTCAATCCTAATTTCGAACTCGCAAAGGCGGCTATTTTGGCTTATTACACGCTAAACGATCTGTTACTGGCAAAGGTTATTGGCGAAAAAGACACCTCTAAAGAGGTTGTATACTTTGAGGAATTGTTGATGTCCTTTGATGGTACAGGCATTAAGGCTGATTCGGCGGCTTTTTTGGGCGCTATTGAGGAAGTAGCTGTTGAGGGTAAGCGTGATAGCGCGGTTTTTGGGGTGAGGGCGCTTTTTAGGGAGCAGCTTACGCATCTGTAGGTTTATTATTTATTGTATTGGCTGTTTTTGTTTTTTGTTTGATAAAGTTTAAAAATATGACACGTGGAATAATTAGTTGGAGACGAGAAAACGAACAAAACCTCCAGCCTAATTATTCTCATAATCATAAGCTCAGCCCTAGTAATAACCACACAAACAGCCACAGCCCAACCTCAATGGAACATAGAAGTAACCGACTTAGCAGGAAAAACAACAACCCTAACATATGACCAAGTGCTCGCGATGCCGCAGACAACCGTCGATTCATCCCTCTACTGCTACGGTTCATTAGTAACCGAAGGCGAATGGACAGGTGTACAGCTATCTCATCTATTCACTCAAGTAGGACTCGACCCATCAGTAACCTCCATAGAGTTGTTAGCCCAAGACAGTTATAGAGTAGTGATTCCCATGGAAACTGCGATGCAGCAGGATGTTATTTTGGCCTACCAGATGAATTCAATGCCGCTAAACGAAGTATATCGATTAGTAATTCCATACACGAACGGAGCAGTTTGGATCGCACAAGTAATCTCGATAAAAATGGGCACCGACGTGGTTCCTTCACCACAGAGTCAAAGTCCAGCCCTAACTGACGCGTTAAGGAATTCTGTATTGGGCAACCAACCAGTTTTACAGCCATCTACGCCCGTTCCTACACCTGTTCAGCAAGTTCCCACAGCAAACCCTACCCAAACACCGCATAATCAAGTAACACCTGCTCCCACCAATCAAGCTACGAACACTGCAGAAATTCCCGGTCAGTCGCAAGATATCGAATATACAGCCGTTTATGTATCTGCGGCAGCCATTGCTGTTGTTTTAGTAGTGGCAGGTGTGGCAGTTTACAAGCGAAAGAAACAATAAAGCGTCAAATTATTTTCCCGTTTTTTTGTTGTACAGTATCTTGAATATGTATATTTACGATGTCACAAGGATACTATTCTCCGATTCGCTAACCATATATATACTTAACGCCCTATGTGGTTGTCAGACAAAGTGGGGGTATAACATAAATGGCAAAGAATCCGCAACAAAAAGACGAAGCTCTCGAAGCATTAGACTTTATAGTTAACGTCTTAAAAGAGCATGAAAGAGACTTGGACAAACTCATTAGCGAGCTAGCCACTGTTACAGAACAGATGGGAGACACCAGCGAGATAAGCGGAAAAGTTGACAAAGTTGAAGAAAAAATCAACGGTTTACAAAAAGAAGTAACAAACCTGCTTAGCTGCGTACAAGGCGATATAAAAGCTGTTCCATCAGTTGCAGCTAAAGAAGAAGCGCCTGCAGCGAATGCACCTATGATACAGAGTGGCCCAACAGTTACAGTAACCTGTAGCCAGTGGGAAGATTTCCGCTCATACGCAGCCGGAGCACAGACCGTAACGTTCAGCTTTAAAGAAGAAGAGAGAATCCTTCATGCTGAAGCGTTGAGGGGAAACCAGATTGTCTCCTACAAAGGCCCGCTTCCCAGGTTTTCTTCCGTTCTAAAACTTTACCTATCTAAAGAGCTTCGAGTCTCCGACCAAAGCATCGTTGAAGGCAATTTAGCCGTAAGCTAAATTTTTGCTTACACTAAATCAATATTTCTGCTTTTTATTTAGCCTTCATAAGCCTTATACTCGTTTCTGGGCATATGTCGTTCTGTTAGTATTCGGAGAGAGTCGGATAGGGTTGAAGGCAAAACCACTAGCCAAAAGCAACCTTTTCCGTTTTCGAAGCCTTCTCCTTTCTCCTCGAACGACGGATGGCTAATGGCCCAACCAACACACTTACTCCGTCTCTCCAAAAACACTAACATTTCTTTGTTCTTAATGATTGGATGGAGTGTGTGAAAACCAGGTGAATTAATTTATTTTCCTGCGGATGGGCTTTTTTGTGGTGTCCCATCCCATTTTTTAATTGTGTGGCTGATTGGTTTTCTAGTTTGGGTTGCTTTTTGGTTTGCTTTAGGATGGGTGGCGTAAAATTCTGTCGCATAGGATATGTTGGTGGTATGTTGGGTGGGGTGGGATGGGTGGATACATTGTGTTGAACAGTTTTTAGGTCTTCAGGTTTTGAGTGTGGAATTTGTTAGTTGATGCAAATACTGGGTTATTGATATGACGGGTAAAGTTTGGACAGCACGGGAAGAAGTTGAGTTAAAAACCCTCGTCGGGGCCAAGAGCGGTGTTGTTGTGATTGCTGCGCAGCTAAATAAATCGCCTAAAGCGGTTATCACTAAATGCCAGCGTTTGGGTCTGCAGCTTGAAAGCTATGTCAATACTTCAATGTCTATCCCTAAAGAGTTGCCCAGCGTTGAGGAGACAGCAATCTTATTTTTCTGCTATCAGTAAACTTTTCGGACGATTGTATAGGTCAATTCATCTTAAACTATATTTCCAATTTTTGTTATGCCTAGTAGAGGTTTACTTACTTTTTTAGCTGCAATAATTACTGAGGCTGTAGCAGCAAGCGCTAACGCTAACACTAATGCTGTAACCGGAAATTCAGGAATTACCGCGTTAACCGCTGTAACGCTTGTTGCGGGGGTAACTAGGCTGATTTCGCCGGTTGCGTCTCGTGTTGAAAGCTCAACATCTAACATAAAGTCCGCTGAGCCTGAACCGATGACATTGAGGGTTAAAGTGGCGATTGTTCCTGATCCGCTAAACGAGGGAGTGCTTGAACCGGTTGAAGTGGCAAGCAAATGGTACTGTCCAGAGCTTAAACTGTCGTCTTCAACCTCGATGGGGTAAGTAGTGGATTCGTGGAGTACACCGTTTGAGTTGGATTCTACACCCAGCGTGCTGGTGGCGCTCACCGCTTCTAGTATTGCGGTGTTCCAGTTTAACGTAACATCTAAACCATATAGGTCAGCCGCGTCAGAGATTTTGATTGTAACGGTTAATGTATCGCCGACTTTAAGCTCACTTGAGTCTGCTTCCGCTGTAACAGTTGTGGACTGAGCAGAAGCATCATACACTAAAAACGGCGAAACTAAACAAAGAAGCAGAACTGCAAAAACGGCTTTGTTAAACCTATCATGGCTAACCATTTAGATATCTCCCTTCTTGAATGTCACTATTTTATCTCGGCCCTTCTTATACCTTGCCAGAGCACCCCTGCTCTCTAAAGCAGTTAAGAGTTGACTGGTTTTAGCTTTAGAGAAACCCAGTTTCTCGGTGATTTCTGTCTGACGCATGACTCCGCCTGAAGCTTTTAGGAGTTTGAGGATTCTGTCTTCATCGCTCTCAATAGCCGAAGGCACGCCAACCTCAGAAATCGGAGTGTTACTGCTATTTCGCCGCTTTCTTTTAATTAATAGAAAGCCACCGACACCGATGGGAACTGCAATAAGAACTATAGCTAAACCGATAAAACTAATCGGCAGTGTTCCTAATTCGCCATCCGAGTACTGAGTTAACGCTAAAACTATATGCAAATCAGCTAAATCCTGTGTTCTAGCCCACTTCAGGGAGTTTGAGGCGTCTTGGCGCTGATATGGCGGCGGATTTACTGATTGTGGAGTATAATCTTCAGGGTACGTTAGCTCGAATGAGGCGTCACCGAAGAGTTGACTAAAGAAACCTTCAACTTGGAAGACATCACCGGAGATTAATTCTTTGCCGCTAGCGATGCTGAAGTTTAACCAAACAAAAGAGTACTCGGTTATTTTAGATTCAACCGACATAGTTGTACTTATCTCAATAGAACCGTCGTCGATACTCATCGCCCTATTAGTAACCCTTGAAGCCATATCGACTAAGCCATTGATTTTCTGTTGATAACTATCCCAGCCTGTTATGGTTGCGTTAAGGTCTGAGAACTGGGTTATTTTCCAAAATGCTGAGCCATCTGACCTAATATGAACAGTGTACGCATAGTATTCCTGGCCTTGAGCCAAATGTAAGGGAACCATAAGTGCTATTGCGAGGGTGATTGCGAGGCAAACAGTTAGACGCTCTTTCATCCATGGTCTTGTTTAGGAAAGGTGTGACCATATTTAAAACTACCATAAATTATCACTTTTCGTCTCCCGCAACTACAAAACTATGAACAGTTTGGCAAGCCTAAGCCGTAATGGTTAACCAAGCATATCGGCGCTTGGGGGCAATTAAAACAATAATGAGGCAATTAATCTAATCTAGACGCAAATGAACGCTCGTGAACATAAATGAACCATAATCACTCCCCGAACGCTAAATAGGGCTTAGAAACGCTTTTATTTTCCGTTAAACTAAGGGTTTCGTGCTAAAAGGTGAAGAAAAATAAAAAAGACAAAAGCCATAATTGCCCTAACAATTAGCATCCTACTGATCAGCAGTATCGCAATAATAATCGAGACAGCTGCAGCAAAAAATGACAACCATAACAATGGCTCGAAGGGCATCGTAAAAAATATCATCAGCCACATATCCAACAGGCTTAACGAATCGAATTGGATCCGATTAAACGGCAACATAAGCCAGTGGGGCACAACCGACGTAAGAGGAACACTTCAAACCCAAGCAGTTTCCCGAACACATGAAACCACAGGCAGCAAACAGTTCATCACTGCAACAGCCATGTGGACAACTAACACTTCAAGAGCAACTCAGACAATCGAATCAAAAGAAAACTGCACACACACATACTACGCTGCACGATTATCCAACAGCTCAGTTTCCACATTGAACGCAAACACAACAACCAACGAATACTTCCTCAATGGCACCTGGACCGTATCAAAAATTGAATCCATAATAACGGTCTACACGGCAGAAAACGGAACTGTAATACGCGTCCACCGAGACCAAGACATCACTTCAACAGAAGCATACGGTGAACTAGCAATCAATGGAACCCAATTCACACTCGCCATAGACGGCCAAGAGCAACTTTCAGGTTCGATCTTCCGCTCTGTAACACGCTCATGGTTCAACCCGTTTAAGATGCATGACGACGGAAATACCAATGCAGTAACACGTACTGATGTTAAAACTATCGCCAAATGCTACGGCGCAATGCCTGGCTGGGGCAACTACGACTCGAAAATGGACTTTAACGAGAACTACCGTGTAGATATTGCGGACATCTCAACAGTCGCCGCCAACATATAAACTGGTCAAAAGACCAAACCTTTCTTTATTTTTATAAGCTTCTTTTCAATAATTAAGTTAATGCGCGCTATCTTAACAATCTGAAACTAAGGCAAATTGGATGACTGAAACTAACAAACTAACCGCGCCAGTTGGCAACCCTAAGGAAGTTAAGTTGCCATGCGGCTGCATATATGAGGATAAGGGCTGGATGCTGATGCGTATCAACGAATGTGAATATCACCATCGCAGGAGAACGACGAAGCGCCCGTATCGGCCTAAAGCTGAATGCGTACGCCCATAGAACCTGAATCTGCGCCTAAGCTTAATTTGGGGTTTATCCGCAAGCCATTTAACCTCCAAAGTTGAATTCCTAACAATATGTCAAATCCCCCAGCAGCAGATCAGCAGAATTCATCGAGACGTTTCATCAAGTACTTCATACAGATTGTTTTAATGGTTGCGATTTTTGCAGCACTCCTCTGGTATGTGGGGATAGGTGCATTATATGATGCTCTGTTAACCATCAAAGTAGAGTATCTAATCCTAGCTTTTGTAATGTACATTGGAATCAACGTTTTGTTCGCTGTGCGACTGCAGCGTGTACTCGCTAAAAATGGGATCAAGACAAGCTTTGGTAGAACACTCCTCGCACAATATGCAGGCATGCTCACAAGCGACGTTACTCCAGGCCGTTCAGGTTACATACTTACCCCAGTATACCTTAGAGACCAAAATGTACCCACATCAAAAAGTCTTTCAACAATTCTTGGTATACAAACCATCGAGTTTCTAGCTAAAGTTGCAGGCGGTGTAGGCGCAGTAATTCTACTAGTAAATATTGTTCCGATGTCTACGTGGGATACACTTTTCCCTGGCTCCATAGTTGGCATCAACATCGGCATCATCGTTGCAGCTTTAGGCATCGCAGTTATGCTAACAGGCGCCATTGTCCTTGCAGCATTCACGTGGTCACAGAGGGCGATCGGACTTTTTGACAGAATTGCCAACTGGCGTTTCCTTAAAAGATTTACAGGTAAATTAATCGGTAAACTGGAAGAATACAAAGAGAGCTCACACACTACACAAAAAGCGATCCCAGAAATCATTGTACTAACGTTGCTATGCTGGATTCTCAAAGGCTTTGAATGGTATTTTCTGGGTTTCGCGCTGGGAATAACTGACATTCATTGGTTAACTTACTTCCTAATTCATCCGCTAGTCACAGCGTTAGCATTTGTACCAATAACTCCAGCAGGCGTAGGTGTGCAAGAATTCGGCATTATCGGCATACTGGGGCTTCTCGGAGTACCTGTTGACACCGCTGCAGCATTCGCTTTGCTTGCTAGAGGAATACTCATAATCCAAGACCTAATTGGAGTGCCACAGGTTGTTAAGTCCACAAGCTTGATATTCTCCCGCAAAAAACACAGCGAGACTCCGTTGGAGCCTGCGGTTAACCCACTATAACTTTTTTATTTACTTTTAAGCAGCTTTGGCTTAACAGGTGAATTTCAAGTGTTAACTATTGGTTCTATTGAGCTATGAGTTGTACTGTGAATGTTGATTTGCGGTACTTAGCAGAAATACTTATTATATAGTAAGACATAATACACAATACTTTACTATTGTGCACATTCGCCGCTGGTAAAGGATTGATTGGATTTGATAGATGAATGCAAGCAAAAAAAGATAGTGGTAACTCTAAAAAAGCTAAATCGGACTCAGCTGAACCCTACTTCTACGTAGGATTAGTGCTTAAAGGAACCGAGAAGCAGTACGTGAATCTGCTTAAGTACATTAACGCAAGAAACGGTTCC
>Ga0123335_1004827_pt1 | contig 16966 bp, 15 predicted proteins | sample BiotimSIPDNA_2_FD_89707 | JGI IMG/M metagenome (GOLD analysis project Ga0123335, IMG submission 89707) | Anaerobic biogas reactor microbial communites from Washington, USA - Biogas_R2 time_0 SIP DNA | ecosystem: Engineered > Bioreactor > Anaerobic > Unclassified | place: Washington, USA...
ACTAAATGGTTATGAATTAGCAAACTACATTCTATTGAATTAATACAAAAAAAACATCTAAATTACCTTACAACACTTTAATCAAAATATAAAAAACCCACCATATTGCCATGATGGTGGGTTTGTCTTTAAAACAAATATAACAGGAAATAGTGCTAAATTGGCTTAAGCAAAAGAGTTAATAACAATAGCCTTGAGGGTAAAGGGTTTTACCCCTTATCACTCTAATATGCTAGATAGCTTTTTGATATACACGATGATTCTTGTAGAACCGGACACCTAAATTCTCCAAGTCCTTACGCATTTGTTCAGCCGTTTCAGCAACTTGGGTTAGTTCTGAATGCTTGAATTGGCTGCTATTGGACATAGATTTCTGTAACTCAGAATAAATTATCGCATTTCCGCCTAATCCTTGATATTCGGGCAGAATACCGACCCCATTAAAAGAAATCCAGTCTGTACTTTTAATTTCACGAAGTAATCTTACTAAATCTAACAGACCAAGGTTTCCTTTATTCTTCTGCATAGCTCTAGAAACATCAGGGAACGGGAAGGTAAAGCCAACTATTTCACCACCCTTCAGAATCACTTTCAACAAATGCGGATGAACAATAGTGATAACATTCTTCACCACAAAATCAACTTCTCGCTTAGATAACGGATAATATTCCCAATTATTTACAAAGGCTTTATTGTAAGCTTCGCCTATTCTTGGAGCCCATTGTTTTAGATGAGCTTTATTTTTAAATGACATCACTTCAAAAGTTCCACGCTTCTTGGCGATTTCCGCCGCTTTTTGTACTTTTTCTGGCAAGATAAATTTATTTGGAATTACATAACTGGATACAAAATCAACAACTTTGGTAAAACCCAGGTTTTCAACCAAATTTCGATAGTAAGGATAGTTGTAATTCATCATATTCATCATTTGACGATGTTCGAATCCCTCAATTTGAATTCCATACCCGTCTAATGGGCCAAACCCTTTTGGGCCAACCAATTTGTTCATGCCCCGTGCTTTTGCCCATTGGATCACCTTGTCAAATAAGGCATTGGCTACTTCTAGATCATCAATGGCTTCAAATAGATAAAACTCTGCATCTGCCGCGTTGTGATATTCGTTAAAGGGTTTATTTATAAGGGCAGCAATGCGACCAACCAAATTGCCATCTTTTTCTGCAACAAAGAAATCCGCAATTGAGTGTTCATAGTACGGATGTTTCTTCGCGTTCATCATCATGTGAATATCAGATTTAAAAGGCGGCACCCACTGAGGACAATTCTGGTAAAGTTCAAATGGCAGATTTACAAATCTTTCCCTTTCTGTTCTTGAACTTACATTTACTTGCTTTACATGTATCATTGAATTATTCCTTTTCCTGAATTAATAATTGCTAAATTATAATGCGTTGCAGCGAAATTCTGTTTCTATAAACACTTTATTCCTACATGAGTTACTTGCCTTAGTTCTGAGCCTGATATATAATCTGCCTGTTAATTAATGGAAGACTTAAAGAAAGAGGTAATACAAAATGATCGATGTCAATGAACTCCGCAAAGGAGTTACGTTTCAATTAGATAGCGACCTTTACAAGGTACTTGAATATGCTCACAACAAACCTGGTCGAGGTTCTGCAACAATTCGGATTAAAGCACGGGACCTACGCAAAGGCACAACCCTAGAGATGACATTTATTTCCAGTGATCGCGTTCAGGATATTCGCCTTGACTATCACAATGTTCAATATCTGTACCATGATGATAATTTTTATTATTTCATGGATATGGATACCTTTGATCAACCTGCAGTTCCTATTGAACTGGTGGGTGAATATGCTGGCTATCTTAAGGAAAATATGGAAGTCAAACTAACCTATTTTGGTGATGAACCCTTAGATATTGAACTTCCGACTAGTGTTGACCTTTTAGTAGAAAGCGCTGAAGCATCCGCGAAAGGAAACACAGCTACTGGGGTTACAAAACAGGTAACTACGGAAACTGGTCTAAAAGTTCAAGTACCAAATTTTGTAACTGAAGGTGACACGATCAGGGTAGATACCCGCACGGGTTCCTATGTCACACGCGTTTAATTTTTAACAGCTAAATAAAATCGATTTGAAATTATAGAATGACCAAAAAAGCAAATGAAAACGCCATACGGTAGAGACTGCCCTTACTTCTATGGTGATTACCACCGTGGCAGGCAAATTGAGGAATGCCGGTTGATTGATAAACCAAATCAACCAAAAAAATGGCAACCAAAATATTGTGCCTCCTGCCCAGTTCCTGATATTGTCATTGCTAATAACTGCCCAAACATGATTTTGAGTGCTGATATAAAAAAGATATTCTCTTTTTTTCAGAATAAGGTGATTGTCCGTGCTTATTGTACGAAAGCACATAAGGAAGTCAAAGAGCCCAAAATCGGCTGTGGTTTGTGTCATGAAATACCAAAAAACCTTGTAGTTGGGGAATAAAAGCATTATCCACGGATTATTAGAATCTTATAAATAATCCTGTACATACTATTATTGTCTTTCCATTGTTGGTATAATTTCAAAATTGCGCTAAGATAATTTGCGCAAATTCGGAGGTTTAGGTGAATTCACGTAATCAATCTTATATCATTTACCTGATGCTATTCATAGCCATCATTGCAATGGTATATTTTAATTTTAACCAACAAAGCAGTGAAACCAACGCTGTACCCATCAATCAATTAGCTGCAGATATTTCTGCAGGTAAAGTCTCCAAGGTGATTTTGAATGAAAATCAATTATCCATAACTTACAAAAATGGAGATCTCAAGGAATCATCAATTGATCCAAACTCCAGGTTAATTGAAGAATTAGTCCTGTTAGGCGTTCCAGCAGAAAAGTTGACCGATCCCAATTTGATTATTGAAATCAAATTACCTGGCATATGGGTCGGTTTACTCAGCGCAGTTGGTTACATCCTTCCATTTTTATTTATGATTGGCTTATTTTGGTTCATTTTTAGGCAAGCACAAGGATCAAATAATGCCGCGATATCATTCAGCAAGTCAAAAGCAAGGATGTTTTCGGGAGAGCACCCAACAGTCACCTTCCAAGATGTAGCTGGTGTTGATGAATCAAAAGAAGAATTACAGGAAGTCGTCGAATTCTTGAAGGAGCCCCAGAAATTTATTGCTTTAGGCGCTCGCATTCCAAAAGGTGTACTTTTGGTCGGTTCTCCTGGCACTGGTAAAACCTTGATGGCAAAGGCTGTCTCAGGTGAAGCTGGAGTTCCGTTCTTTTCCATTTCTGGTTCGGAATTCGTCGAAATGTTTGTTGGTGTTGGTGCAAGCCGCGTTAGAGACCTTTTTGAACAAGCTAAAAAACACTCGCCTTGTATTGTCTTTGTTGATGAAATCGATGCGGTTGGAAGGCATCGTGGAGCAGGTTTAGGCGGCAGCCACGACGAAAGAGAACAGACATTGAACCAATTGCTGGTAGAGATGGATGGATTTGATACAGACACGAATGTAATTATCATGGCGGCAACAAACAGGCCTGACATATTAGATCCCGCCTTACTGCGCCCTGGTCGCTTTGACCGCAGGGTCATGCTTGACAGGCCTGACATGCGTGGTCGCGTTGATATCTTGAAAGTTCATGTAAAGGGTAAGCCCATCTCCCCATCCCTTGATTTGGAAGAAATCGCCCGCTCAACTCCAGGCTTTGTTGGTGCAGATATTGAGAATCTGGTAAACGAAGCTGCAATCTTAGCTGCTAGGCGTAATAAGAAGGTCATCGAGCAGGGTGAGTTTGAAGAAGCAATCGAACGTGTCATTGCCGGGCCAGAAAGAAAGAGCCGGCTAATTAGTGAAGATGAAAAAAGAATTATTGCATACCATGAAGCAGGCCATGCAATTGTAATTACTGCCTTACCGGAAGCAGACCCTGTTCAAAAAGTGTCAATCATTTCTAGGGGTATGGCCGGTGGTTATACCTTGGCAATGCCACTTGAAGATCGTTTCTTAGATTCCCGCCGCAAGCTCTTTACAACCATGGTCGGGTTGCTTGGCGGTCGTGCAGCAGAATCAATTATCTTCAATGATATAACATCCGGGGCTTCAAACGATATCGAAAACGTGACCAAATTAGCCCGGAAGATGGTAACACGATTAGGTATGAGTGATGAACTAGGCCCGATGGTGTACGGTCAAAAAGAAGAATTGGTCTTTTTGGGTAGAGAAATCTCTGAGCAAAGAGATTATTCAGAAGCCGTTGCCCAGAAGATTGATATTGAAGTACAGCATTTAGTCAATAAAGCTTATCTAGAAGCCAAGGATATCTTAATCAAATACAAGGAAAAATTGATCGCTGTTGCTGAAAAACTCTTAGAAACAGAAACGCTTTCCAAGGAAGAGTTTGAAGCAATCTTTCCTCCCCCAGTGCCCAAAAACAGCGGCACACCCGAGTTGGTATAAAACACAGAGGCTGTCCCAAAAGTCTGGGGCAGCCTTTTTTTGTTTTTATTTCTATAATTTATTTATTTGCCTTTTTATAAACAAAGGAGGTTAACTTATGAGTCAGCTCCTTTATTGGTCAAATATTACTTACTATAGTGAAAATGAATGTAATCCACCATTTTTTTGACTACCTGTTCATCATATTGAAACCACTTAATTTCAGGATCATCTGGTTTAAACCAATTGGCCTGCCGCCGCACAAAGAGCCGGGTTTTCCTTCTAATTAACAAAATTGCGTCTTCAAGTGTTATCTCACCATCAAGAAATCGCGTTATCTCCTGGTACCCGATTGGTCCAATTTTTAATAGCTGGGCCCGGAATCCCTGGCTAAGTAAGTGTTTAACTTCTTCAATAAACCCATCTAGAATCATTTGATCAATTCTTGCATCGATACGAGCATACAATTCAGATCTAGGCATTGCAATACCCAGGGTAAGCAAATCATATGACACAGGTAGTTTTTTTCTTTGTTCAGAAAAGCGGCTTCCGGTTAAGAATATCACTTCAAGAGCTCGAATGGTTCTCCGCATATTTCGATGATCGATATTCTTGGCAGCCTCTGGGTCAACAACAGCTAGGCGTTTATGCAATTGTTCTGAACCTATTTGATTTGCCCAATTAATAATGGCGTCTCTAATTTTTTTGTCAGGAATTTGTCTAGGAATCTTCCAACCCTCTGTAACAGCTCGAATGTACTGCCCGGTACCACCGACCAAAATCGGAATTTTTCCTCGAGAATTGATGTCCTGAATTATCTCTTTGACTCGCTCCTGGAAAATTGCCAGGTTCCATTCCTCATTCAAGCTAGTTACATCGATCAAATAATGAGGTATTGATCCCATTTCTTCTAATGTAGGTTTGGCAGTTCCAATCTCTAATTCCTGATAAAAATACCGAGAATCTGCAGATATTATTTCAGCGCCCAATTCCTTTGCTATGGCTATTGCTGTACTTGTCTTACCTGATGCAGTAGGCCCTACTAAAATAACCAATTTTTCCATTCTAAAAATTATTCCATAACTAAATTTTGAAAATGGGTAATTAATGGTGAACTCGCCAAATATTTCCCTTCAATAGAAATTAAGTCAATTTGCCAATTATCTTTAATTTCTGGGTGGCATTCTAAGAAGATTAGAATGGAATTTACCAAGTGATCATTCTTCGAATAGGTGTAGGCTTCTTCAGGATAACCAAAATGCTTGGAAGTACGTGTTTTTACTTCAACAAAAATTAATTGATCATGCAACTGAGCAATAATATCGATCTCACCATACCTGGTATGATAGTTTCTCTCAAGGATGACATAACCCATATCTATTAAGTATTTGCAGGCAAGGTCTTCTCCCCACCTGCCAACTTCATTCTTAAACATCAAATTCTTACTCCATCCAGCAATGTATTAGACAAATAATACCTCAAATTGGATTATTCAAATTTTTGAAAGCAGAAAAAATTAAGGCAGTACTTTTAAGATAAAATTACTAATTAACTAAATTGAGGATCCATAGATGGCGATCGCAGAAATTATTACAATTGGCACAGAATTATTACTAGGTGAAATTCAAGATACAAACTCAAAATTCTTGGCAAGAGTGCTCAGGGATATTGGCGTAGATCTTTACAGACTTACCACTGTAGGCGACAATCCTCAGAGGATTGCGGCAACGATAATAGAAGCGCTGGCCAGGGCAGATATAGTGATAACAACTGGCGGTTTAGGTCCGACAGTTGACGATCCTACCCGCCAGGCTGTCGCAGAAGCAATGGATGTTGAGTTGGAATATCAACCTGAGCTTTGGGAGGTCATAATTTCGCGTTTCAAGCGCTACAACCGCCAACCTTCAGATAATAATAAAAGGCAAGCATTTATCCCAAAAGGGGCAAAGGTAATTGAGAATATGGTTGGTACAGCCCCTGCGTTTGTATTTGAAAGTGATCAGAAATCAATAATTTCATTACCCGGTGTCCCAAGGGAGATGGAATACATAACGCAAAACTTTGTCCTATCTTACTTGAAAAACAGGTATTCATTAGAGAATACCATTATCAAAGCAAGGGTCTTACATACGATTTCCTTAGGCGAATCGAGCATTGATGAAATAATTGGCGACCTAGAAACACTCTCAAACCCTACTGTTGGCTTGCTAGCCCACCCAGGTCAAACGGACATCAGGGTTACGGCAAAAGCTCCATCGGTGCAAACTGCTACGGCTATGATGGAGCCCATTATTGAAATGCTTTATTCAAAATTGGGTAATTACATTTACGGGGAAGATGAAACCAAATTAGACCAAGCGGTTGCAGACCTGATAAGCCAACAAAATTTAAGAATTAGCATTATTGATAGTGGCCTAAACGGGCAAATATTATCTGGATTAAATGAATATATTCCTGAAAGAGTATCTGGTTCAATAATTAATGGACCGGTGTCACGAGACACACTTTTGAATATTATGAGAGAATCAAGCCAAAAAGATGTTGATCTGGTTTTAGGTATTCGATTTATTGTAGATCAGCACCGCCAAGTATTATATTTAGCGCTTATTCAGGGTGACAAATTACATGAAGGAGAAAGATCATTTGGCGGTCCCCCTGGAGATGCACCACTTTGGGCAGTTAATTCAAGTCTTGATTTCATACGTCGCAAAGTGTTGGATAATTAACACTGAGCAAAGAGAGGAATAGAAATGAATAAAGTTGATTTGATTTTGAAAAATGCAATCGTCGTAACTATGGATGAAAAATTTCATATTTTCGAACCTGGTGCGCTTGCTGTTAATGGTGATCAAATTATCGCTGTTGGACAAGAAGATGATTTGTTAGCTGCTTATGATGCAAATGAGACAATTGACTGTGGTGCTAAAGTGCTTCTGCCAGGTTTGATTAATGCCCATACACATGTTCCCATGACACTTATCAGGGGTTTAGCAGATGACCTCCGTCTTGATGTATGGCTTTTAGGATACATGATGCCGGTAGAAAGGGAATTTGTATCACCAGAATTTGTCCGCTTAGGGACAAAATTAGCTTGTGCTGAGATGATAAAAAGTGGTGTTACATGTTTTGCAGATATGTATTACTTTGAGGATGATATCGCAGAAGCAACTGCAGAAGTTGGCATGCGTGCTTTGCCTGGTCAATCAGTAATGAAATTCCCAGCACCAGACGCCTCATCCTTTGAAGAAGCACTCATCAAGGCAGAAGAATTCATAAAAAAATGGGCCGGGCATCCATTAATTATCCCCACCTTAGCCCCACATGCTGTTTACTCAACGACGCCTGAAATCCTTGAAGCTTGCAGTGAATTAGCCAGAAAATATGATGTACCTGTGCAAATCCATATTTCAGAAACTCTTAATGAAGTTGAGGATTTGCGTGAAGAACAAGGTATGCCTGTCGTACCTTATGTTAAAAAATTTGGTATTTTGGAAACCAAGATGATTGCGGCACATTGTGTGCACATCGATGAAGGTGAAATGAGATCTTTACAACATGCAAATGCTGGCATTGCCCACAATCCCTCATCAAACATGAAACTGGCATCTGGCTTTGCACCAATTAGCAGGATGCTAGATCTAAACCTTAATGTAGGCATTGGTACTGATGGCCCAGCTTCGAATAATGATCTAGATATGATCGAAGAAATGCGGCTGGCTACATTTATTGCCAAAAACTTTACTGGAGACCCTACTGCAATGCCTGCCAGACAAACTTTGGCGATGGGCACAAGTATTGGCGCAAAAGCTTTGCATATTGATCACCTAACTGGCAGTTTAGAAGTTGGCAAGAAAGCAGATTTGATTCTTATTGATTTGCATACGCTTCATAACTCACCCAGATTCAAACGAGACCCGAATGGCATCTATGCCCAGATCATTTTTGCGGGCAAAGCGACAGACGTGTCAGATGTGATGGTCAACGGAAAATGGTTGATGAAATCGAGACAGTTAACGACAATTAATGAGACGGAATTACTCAATCAGGGAAACATTCTTGCAGAAAAAATTGACCAATTCTTGACTAGTCGTGAAAAATCCATTCTCTCAAAGCTTATTGCAATTGGTGGTGCAATGGAAGAAGAGAGCTTTGAAATTCAAGCTAAGATCAAAATTGCTGACCCAACCCCAGTGCTTGAGGCTTTAAATAGTCAAAACATAAAAGTATTACGAAAACGACATTATCATGAGTTTGATAAGTACTTCACCTTTGAAGATTCGAATGAAGGATTATTAAGATATCGAGAAGATGAATTTCTGAACGATAAAGAAGAAATAACCAAAGTCCGTTCCAGACTAACTTTGATTGGGCAAACACGTGAGGACGCGTTCCAGGAAGATGTCATGCTCTCCCGTAGTCGTTACTATGCACCAGCAACACACAGCTTGCGATTTTATAGGGAGTACTTCCAGCCAATTGGTGAAATTGAGATTGAAAAAATGCGCCAACGTTTTTTAGTTCAATTTAAAGACACAGAATTTTTTGTCAATGTTGATACAATGATTGAACCTGCACTTGGACATTTTGTGGAATTAAAGAGTCGAACCTGGGGAAAAAAGGACGCCATTAGTAAATCAAAATTAATCCTTGAACTCATAAAACATCTTGGCCTTTCACCAACCGAGGTTGTCACTGAAGATTATATTCATATTGTCAAAAATCATATTTAATTATTAATAGTAGAGAGGATTTATGCCTGAGAAAGATAAAAGAATTAATGTGCTTTTTGCTGCTGCTGAGGCTGAACCTTTTATTAAGGTTGGCGGCTTGGGTGATGTCGCAGGTGCGCTACCAATTGCAATACAAAAGTCAGGACCGCAATCAGTCGATATCAGGCTTGTAATGCCCTTCCATGCAGCAATTAAAGAAAAACAATTGCCAATTAATCGGTTGGGGTCATTTGCAATTAATTCAGGCTTGGGTACGTCAGAATGTTCAATTTACACGATTACAAATGACGGACTTACCGTTTACTTTTTGGATAGCGAAGCAATAAATCATGAATCCCCAGTCTATCACGCCAATCCCGTTCAAGACGGACGCAAATATGCCTTCTTTTCGGTTGCTTGCGTTGAATTGGTGAAATTTCTAAATTGGGAAGTCGATATTTTCCATGCCAATGATTGGCATACGGCAGTGGCATTATACGCATTAGCCACAAATTACAAAGATGAGCAGCTTTTTCACAAAACAGCCAAAATCATTTCCGTTCACAACATGCCATTCAATGGCTATGGCGCACAACCGGCTTTGACCGAGTTGGGTATTGTACCGAGCAACGATAGCTATTTACCTGAATGGGCAAGATTGACCCCACTACCCCTTGGTTTAGTCTCGGCAGATAAGATTATCGCCGTATCTGAGGGATATGCTAAAGAAATATTGACCCCAGAATTTGGTTGTGGATTAGATGAGTTTTTAAAAACGAGGTCAGAACGAATTATTGGCATAGTTAATGGTATTGACACCCATATTTGGGACCCAGTTACCGATCCTTACTTGGTTCAAAACTATAACCAGGATAATTTAGGAGCCAAAGCTAAAAATAAAGCAGCATTACAAAAAAGCTTTGATTTAGATATCAACCCTAATATCCCGTTATTAACCTTAATCAGCCGCATGGATAACCAAAAAGGTATAGATATTGCTTTGAGAGGTCTTAACCGTGTCATCGGTCAAGATTGGCAGGCGATTATCTTAGGGACTGGTAATCCACAAATTGAAAAGATGGCATCAGACCTAGCGCAAATTTACCCTGAGAGGATCAAAACCGTCACGAAATTTGATCCAGCATTATCCCATCAACTGTATGCTGGGGCAGATATATTCCTAATGCCATCCAGGTATGAACCCTGTGGTATTTCGCAAATGATTTCAATGCGCTATGGCACTATTCCGGTTGCTAGGGCAACTGGGGGATTAGAGGACACAATTACGCACTATCGGGGTAATACTGAAGAAGCAACGGGTTTTCTTTTTAAGCATAAGTACCCTTCAGCGTTTGCGAATGGTCTACTAAGAGCACTAAACACATACAAAAATAAACCAGTCTGGGCTAGGCTACAACAAAATGGAATGAATAGAGACTTTTCTTGGCAACGATCAGCTGAAGCTTATGTTGAAGTCTACAAATCACTATTAAAATAATTAATTTTTGGAGGGTCAGGAATGAATATAAATAGATCAGCAGGCATATTACTTCACCCAACCAGTCTTCCTGGTCCAGATGGCATAGGCGATTTAGGCCCCGAGATTTTCAAATGGCTAGATTTCATAGCAGAAGCTGGCTGCCAAAAATGGCAAATACTGCCTCTAGGTCCAACTGGCTACGGTGATTCTCCTTACCAATGTTTTTCAGCCTTTGCAGGGAACCCTTATCTCATCAGCCCGTTATTACTTTTAGAGGAAGATTTACTAAAAATTGAGGATTTTATAGATAGGCCTGTATTTCCTAAGGACTTTGTTGATTACGGTCCAGCAATTATTTGGAAGAATACTATTATAGATCGAGCTTTCAATAATTTCAATAAATCACGGAAAAAGCAACTAAGAGAATCTTTTGATAGTTTTTATTTAGAAAACATCGATTGGCTTGAAGATTTCACAATATTTATGGCTATTAAAGAAAGTTACGGCGGTATTCCTTGGGTTGATTGGTCTTTAAATTTTAAAATGAAAGATTTTGATACTATTGAATCTTTCAAGCAAAAGCATGCAAAAGAAATTACCAAACACATTTTCCGCCAATGGATATTTTTTAAGCAGTGGATGCAAGTTAAGGATTACGCCCACAAATTAGACATCAAAATTGTCGGCGATATCCCATTCGTAATTGCATTTGATAGTGCTGATGTCTGGGCAAACCCGCATCTTTTCCACCTTGATGATAATCGTTTACCGACTGTAGTTGCCGGAGTGCCACCGGATTATTTTTCAAAAACTGGGCAATTATGGGGTAATCCCTTATACCGCTGGGATATTCATAAAGAAGAAGGCTACCAGTGGTGGCTTAAGCGCTTCAAGTCGGTATTAAACATGGTAGACATAGTCCGATTAGATCATTTTCGTGGTTTTGAAGCAGCTTGGCAAGTTCCTTTTGGAAATCCAACCGCAGAAATTGGGGAATGGGTAAAAGGTCCTGGACACGATTTCTTCAATGTCATAAACAAAGAACTTGGTGAGTTGCCAATTATTGCAGAAGACTTGGGCGTAATTACAGACGGTGTTATCGATTTACGGGACACTTATAATTTGCCGGGCATGAAAATTTTACAATTTTCATTTACTGGGGATCCTGATGACGATTTCCTGCCTCACAATTACCCTGTCAATTGTTATGCCTACACTGGCTCACACGACAATAATACAGCCTTAGGTTGGTATCAAGAAGCATCCGAAAGAGAAAGAGATTTTTGCCGCCGTTACCTGGCAGTATCTGGAGAAGATATTTCTTGGTCTCTCATTCGGACCTTATGGCAATCGGTAGCAGAAAATGTGTTGGCACCGATGCAAGACATACTCAGCTTGGGCTCTCAAGCCCGAATGAACTTACCAGGGTGTGCGAGTGGTAATTGGCAGTGGCGCATGCTTCCAGATGCCATTAACGACTTCATCAAATCAAGATTATACGAAACCAATTTCCTATATGGGCGATTGCCCCAAAAAGAAAAAGAAAAACATAATGCTGCGCTAGAATCTGAACTTACCGGGCAAGTCAAACCCCATTAATTTCGGGTTTTTCGAAATAATGTAAGGCTTATTCCAAACAGTATTAACGATCCACCAACAATTTCTAATAATGTCGGTGGTTCGTTTAATATTACAAAAGCTAACAGAGAAGAGCCTATTGGTTCACCGAGTAATGCCACAGAAACCGCAGAGGCAGGTAAAAATCGCAGTGCCCAGTTAAATAGAGAATGTCCAAATACCTGGGGTACCAAAGCGAGTAAGAAAAGCAATAAGAAAGTACTACTGGAATAGGAAAATAAATTTTCGCCGCGCAATATTACAACTAAAACCAGCCAAATTGCAGAAAATCCATACACTACAAATGTATATGATAAGATGCTAAGGTTTTGTCGTAACCGCCGGCCTACCAAGATATACCCTGCAGCCATAAAGGCGCCTAATAAAGCGAGTAGATTACCTAATAATTCTTTGCCGCTCAAAATCAAGCTAAACGAATCACAAGTAATTTGCCCACCAGTAATTGAACAAACATTTGACAGCCCAACCACGATTCCACCAATCATAGCCAAAACAAGGCCAAAAATCACATTCACACCGACTTTTTCCTTGAGCACAATTGGTGAAAGGATTGAGACCCACAGCGGTGTAGTTGTAACTAAAACAACCGAACTAGCAACGCTGGTATATTCCAGTGAGGTAATCCAACTGGCAAAGTGAACAGCAAGGAAGCTGCCCGCTAGGAATGCTTGTCTTAGTCGATCAGGCGTGTAAGTTTTATAAAAACTAGGTTCTTTAATAACCACAATGATACAGAGAAAAATCGCTGAAAAAGCCATTCGATAGGCTGCCACTATTAAGCTTGAAGCATCCTCTTGCGCATATCGAATCAAAACTGAAGCTGTAGAAACAAATAAAATTCCAAAGAATAATCCAAGTTGGTGTTTCCAATTTTTGTCTTGCATATTATCTTTATTCACTATTCAATCAATAATTTTCAATGTGATATGATAATAACTCAAATTTTTTATTGGAGGATAAATGACTCACGTAATTACTAGTCTTTGCCTACGAGATGGTGGATGTGTTGCTGTCTGCCCAGTTGAGTGTATTGTGCCAGGCAAACCCCAAGAAGAGTGGCCTATTTATTATATTGACCCGAATACTTGTATTGACTGCGGTGCTTGCATAGCAGAATGCCCATTTGGTGCAATATTCACGCTGCATGATGTGCCATCAGAATACGTTGCTGATGGGAATGAAATTCTCACTGCTCCAGTAGGTACAGAAGAATTTTCAGAAGCTTTTGACGGTTATGACTACGAAGGCAACCCTATTTATTTACCAGCTACGCGGAAATTAAGCGAGGGCGAAACAATTGACCTTACACCTGATATCCAAAGTAACCGAAAGTTTTTTGAAGTAGGTCCAGGTTATACTGCTGTAGAAATCTAAGTAAATTAAATCTGTAAATCTTCTGCAGCTGCCATCGCAGCGCCAATGATTCCAGCTAAGTTTTCCAGCTTTGCTGGGATTATTTTTGTTTTTATCTTTAAAAATTCCTCAAATTTATCATACTTGGCACTTATACCACCTCCAAGAACGATGAGATCAGGGTTAAAAAGAAACTCGTAAGTCTTAAGAACCTCTGTAAAGCTTTTACCCCATTCTTTCCAGGATAAGTCTAAAGATTGCCTAGCAGCATCTGATGCCCGATGTTCTGCATCTTTTCCTCGAATTTTAAGATGTCCAAGTTCAGTGTTTGGCATGAGTTGCCCGTTCAGGAAAAAAGCAGAACCAATACCCGTGCCAACGGTTAGAAAGAGTACAGTGCCTTCTGTTTGTTTTTTATCTAAACCAAAGCGTACTTCAGCCAGCCCAGCCGCATCTGCATCATTAAGCACAACAACCTTACAGCCAGTGGCCTCAGCAATAATGCCAGACACATCTGCTCTCATCCAAGATTTATGGACATTTGCCGCACTATAGGCAATTCCTTTTTTGATGATTGCTGGGAAGCCAGCGCCAATTATCTCTTTATAAGCAAGAATTTTTGTAATTTCGGCAATTACACCTGCTACATGTTTTGGCTTTGATGGTTCTGGTGTAGGAATTCTTATTCTTTCAGTAACAAGTTTCCCTGTCTTTGTGTCAACCACTGCACCCTTAATCCCGGAGCCCCCAATATCTATACCTAATATTTCCATGCTACCTCCAAAAATAATAATAAAAGCTACGGACAAGCATTAGACAAGTGTTCTTCATATGTGATTGCAAAGTTATGTTTATTTGAGCCATCACATGCAGCTCGAAAGTAATAGTAAGGTGTATCCGCCGGAAATGCAACGGCAGACACAGATAGAATATCGGGATTACAAATCGGGCCGGGAGGTAAGCCATCATTAAGATAAGTATTATACTCAGAGGTTACTTCCAAATCGGCATAGCTCAAAGGGGCTTTCCACCAGCCTGAAACAGCATCGTATCCAAGTGAATACTGAACTGTTGGATCAGTTTCTAATCGCATACCTATGTTTAAGCGATTGAAGAAAACTGATGCTATTAATGGTTTTTCTTCATCAATTACGGCTTCACGCTCAACTATTGATGCCAATGTTACTGCTTCATGGATTGATAATCCTCTGTCATTAATGGCCTCTTTTAGATCACCGCTGACCGCTTTGCCAAAACGCTCCAGTAAAGAGCGAACAAATTCATCTATTTTAATATTCCGAGAAAAAAGGTAATTTCCTGGAAAAAGGTATCCTTCTAAAGATTGATTAGGCACTGAATTAATTAATAAAGCCAATTCCTCTGATGGCGAATAAGCTAGTTGTATAAAAGCAATCCCATCAAAAGCAAAACCAGATTGATCTAAACTCTTTGCTATTTCTTCAATTCGCCAACCAGGCAAAATCACGAAAGGAATATCCTTGGCAAGCGGATCAGTAATGGCATCTGCAATTTCAGCTGGACTCATAGCACTAGAGAGGCTGAAAACTCCGGTCTGGACATTACGGTCCATTCCAAAATAAATAAGAAATGTACGAAATAGCTCAGCAGAAGGGATCAAGCTATCATCTTCTAATCGGAGACTAACTAATGCAACAGATTGTCCTTCTGCTATTTCAAATTTTGTTTCACCATTGTTGGCTAAAATAGGATCCCGTAATTGATCTCTTTCTCGGTATAGCTCAATCGGATAAGATATCCTTTGAATTAATGATAAAGAAGAGGACGCCCTTTTATTAAAATCATCCTGAACTTCATTTGGCAACCAAATTAGCAATAAATAAGTTATACCTGAAACAATCACAATAAGCAAAATCAAGACAGTGGCTAAGCAGCCGGTTTTAGATTTCTTCACCATCATTTTCCTTTATATTCTTAAAAACCTGAGAAGTTAAGAAATCATCCAGCAATATTGCTGCAGCCAGGTCATCCTTTGCTTTTGAACGTTTCTTCCTCGAAAGGCCAAGCGCTATCTGAGCCTCGGAAACCGTCTTGGTTGTGTTAGATTCATCCCATAAAATTACGGGTACATTTATAAGCTCTATTATCGCATTTTTTAACCTTTGAGAAGATCTAGCACGAACACCAACAGCCCCATTTGAATCCAAGGCCTGTCCGATAACAATCAATGAGCAGCCATGTTCTTTTGCTAAGCCAGCAATCGTTTGGGCATCAAACGCCCTAGACTGATGCGCTATTATACACAAAGGTCTTGCAATCGTTGCAGTTGGGTCACTTATTGCCACACCTATTCGCTTTTCTCCTGGATCTATTGCTAAAACACGCATTATCAATACCATAAACATCAATAACCTTGATGAAGCACCATAAAAATTATACAATAGAAACAAGTTGAAAATTTTTGATAAACAAAGGATACTTTTATGGAAATACAAAATTCTGTCATCAACAACGTAACTGTTTTCCAATCTGTTGCTAAAATCACCCGAATCGCGGAGTTTGATTTGACTCGCGGATCTAATAATTTGACGATTCCAAATTTGCCTTCAACACTTATTCCAGATTCTATTCGTATCCTGGTTTCCACGCAACAAAAATCACAACTTCTTGGCACATCTATTAAACAGATATTTCATTCAAAGACAATCAATCAAACTAGAGCTACTTTAGAGGCAGAGATTGATGCGCTTAAAGAAAAAATCATCGGCAAACAAGAACAAATTTCAGGACTGACCACACGTGTAGAACAGTTTGATAACCTCTTAAGTGAATCCCGTATCATTGCCCACAATATCAGCAATGGACATCTCTCTATTGAAGACCACTTCTCAATTGCTGAGAAAATTGACACAAAACGCGATGAATTTTTTAACAAGAAAGCTGAGGTGCACATTGAGTTAAAAGATTCCAAAACAGAGCTTGAAAGAAAACTGCATGAGCTTGAGCTTCTGAAAAGTCAACACCCCAAGATGAGTTATGAGTTTCAGTTTGATGTTTATATTGAAAATGATAGCCAATGTAAAGCTGAGTTATCTTACCTGGTTGAGAATTGCAAATGGGAACCGTTCTATGATTTTCACCTGCATGGTAACCAAGTAAATGTAATTTTTATGGCAAATGTCACTCAAACTACCGGAGAGAATTGGGAAAACGTGTCTCTTACCCTGAGCACCTCATCACCCTATATCGTCACGGAATTGCCTGAATTAGACCCATGGTTTATAAACGCATATATTCCCCCACCGCCAGTTAGACCGCATCTCATGAAGGCAAGTCGGGATATATCAGATAGTAGAGTTCTATCTGCTCCTGAGT
>Ga0123335_1004832_pt1 | contig 16945 bp, 7 predicted proteins | sample BiotimSIPDNA_2_FD_89707 | JGI IMG/M metagenome (GOLD analysis project Ga0123335, IMG submission 89707) | Anaerobic biogas reactor microbial communites from Washington, USA - Biogas_R2 time_0 SIP DNA | ecosystem: Engineered > Bioreactor > Anaerobic > Unclassified | place: Washington, USA...
CCCCGCGCATGCAAATGGTCTATCCGTATCTCAACAGCATGAACCGCCATTACCGGCGCGGTCTGGCCTACATGGAGGACTTCTGGGGCTGCCAGGACGCCCAGGACCGCATTGATGAAGAGTGCGCCCAGCGCCGCGGCCTGGAAAAACACGTGGCCCGCTCCCTCATCTGGGGCCGCACCTTGCAGATGAAATGGTACTCCTACACGACCGCCGACTATCTCTTCACCTATAACGGCAACTGGATGAGCCTCCGCCATGATCTGACCACCATGCGCTATTGCGCCCCCGCCCTGGGCGTCGCCCTCCGCAATATGGAAAATTTCGACTGGGTTCTGACCCACAGCGTCATCGCCCCTGGCCGCATCCTGCTCTTGCAGCCCTCGTCCACCATGCGCAACCTGCGGCCTTCCCAGAGCGTCGCGGGCGGCATGCAGCAATTCCACAATTTGCTCCAGGACAATGGCTTTGTCTATGAAAGCCTGCCTGAAGAATTTATCCTGGACGGTCGCGTCTCCCTGGGTGATTTTGACGTCGTCCTGTTGCCACAGGCGCTGTACATGCCGGTTGCCTTGCAGACGCAGTTGGCCACTTTTGTCAATAACGGCGGTACGCTCGTGGCACTGTCAGACCTGCCAGCGGCGGACGAGTTGGCACGGCCAGCTGACGCATTCCAGCGGACGTTGGCAGCCGCAGCCGCAGGCGGCCACGAACTGCAAGCGGACGGCATGGCTTGGGCTACTGAAACGCGCCATGGCGAGGGCTATATCCTGCAACTCGTGGCCGGCGCCGGCTTTAGCACGGATGCTCCTGCTGCTGAATTGGCCATCCTGCTCAAGGAGCGGGCGGGCCGGGTCGCCTGGGCTGATGGCGATGTTTTGGAAGTCATTCTCCGCCATGCCGAAGACGGCAATGACTACCTCTTCGTGCAAAATCCCGACCTGGATCAGGTCAGAACCGCGACGCTCCGCTTCACGGCGCCCTGCGCCCAGCTGATTGATGCCAGCCTGCCCGGAGGCGTGGCGCTGCCTATGAAGGTGGACGGGACGGTGAAATCAGCCCCCATCCGGCTCGGGCCGGCGGAAACCGCCGTACTCTGGCTCAAACGCTGACCCTAACCTAAACGGGCAGGTGTGACATCAACCATCCAATTTATTCCACCTCACCCAGGGCTTCGCTTCGCTCACCCTGGACTATGATGCCTCAGCCCTGCGGGCCTTCGCCGCTGCGCCGCTGGTTTACGCCTACAACATACCCTAAAAAAATCTGCGCAATTTGCGTCATCTGCGGATAAAACAACAGTTCCTCGCCGCTCGCCGCTCAGGCGTCCTTTGCTCCGGCTTGCCGGAGGGCTGCAGCCAGCCGGTCGGTTTCGCGTCGGCAGGCGTTGACGGCATCATCGCCCCAGGCTTCCACGTTCAGCCGCAGCTTGGGTTCATTGCCGGAGGGTCGGAGTACGAACCACCAGCCGCTGTCTGCTCGGTCGCACACCATTTTCAGGTCAGGTGCAGCCAGTTTGGCTGGGCAATAGTCGCCATTGCCCAGGAAGACGCGGTCCAGGCCCAGTGCCGGGTCGTTCCGCACTTCGTATCGGGCCGTGGCCAGGGCTTGATTTTCTTTCCAGGTGCGCAGCAGCACCGGCAGGACTTCTTCCGGCGAACTCAAGTTGAAATTCACCTCGCCGCTCCAGCAGTAGCGCTGTCGCCATGATGCCAGTTCCGCCGTCAGGCTCGCCCCGCGCCGTTTCATTTCCCAGGCTAACATCAGCAGGTATAGGCTGGTCAGCATGCCGCTGTCAACGAAATGGAATTCAGGATAGAAGAAGTGGCCCGAATGTTCGCCGGCAATCGCGATTCGGTCGCAATAGGCCTCGTGCCGCATCAGCAGCTTGATTTTACCGTGCCCCACTGGCGTGTCCATCACCTCGGTATCGTCGTTGTCGTACAAATCTACCAGGAGCTGTGAACAGCACAAGTTGCGGAAAATGAGCGGTCGCTGACCTTGTTTCCGCAGGTGCCGTGCCAGTTTGGCCTTGGCTGCCAGGGCCAGCACGAAGGAGCCTGCAATCGCCTGGCCGGTGTTGTCGGTGAATCCGGCTCGGTCAGCGTCGCCGTCAAAGCCAATGCCGAGGTCAGCGTTGTTCGCGACCACTGCCTGCCCCAGGCGTTCCATGAAGTCTGGCAGCAGTGGGTTTGGCACGCCATGCGGGAAACGCCCGTCCGGCTCCGGGTCTGTCCAGACCACGGCCAGGCCTTTGGCTGCCAGGCGGTCGGCGATCGGCTGGAAGGCGACGCCGCCAACGCCATGGCCAGCAGCTGCGACGACGGTAAAGTCTGGCTGTTCTCGGTCTGGCCAGGCGTCAAAGCCGGCCAGGCGGACCAGGTAGTCTGCAAATTCATTTTTCAGGTCGCGGCTGGTTGCCGGTGCAAGCAGCTCCATCATGCGCTGTTGCAGCCATTTCAGGTCAGCAGCGGAGAAGGGGGCGGCACCGGCGTGGACCATTTTGATGCCGTTATAGGCGGCCGGGTTGTGCGAAGCCGTGATCATGGCGCCGCCAGCATAGCGCTCCGGGCGCTGGCCGCAGGCATAGTACACGTGTTCCGTTGAGACCAGGCCCAAGTCCTCGGCCTGGCCGCCGCCTGCCACCACCCCGCGGCAGAAGGCCAGACGCAATTCCGGCGAGGTCAAGCGAGCGTCATAGCCGACCACTATGCGGGGATTGGATTTGCCCAGGGCTGTCAGCCGTTCCGCCATAGCTCGGCCCGCCAGAAATACGGTGTCGACGTTGAGTTCTTCCGGATAGAGTCCGCGTATGTCGTCCCGCTTGAAAATTTTCCGAATGTCAACCGTTGTCGTCATGGCCGTGTTCCCTTTTGCAAAAAAGAAAAAAGCATTGTCGCCGTTGGCAATGCCGGCGTTCTTGGTTATCATAATATATCAGTTGATTCATTTCCTGCCCGGGATGGAAAACACTGTCCTGGCGCCGAAGCCCGGCAGGCGGCGCTGAAATTAAGGGAGAAGGCTAACATGGCGAAACAGGCGAAAATTCGTTTTGGGGCGATTGGCTGCGGCGGCATGGGCACGCATCGCATCAAGCAGATGGTGTCGCACGAACTCGGCGTGGAACTGGTGGCTGCGGTCGATATTGACCCGCCCCGCTTGGACAACTTGGCCGAAGTCATCGGCAGCAACGCCTTCGTCCGCTACACTGGCGTCAACGACTACAAGCGCATGATTGACGAGAACGAGCTTGACGCCGTCGGCATCTTCACGCCGCACATTCCGCATTACGACCACCTCAAGTACGCCCTCCTGAAGGGCCGAAATGTCCTGATCGAAAAACCCATGGTCTGCGGCGCCGCCAATGCCCTCGAAGTCACCAAGCTGGCCAAGGACAAGGGAGTCACCGCCCTCCTCACCTACCAGCGCCACTATGAATTGAAATTCATGAAGGCCCGAGAACTGATCGCTAAAGGCGCTATCGGCGATTTGACTAACTTTTTCGTGTACATGGCTCAGGACTGGTGTGGACGGACCTGGCGAGGCGAGCCGGAATTCTCCGGCGGCGGCCAGATCAACGACTCCGGCAGCCATTACCAAGACATCCTCCTGTGGATGACCGGCCTGCTGCCAGTCAGCGCGGAAGGACATATCGACTCAATCTACCGCGGCAAGAAACTCAAGGTCGAATACAACGGCTCCTTCAACGTCGCATTGACCGGCGGCGTCAGCGGCCGCGTCGTCATTCTCAGCGATATCCCAGGCGGATTTGTGGACGATGTCCGCATCTGCGGCACTAAAGGCAGCATCTTCTTCCGCGGCGACCAAGTCATCCTGTTTGACCAGGACACTAAGGAGTACACCGAAGTGCCGCTGTCGCGCCCGGCCGGATACCCGCTCTCACCGGTGGACAACTTCGTCAAGCTGCTGCGCAAAAAGGTCAGAATCAACCGCGTGCCGTTTATTTTCGGCAGCCGCGTCGCTCTGCTGACCGAAGCGATGCTTCGCTCCGGACACCAGAAAGGCAAGAAAATCCTCTGCGCCGACATCCTGAAAGAGTCGAACCACACCATGGCCGACCTGGAAGACTAAGCCACGCCGCGCGTAGTCCAGCCTTTAGGCTGCGTACGTAGTTCAAGCTTCAGCTTGCCGTACGTAGTCCAGCCTTTAGGCTGCCGTATGTAGTTCAAGCTTCAGCTTGCCGTATGTAGTCCAAGCTTCAGCTTGCCGTACGTAGTCCAGCCTTTAGGCTGCCGTATGTATTCCAGCTTTTTTAGGTTTTTCTCACCATGACGATTTTATCTCTTGCCGCCAATCCGCCGCCGTTTTACCGTCCGGTTCCTTTTTGGAGTTGGAATGACGAATTAGAGCCATCAGAGCTTGAAGTCCAGATTGACCAGATGCACGAGGCTGGTCTGGGCGGTTTTTTCATGCATGCCCGCGGCGGCCTGCTCACGCATTATATGAGCAATGAGTGGTTTGCCGCCATCCGGGCGTCTATCCGGGCGGCGAAGAAGCATGGCATGATGGCCTGGGCATACGATGAAAACGGCTGGCCCAGTGGCTTTGGCGACGGAGTCATTCCTGCCAAGGGACTGGACTTTCAGCAGAAATACCTGCGCTTGGCCGAGATGGCCGGCGAGCAGGCATACAGCCATGAACGACTGATCGCCATCTATGACCTGGAAGGGAAACGCCTGGAGGCGACAAGCCGCCAGAACCTGCCAAATACCGTCTTGGCAGCATATTTTGATGTCAACCCCTACTACGTCGACACGCTCAATCCCACCGCTACGAAGGCGTTTATCACCGAAATTCTTGAATGCTACCGCGATGAGCTGTCCCCGGACGACGCGGCAGCTATGCGGGGCTTCTTCACCGACGAACCGCAGATTTCCCGAAATGGCATCCCGTGGTCATTCGGCCATGCCGACGCCTATCGCTCTGCCTACGGGGAAGACCTCCTTGACGTGCTGCCCCGACTGTTCCGGGAAATCGGCGATTTCCGCCAGGTGCGCTGTCGTTTCTGGCGGCTGACGACGCGGATGTTCATGAACGCCTTTCTCAAGCAGCTCTATGAGTGGTGCGAGCAGAACGACTGGGAGCTGACCGGTCACATGGTGCTGGAGGAGACGTACCATGCCCAAATCACCACCAACGGCGCCGCCATGCCAATGTACCAGTATTTCCACATCCCGGGCATGGATGCGCTCGGACGTTTCTTCCCCGGCTTGGCTACGCCGGTGCAAGTCGCCAGCGTCGCCGCACAGACTGGCAAGAAACAGGTGCTCTCCGAGACTTTCGCCTGCTGCGGATGGGCCGTGTCCTTCGCAGACCTGAAGTGGATGTACCAGTGGCAGATGGTTCATGGCATCAATCTCCTCTGCCAACACTTGCAGGGATATTCCCTGCGCGGCATCCGTAAGCGCGACTACCCGGCCTCGCTGTTCCGGCACCAGCCCTGGTGGCCCTACTACCGCCAGTTCAACGACTATGTCTCCCGCCTAGGCGTGCTCCTCAGCGAAGGCGCGGTCGAGACAGACGTCCTTCTCATTCATGGCATCTCCTCGGCGCACCTGCTGTTTGACTATACCGACGAGGGTAAGATCGCTATCCAGGAACTGTTCCAGCATTTCATCACGCTGAGCCAACAACTGTTCGAAGCTCACGTCGATCACCATTATGGCGATGAGACGATTATGGAGCAACATGGCGCTGTCGAGGGCGACCGACTCCGCGTCGGCCAGCAGCGCTACCGTGTCGTCGTCCTGCCGAAGTTGACTAATCTGTCCAGCCGCCAAGTCGAGTTGCTGGTTGAGTTCGCCCGCCAAGGTGGCGTCATCCTGGCTGAACGCTCATCCAGCGAGTCTATTTTAGTCGATGGGCAGGAGGCGCCGAATTTGCCATTGCTGAAGCTGCTGACTTGCTGCCCAGGCCGGGCCGAGCTGCTTGCTGCTGTCGCACGCCTGGCGCGGCCCCTGGCAGTCGTCACGCCCGGCATGGCGACCGAATATGCCAGCGACCCTGCCGCCCAGATAGCCGCTATCCACGCTACGATGCGTCGGTTTGACGACTTTGACGGGCGTCCAGCCTGGCTGCAATACTATGTTAACACCGAGCGCGACCAGGCTGTGAACGTCGACATCCTGGTGGCGGCGCCCGGCGTCGAACGGTTCGACCCTGAAACTGGTGGCCTGGTGCCTGTTTGCGCCGCCGCCGAAAACGGGTTTCTCCGCCTCCGGCATCGTTTTGAGCCGGCCGGCGACTTGGCCTTGATCGTCCGTGACACGGCGACGCCGATGCTGTCGCCGTCGCCGTCTGGCATCCAGTCGTTCCCGAGCCTGCGCTGGCAACGGCATTTCCAAGTAGCCGCTGTCACTGACAATCTGCTGACCCTCGACTTTGCCGACTATGCGATTGACGGCGAAGCCATGCCAGGGCCGGAATACGTCCTGACCATCCAGGAGAAGCTGCTCCAGCGGCAACAGGACGCCAACCTGGCATTGACGTTCACCTTCCAGGTCGAAAATGACTATGACCTGGCCAAGCCTCTCGCCCTGCTGCTGGAACGGCCGGAAAAATACACTGCCGAACTCAATGGCCGCGCCATTGAGATGACGCCGCAGGGTTTTTTCGCTGATCCGGCTTTCCAACGCATCGACATTAGCCCGTCTGTCCAGCATGGCCAGAACAGGCTCGTTCTCAAAACCGTCTTCCACCAGAAGCCGGAGACGTATGACCTCCTCGAAGCAGCCAGAAAATTTGAATCGGAGAAAAACCGCCTGGCTTTTGATTCGGAGATCGAGGCAGTGTATCTGTGCGGCGCATTCGGAGTGCGGACACCTGGAGCATTCATCGCCCTGCCGCGCCGAGCAGTGCGCTGCAATGGCCCCTTCGCCTTGGCAGCCCAGCCGGTGACGGTCGACGCTACTCGGCTGGAACAATCCGGCTTCCCGTTTTTCGCCGGAACTATCACCTTGCAGCAGGAATTCATCTTGGCGGCAGGAGAACACCAGGAACCGCGCCGAATCGCCTTTGCCGACCTCGCCGCCCAAGTCGCGGTCATCAGGGTCAATGGCAAGACGGCCGCCACGCTCACCCGGCCAGACTATGAGGCTGTCATTCCCGCCGAGGCGCTCCGCCCCGGTGCCAACCTTCTTGAGATTGACCTGGTGACTTCCCTGCGCAATATGCTCGGCCCGCACCATCTTGAGGAAGGCGAATCCATAGCCATCGGCCCTGGGTCATTTTACAAAAACCCCAGCGTCTATGCTCCCCAGCCGCGGCCTTGGAACGACGGCTATTGCTTTGTCCGCTTGGGAATCACGCCCGTAGAATAAACCCTAAGCCCTAAGTCCACTGGCCACTGACAAAGGCTCCTCGCCCCTTTACCCTGCGATGGCCTTTAATGCGTCAAGCACTTCTTGGAACGTCTGCGGTCGTTCTTCCGGCGATTGCTGGATCATGCGGTCAAGCAGTTCTGCCATGCCGGAGGACATGTTGGTCATCTTTGCCAGGTTGCTCACCTTCATCTTTGCGACATGTTTTTTGGCGAGCGATTCCAGTTCGGTGGCATCATACAGGGTATGGCCGGTCAGGGCGTGGTACATGACCATGCCTAAGCTGTAGATGTCGCTGTAGGCATCTTCCGGGTGCCCTAGGAGCCGTTCCGGGGGCATGTAGTAGGGCGAGCCGGAGATGAATTCGTCTGTCGGATTGCGGGCTGCGTCCAGGGGAATGCAGAGGCCGAAGTCAAGCAGAACGGCATAGCCGCAGCTGTTGATGATCACGTTTTCCGGCTTTATGTCCCGAAATAGATAGCCGCGGCGGAAAATATGCTGCTCGGCCGCCAGCAGGTGCATGGCCATCGGGATGACTTCCGTCTCCGGCATCATGCCCAGGCGCTCGATGCGCTTGTCGAGACGCTCTCCGTCGATGAAGTCCATGACAGTGAAGTACTCGTCATCGGCAAATCCGCTGTCCAGACAGGCCGCCACAAACTGTGAGTCCTTGAAGGCGTAGCTTACCAGAGCTTCATTGAGAATGGCGTGGATGTTCGGCGGGTTCATCCGTTCCTTGCGCGCCAGCACCTTCACCGCCAGAACCCGGTCGGGATACTTTACCGAGACCGCCTTGTAGACGCTGCCCATGCCGCCGCCCCCGGCCGGCTCGTACAAGAAATAATCCCGGATACGCTGCGGCATGAAAAAAGGCGTTGAACAATGCGGGCAATCGTTCAGCTGCAAGCACTTGAAGGTCTCCAGCGAGGACGATTTGCGGCACTTAGGGCAGCGCAGAGAGCCTTTCTCCCAAGCCTTGGCCAGCTCGTACGGATTCGGCGGCGGCAGCGCTTTCCCGGCAGACGATGAATGGTGGGCTGAACACATGTCCGTGTCTCCGTTGTTGAAGTTTCCTAATCCGAGGCAACGAATCACTATCCTACCTGTCTGAAAACATACATCAGAAGTGCAATTTTCGCAAGTGCTTCCGTGACGCCGCAACGCGCCAAGCGGCTGTTTGTCATCAAAAAAGTGTATTTTCGCTCGTCGGCGTGGCTGGCATGATGGCGAACAAACCCTGGCCAGCAGGGCGTCTCTTTGGCAGGCGCCGCAGCCGCCCCTCCCAGCTCCCGCCATCTCCTATTACCTAAAATATATAGCCCACCGTTCGACTGCCGAGGAACGCCAGCAGGACACCGGAAATTACCAAATTCGCAGGACGCGCACCGCACCTGGAAAATTTAAAAAAAAATTGAATAAAAAAGACCCTTTGGCGGTTGACAGTGCAATAAAACAGAGCTATAATGTACAGGTAGCAGTAATTTCACTAAGCCTACGAGTGTCGTCTTGGCTGCGATGATTCGTCTGAACATTCGTAATCGCATGACACCCAACTGTACGTTCTTCAACCACTAACAATAATTGCAGCTGTCATTATTGTCTCTGATAATCAAATGAGGAGATGCACCAATGCGGGGAAAAATCAGTTCAATGCTTTTTGTCGCCTTGACGGCAATGGTGATGTCTTGGGGCAACGCCTATGCCAGCCCATTCGCGTATGACTTGAAAGTAGAGGGGGCGGAGTCCGCCTCGCTGACGTTTGGACGCTTCCGTGTCGATGACGGGGTCAGTGACGCAGTTGATCAACTGGACTGTCCGGCGCCGCCCGGCGTCCCGACCCGCAATGACGACGTTCCAGAGCAGATTCCTGTCGAAGGGGTCATGAACTACATGTATTTCCAAGGCGGGCAAGGCTATTTCAACCCGGCAGCCAGCAAAGCCGTTGGCGACGCCTACTATCGCTTGTCAGTAGACTGCAAGTCAGAGGCGACCAACGCCTCCACCTGGGTGCTGGTGATCGCTGACACCGTGCGGCCCACGGTCAAATTGTCCTGGGCGCCCGTTGAGGGCGCTGCAGCCGCACCCGCCGAAGGGACATTCCAACTGGTTGACGCGGCTGGCGCGGTCAAAGTTGGCAACATGCGTACGACTACTGAATTCAGCTTGGCGAAAGGAACCTATTACATCCAATACCGCGCAGAAAACGCCGAAGCCGCTCCGCCGACCCCAGCGCCTATCAGCGACGTCATCGCCGCAGCGCCCCGCCTGGCCAAAGAGATCATCCTCGGCTTCAACCCGGGGAAATTCACCGCCTCGAATTTGCAGGTCTATTACTACAAGGGCAACGACCAGGCCTTCCCCGCCGGCACCCGGGCGGCGGGAGCTGAGGTCAACGGCAATGTCCTCACCTTCACCATGCCGGATGACATCAGCAGCTTTGACGCGGTCGTCATCAACTATACCCTGACCCGCAGCGACGCCGGAGAAGGCGCACCCTTTGCTGTCGGTGCCGTTGAATTGAAACCCGACGACATTATTGAAATCGATTTGACGGAAGTTGCGGTCGGAGAAGACCCCGCCGATCTCGGCGGCGACCCAATCAAGGTGAAAGTTGATTATGTTGACGACGACAAGTCGGCTTACAAGCCCATCACGATGAAGTACGTACTCCTTGGCGTGGCAGATGACCTGACTGAGGTGAACCACTATGCCTTCACCGGCCCGGCCTGGAAAGGCAGCCAAGAAAATTATCCGTGGACCATCACCTTCGATGTCGTCAACCCGGACCCGACCCGAGCGCCAGTCGATTTTGACGTCGAGTTTATTGACGAGGGCGGCGGCGTCACCCCGTTCTATACTGCGGATGTCCGTTCCCAGAACGGCCAAATCCTGACCGTTAACCTCCAGCCAGCCCTGACAGCCAAGGGTGGCAAGGTCAAATTCGCCATCACCGCCTCTGTTCTCGACGAAGGGGGCGAGGAAATTGCTGAAGAGTTCACCGCCCCAGACGTCACCTTCCAGCTCAAGGGAGATGGCAATCTCGACGTGGATAACAGCCACGATGGAAAACAAGTCGAATATCTCGACATTGTCTATATTTACCGTTATCGTTTCCTCAATGGCAAGGATAAGCCCCTTAATCTTCTCTTGGGAACACCCGATCAGGGAAAACTGGAGAAGGCAACCGAAATCCGGGATCGTATCCAGGATATGGAAGAGCTGCTGGATTTGGATTTGAGTGATCATGGCGCTGACTTCAAATTTCCCGATATTAATTATATTTACCGCTATCGCTTCCTGAATGGTTCGACAAATGCCTTGAACCTGCTGCTGGGCACACCCAATGCCGGCAACAAGGAAATGGCTAATGCTATCCAAAAGCGCATTAAGGAACTTCTTTTGGATTAAAATCAAGAGTACAATTATATCAAGTAACAATAAAGAATAAGAATAAAAACCAAAAAACAAAAGCGAAAATCAGAGGTTCATAATGAAGACGATTAAAAACTGCCTTTTGTATCTCATCACGCCATGGCTTCTGTGCAGCTATGCGTATGCGGCAGCGACACTAAGCGTCGGCAATTTCACCGGCTCTCCTGGATTGACCGCTACCGATGTGTTGATCCAATTCCAGAACGACGAAGCAGTCTCACAGCTCGCTTTCGACCTGAAATACAAAGTCCCCGGAGCGAATATTCAGCTGGATGGCGAAGTTGATTTTACAGCATCAGCCGGCGCAGTCTTAGTTAATCCCGGCAGTGTTACACCAGCAGCAGCGGTCAACGTCGTCGTAAAGGACGATGAAACCCTGACTTTTAGCATCAGTAATTTTGTCGGCGCGGCCATCAACCCTTCAGCCACTGCACAGACTATTTTTACGGTCAAATTGCTGGTGGGCGTCGGGGCGGCAAAAGAAGCAATGCCCTTGGACCTCACCGTCGATAGCGTAGTGGCAACAGATTTCCAAGACGTCGACACCGCCGCGGTTGACGGAACGTTCGCGGTAGTGTACAAATTCAACGCCCCGGAGCTGGTCGGCGCGGCGGACGAGGGCGCCCCGCAGATTACGCTGACGCCAGTGTTCACAGACGAGAATGACGCGGCCACAGGCGGCGTCATCGACGATGTCGATTTCGATTATCCAGCCGGCGGTGACGCTGCCACGCATGGCGCGTTTGCTGTCTCCGCCGACGGCAAGTCGATTCTTTACACGCCGCCGACTAAGGTCGGAAACATCCCCGCGTTTGACGTTGTGGCGAACTACACAGCCAGCAGCGGCGGCAATGTCGATGGAAATACCGTCACAATCAGGGTCACGCCTGTCAATGATCCGCCAGACGTGGCGATTGTTACACCGATTGCCGCCATCACTGAAGAAGAGCATCTGAAGCTCACGATTACTTTTGAGGATGAGGAAGGCGGTAATTTTGACTTCTTCGTCTATGTGCAGATTGGCAATCTTAATTGGGAAAAGGTGGAAGGAAATTGGGACGGCCTGACTTTCACCAGTGACGATGTCCCTGGCTATGATGCGGTTGGGCACCCGAGCCTGACAAGCGTCTACAACATCAAAGTCGAAGCCCTTGACTTGGCTCACAATCAGTCCACCGATTCCGCCCCGGCGCCAGTGACCGTCCATGACGTTGACCAGCCTGTCGGCAAACCGACGGATGTGGCGGTCGTGCCTGACCCGGCCTTCGTCACCAGCGCACTGGGCGTGAACTATACGGATGCCGTTGACCCGGATGCGGAAGATGCCGTCAACCACACCTTTAAATGGACCAACGATAAGAATGACACCACGTTCGACACTCGTACTGTTCCGGCTGGCGCCGCGAAAAAAGGCGAGACCTGGACGGTCAAGGTCACGGCTCACAGCTTCAATAACAACACAAATTTTGCCGAAGCGCAAATCACCATCAGCAACACCCCGCCTACGGTTGGTGACGGCACGCTCTTTATCCGGAAAGGCGCAGGCCTGCCGAACTCCAAGGACATCGACCTGGCTACCCTGGCCAGCGACCGGGATGGACAAGACGACATCACGGGAATGGAGATCGTAAAACAACCAGCTAAGGGAACGCTCGCGCTCAAGGAAGGCACGGTCTATACGTATACAGTGGACGGCGACGACGAGTTCTTCGGAGAGGATGCTGATTCCTTTACCTTTAAGGCTGTAGACGCTGATGGCGGCGTGAGCGAAGTGGCCGCCACCGTGATCGTCACCTACCGCGAGAACCCGCCGCCCGTGTTTGTGGAAGACACTGCTATAGGCGTGGACCCAGACGGCTATGATGAGGTCGATGTTGCCAACAACAATGCGCCAGCAGTAGTCAATGTCTCAGTCAATGTCGGCGACACTGACCCTGCGGTCGCAGGCACTGGCGTGGCCCAGGTGGTCTGGAACCTGGCAATGAAAGCCGAAGATGATCGGCGCAACGGCGTTGACCCCAACGGCTGGCTGGTGTATGCGCCCGCCCCCGGCATCACCGGCGGGAACATCGGCGCTATTTCCTGCACCATCAACTTCCCCGGCTTTGACACCATTGTCGGCGCTGACCGTCCGGACGAAGTGACCTTTGTCCTCAGCGTCGTCGCCATTGACGGCGATGGCGCCGAGTCCGAGCCGTTTGTCTTCCCGGATATCGTCATCCGCGACGTTGACCGCGCTCCAGCAGCGGCGACTGACATCGTGTTTGAAGTCCCGCGCGGCGATGGCCAGGTTCCCCTGAGCCTGTTCACCGACTATGACGCCAATGCCAAGGCCGAAGGCGCACAAGACCCGGACGGCGACGCCCTGGTAGGCTATCGCTACACCTGGACCCTGGCGAACGCCAACCTGCCGCGCAACCTCAGCCTCCTGGTGGAAACCCCGGATATGGTCGAGGACGGCGATTTCTGCGACTGGCCGTTTGAGCGCGACCTGATCAAGGGCGACCGCCTGACCGTCAAAGCCGTCGCAGTCTCCGCTCCAGCCTACGATGAGGACGCACTCAAGGAAAGCACGGCCTTCGAGTCGGTAGAGCTGACAGTGGAAAACTCTGCGCCGTATTTCGTGACTGCCCCAGGCGCTGTCTGGCAACTGTTCGAATCCGCGACTGGCGATGTCGAAGTCATCCTGCCCTTGACCTTTAAATGGGAAAACATCGTCCGCAACGGCGGCCTTCAGGGCCTGGTCGCCAATGACATTGACGCGGCTGCCTTCCAAGTCGACGCTGACGGCAACAAACACTTTGTCGACAGCCTGGAATTTTCGATTGACGCTGATGCAGACGGCGCTGACTATGACGCAGAGGAACACGGCAAGACCGTCATCGGTCCAGACGGCAGGTCCCTCGGCTACGTGCCAGCAAAGCACTACAACGGCCAATTTAAGATCGGCGTTAAGGTCACGGATGAAGACGACGCCTCGGCCACCTATCTGCTGACGGTCAACGTCCAGGCGGTCAATGACAAGCCGGTCGTCGACGTAGCTGACATCTATGCCGTGCCGAACGACTGCGACGGCGAGACGATTCATATCAAGTACTTTGCGGTCTATCCCGGCGGCGAAGATGATAGCGAAGCAGACCAGCTGTTGCTGAATGCGCAAACTCTTGCCAACGATCCCAATGACATCATTGCCTACATGGAGGCCATCGTCATCAACGGCTTTGACGAAGAAGGCACCATCACTGACGGCACTTTTGCCGATGCGGATGTGCTCGGTGACCCTGAACGAGCCGCTGCCTTGGCAAAAATCTTCGCCACCACGCAGCGCGCTGTGGCTGTTAAATATATCCTGGCCGAGGATGCGCCTATGGGCGAGGAAATTCCCCTGGAGCTGATTGTCCAGGATGACGGCGGCAGCCGTGAAGACATGGACGATGACAAGAGCGTGACCGAGTTCAAGCTGGTGCTTGGCGCTACGCCGTGGTATCCGATCTATGACTTGCCTTGCGATGTGCACGAAACGCACCAGGTGACGTTGACGGCGCCAGGCGAGGAAACAGTCATTGTCTACGTCACTGGCCCCACCTTGAAGCCCGAGCATTACTTCTACAGCAATACGAATGGTCTGACCTCTGGCGCTGTCTACACGGCTGAACTGCGCCCCTGGAATCCTGCCCAGGGCGTAGCTGGAGACGTCTGCGAAGCCGACCCGGCCGCTCTGCGAGTCCAGGTGCCGGAATACGGCTTGCCCGGCCAGGCGGAAGTTGCCATTGATGGGCCGGTTGCCATTGGCGGCAACCGCTACATCTTTGCGATTAAGGCGCCCATGGCCAGTGGCTATGTCCTGACCATCACCCGCAACAACGCGCCGTTCAAGACCATCACCAGCAATTTCGTGCCGAACAACGATGGGCTGATTCTCCCGAATGCTGAGCTGGAGCTGGATCTGTTCGCAGCGGGAACCTATCGCGCCACGGTCAAAGGCGTCAATCCCAAGGGCTTTGGCGAAGAGTCTGAAGAAGCCGTACGCGAGATTGGTTTTGAACTCGCCGCGCGTCTGGAATGGCCGGAAGATGGCTTTGTCCCGACTGACGGCAAGAACATCGTGATTCCTAAGGACGCGAAAGCGGCTACGGTCAAATTCTCCTGGCCGGTCGTCAGTGCCGCCACCGCCTATAATTTCCACTTGTATGACAGCACTGGCAAGGTAGTCAAGGTCAGTCCGAACATCCAGGTCAACGCATTGTCCGTTGCCATCGCGGCGGAAACCTCTGGCAGCTATACCTGGTGGGTGGAAGCCATCAGTGGCGGCAATGTGCTGGCCAGCAAGACCATGAGCTTCCGACTGGTCAAAAAGACGGATGCGCCGATGGTGGAGAGATTCGAGATCGCCGCAGGCTTTGTCAACAAGCTCATCATGAACTTCAGCGCAGAACAAGGCGCGCTGCCGGCGGTAGGGACGATTTCATACGAAATCCAGCACTACGACGCCAGCACCAAGAGCTGGATCCTGTACCTGAAGAAAGACGGCAAGGGCGTCCGGCCGATGGACAACGGCGATAGGACATGGACGCTGGTTCTCCCAGGAGCGACGTTGGCGGTCGGAGACTACATCCTCATTCGCGAGTACGTCAACAATGTGGTTCAGGGCGGCTTTATCCTCTACCGCCTCAACAAATAGGCACAGGCGTTTTACAACGTCAGCCGGAGGCGTCAGTGTGCGCACAAAGCGCTGGCGCCCCGGCGCATCATATTATCTTTCAACATCGCGGTGATGGCATTATTATTCAGAAAAGGAGAAGAGAAACATGAAATTCAGTCGGATCATGGCGATTGTCAGTGGGCTTAGTGTGTTGGCTTTCAGCGTTATGGCTCAGGGTGTGGCAAGCTCGGATGCTTCCTCTGCCAGCAATTGGTCGCTCGGTGCCGGTCTCAGCTATCGCAGTTTCCGTGACGCCAGATTCACCGGCATCAACACCGGTGATTATGTAGGTCTGTTCCAGGCTTCGGCGGCTGACATGGGTGAATTTTCCTCCGAAATCACCAAGTACATGGGCAACAACCCGGTTCCCGTCAATGTCGTCACCTATACGGGCGGAAGCGCCAAGACCTCGGGCGATTACGGTTTCCAGGAATCCCTGGGCATCATCCTGGGAACGAGCCTTGGACTTTGGCAGGATGGCCGACTTGGCCTGGACTTCGTCGCCAATTTCCAGTACTTCCAGCTGGACACGGCAGCCTACGGCAGCGCAGGCAGCGAAAAAACCACAAACGTCTATGCTGCCGGAGGTGGAGTGTCCTATAATGACGTCTACCAGCAGACCAACTACGTCGGCGCCATATCGAAAACTAAGTTCGACCTGGAATTGTATGTGATTGACCTGGGCGTCTCCTTGGATTACAGCTTTGAGAATGGCCTCGGCTTGTATGTCGCAAGCGGACCGACCCTGTCCATGGCTGACATGGAGAGCAACAGCCGTGCGGGACTCTTCAATACAGCCGCATCCAACAGCCCCATCAGCAGAGCCCGCGGTCGCGACAACGAGATCGAATTCGAATGGGGCTGGTATGTCTCGGCAGGAGCGTCCTACTGGTTTAGCGAGAATGTCGGCCTGGCCTGCGAATTGCGCTATGACGAAGCCTTTGGCACGGTTGGAACCAAGTATGTGGTTCAGGACCTCGACGCCTGGGGCGGAAACCTGATGCTGCTCTTCCGCTTCTAATCGTCAAGCTTGAAACAAAACGCGAAGCGCCGGTCAATGCCAAAGGCATCGACCGGCACTTTTGTTTTAAGACTTTTGTCAAGCAGGACTGACCGCAGGCAAAGAGAAAGCCGCACGTGTTGCCACGTGCGGCTTTCAAATTGGTAGCGGGGGTAGGATTTGAACCTACGACCTTCAGGTTATGAGCCTGACGAGCTGCCGGGCTGCTCCACCCCGCATCATGATGTTTTTTGCTTACAATCTATACTATAGCATGGGTATATGAGAAAGCAATTAAAATTGGTGAAAAAATAGGAAAAAATGGAAATTTGTTAATGTGCGAAGTTTTGTGATGAATGCTTGTAGATTTTTAGGCTGATGTATGTGAGATTGGTTCCATCTGCTGGCCATGACTCCTGTGCGTACTGTCAAATACCGCTTCAGCAACTACATGTTGCTGATTCATAGTGA
>Ga0123335_1004835_pt1 | contig 16938 bp, 8 predicted proteins | sample BiotimSIPDNA_2_FD_89707 | JGI IMG/M metagenome (GOLD analysis project Ga0123335, IMG submission 89707) | Anaerobic biogas reactor microbial communites from Washington, USA - Biogas_R2 time_0 SIP DNA | ecosystem: Engineered > Bioreactor > Anaerobic > Unclassified | place: Washington, USA...
CCGGCTGAAGCAGAAGCGCCGGCTGAAGCAGAAGCGCCGGCTGAAGCAGAAGCGCCGAAAACGGAAGCTTAATTCTTTCCGCTGACAAGGCTTTTTGGCTCGTCAACCGTCTGCGGCATCTCTCCCGCAGACGGTTGTTTTTTATCTTTGCCGCTATCCAGCGACCTTCCTGCCATGCCCGCCTGCCGCCACGATTATCCCTCCAGTTTCCGCGCCATTGCCTGCCGCCCTTTGCCCGGGCTGGCGGCGACGGCGCGAATCTTCGCCCACGCCAGCGGCCTGGAAGTCCTCTCCCTGGAATGCGATGATCCGGAAAACATGTTCGCGCTCGGGGTTCCGACCCGGCCGGACGACGACACCGGGGTCGCCCATATCCTCGAGCACGCAGTGCTGGCCGGCTCCCAGCGCTATCCGGTCAAGGATCCGTTCATGGAGATGATCAAGTCGAGCATGGCAACCTTCATCAACGCGCTGACCTACAACGACTACACGGCCTATCCAGTCGCCAGCGTGGTTCCGGCTGACTTCTTCAACCTTGCCGCCGTCTATTGGGACGCTGTCTTCGCGCCGCGCCTCAGCCGCGACAGCTTCCTCCAAGAAGGCTGGCGCCTTGAACTGGCCAGCCCCGGCGACCTCCAATCGCCCCTAGTCAGCAACGGCATCGTCCTTAATGAAATGCGCGCCGCAGCCAGCGACCTCGACGCCGTCATCGGGCAGGAAACCGACGCCGGACTCCTGCCAGAAACCCCCCGCGCCCGCAATGCCGGCGGCCGCCCAGAAGCCATCACCGCCCTCACCTACGAGGCTTTTCTCGACTTTTACCGGCAGCACTACCATCCAGCCCGGATTAAGCTCTTCTTCTACGGCAACATCCCCACCGCTGACAAGCTGGCCTTCGTAGCCGCCCGGCTGGACGATACCCCAATGGCAGATACGCCAGCGCCAGTGCCCGCTGCAGAAGCACTGGCGCGACCGCGGCAAAAGCGATGGCCATCCCCCCGGCGAACCCGGGTGGCGTTTGCGCCAGCCCTTGACCAGCCCAGCCGCGGCAACCGCAGCGCAGCCTGGGCCACAGCGTTCTTCCTCAGCGACCAGCTCGACCCAGTCCTCAATGCCGGCTTTGACCTGCTGGACTATCTCCTGCTCGGGAATGCAGCCGCGCCACTGCGGAAAACCATCCTTAAATCAGGTCTGGCCGACAATCTCCTGACCAGCGGCTACGACAACGAATCGCCAGAGGCCATGTTCCGCCTCAGCCTTGACGGCTGCGACCCGAAACGGTTCGCTGACATCGACCGCCTGGTTGACGACTGCCTCGCCGATATCGCCCGCCAAGGTTTCTCCCAGGAGCAGGTTGACGCCGCCTTCCGACAGTACCAGCTGGAACAACGCGAAATCGACCAGGATCACGCCCTGAATCTGATGGAAGACACCTTTGACGCCTGGTGCCTAGGCGCTGACCCGCTGCTTTTCCTCGACCGGGCCGACACCCTGGACAAAGTCGCCCAGAAACTGCGCACCGAGCCTGACTGGCTCAACAAACTGCTGGTCGAACACCTGCTCCGCAACCCGCACCGCCTCACCTTGGAACTCATTCCTGATCGCCGAGTGGCCCTCCGTCGACAGCAAGCCGAGGCCGCTGAACTGGCCCGCCACAAACAGCGCCTCGCCCCAGCAGAGCTGGCAGCACTTGACCAGGCAGCCCGTGAACTGCAACAGCACCAAGGGCTGCCCAACACGCCAGAAGACCTGGCCACGCTGCCACGCCTGCGCCGCCACGATATCCCGTCCGAGCCCTGCCGACTCCCAGTCACGGTCGTCGGCACCCCGGGCGGCGTCCCGCTGCTGAATGTCGACACCTTCAGCAACGGCATCGCGTATTTTCATTTAGCGTTCCCGCTCCGGGATTTCCCCCCGGCGACACTGTCCGGCCTGGCAACCTTCGTCTATCTCTTCAATCGCCTTGGCACGGCGACAATGCCCTACGACCGCGTGGCCGAACGCTTCGCAGCCGCCAGCGCTACGGTCTCCGCCAGCATCGAAACAGGCTTCCACCCCCAGGCGCCAGACCATACGGACGCCTACCTGGTCTTCACGCTGACTTCCCTGGCGGAATACTTCCCCACCGCCTTGGACCTGTTTCGACAGCGTCTCACCGAAACCGTCTTCATCGAACAGACGCGCATCGGCGAACTCCTGCGCCAGTCCTGGGCCAGCACTAAGAAAGAACTGCTCGAAAACGGCGGTGCCTACGCCGCCTTCAGAGCCGCAGCCGGTCTGTCACCCATGCATGATCTGACAGAAACCTGGTTCGGCATCACCGCAGCCAGAACCAGCCGACGCCAAGCTCTCTATTTCGACGCCTTCGCGCCTCAGCTGACAGTCAGCTGCGAACTCCTTGCCGAACGGCTGCGGAGCATCAGGCCGGCTGCTGCCGCCATCGTCGGCGGCAGCCAGGTCGCGACTCGCGCTGGCGAATTCCTCGAACGACTGGCAGCCACCCCGGCCAAAACGTCGGACGCCAAATCCAGCGCCCGGCTGCGCCCTCCGAAGCCTGCCTACGGACGCCGTGAAACCGTCCGCATCACTGGGGACGTCGGCTTCTGCACCAGGATTTTTCCGGCGCCTCATCCGTTCGACCCGGCCAGTCCGGCCTTGAACGTCTACGCCCATCTTCTCAGCTGCGGTTACCTGTGGGATGAAATCCGCCTGAAGGGCGGCGCCTACGGCGTCGGCTGCGCTCACCTCAGCCAGCAAAGATGCTTCCTGCTCAACTCCCTCAACGACCCGGACCCGGGCCGCACTTTCGCTATCTTCGACCACCTCGGCGAACTGCATACAACCTGGACCAACGACGATATCGAGGCCGCTATCATCGCCACAGCCAAGGGCGACAGCGTGCCCATCCGCCCGGTGAAAGCTGGCTATGTCGCACTCTGGCGACACCTGTTCGCCATGACTGATGCAATCCGCGCCGAATATCGACAACGCCTGCTTAATGTCACTTCAGACGACGTCGCCGCAGCAGCAGCTGACCTCTGGCAAAACAACGCTGGCATGGCCAACGACTGCGCCATCGCGCCAGCACGCCTGACCGCCCAGCTGCTATTCAAGACCCTGACTATCTGACGACAACGACGCATTGCGCCGCTGCGCCTCCATCACGGCTGATGGCGTTCCGCGCGAAAGCCGCTCGGCGTCTGACCGACCTTCCGGCGAAAGAACTTGGCGAAATAATTCGCATTGGCGAATCCCGTCGCCGCAGCAACTGCCGTCACTGGCATGTCAGTCTCTCGCAATAGCGACATCGCCGTCTGCAAACGCAGTGAGTCGAGATAACGCTTGGGCGTGACGCCCAGTTCCTGCCGGAAAACGCGATGCACGGACGAACGGCTCAGGCCAGCAACATCGGCCAAACTTTTGACATTGACATCAAGCTCGCCAGCCGCATCCGCCCGCGACAGCAGCACTCTGGCCCGCCCGCGCCCGGCAAACTCCGGCCACGCCGACGCCAACCCGCCCAAATGCGACAAAAACGCATACGCAGCCACGCCAGCCTGGCGCTCGCCTTCCGGCGACGGGTCGCGCAATGTCTCCGCCAACTCCAGGAACATCGCCTCTGGGCATGGCCCGGCCGCGAACGCCCCGACCGGCAACGACAACGCCGACAACAGCAGGTTCGACAGCGCCCCGTCCAGTGTACACCAGCGGTACTCCCACGAACGCTCACCCCTGGCCGCCAGGCAGTGGCCGGCGACAGGAGGACAGACCAAGACCTTGCCACGGCCAACCACATGCCGCACCCCGCCGAGATTTACCTGCCCAGAACCGCGCACCGTCCAGATAACGTGAACGAACGTAGTCCGCCGCGGCCCAACCCGGTATCTCGGCGGTAGAGTAGCGTGACCGACCGAGCGCAGCCCCAGCGGAACACTGACCCAATCCAAGGTCGCACGGTAGGTCACAGATTCCTGAAAAGATGATACATTATTACCCATAGTTTCAACATTCTCGCCATAATAATCATCAGCTGCTATGCTATAATAATACCAATACAAACTCCATAGTCAAGACCAGCCGCTATTTTCTCCGACCGAGCCAAGTAATCGGTCACCCATTGATATTCGGAGTCCCGGCAAGCTGAGGAGCTAGGCTCCATGGGTAAGGCGTTTTAGTGGACAGTGGACAATGGACTTTAGTGGACTTTAGTGGACCTTAATGGACGTTAATAGACGATGGACTGTGGACGTTAGTGGACGTTAGTGGCAGTGGACGTGGACGGAAGTGGACAGTAATGGACAAGCGGAGCTTTCGACACGCATCTTGTACAGGCTTTCCGACGATGAAGATGCATCATGCTTACAGTCATACCCCCTTGCGCCGTAGGCGCTTAACCATGCTTAACCCCAGGCTTTAGCCTGGGGGAAGGCATACCCCAAAGCTGGTGCCCAGTATGGGCACTACCGGGTGCCTACCAGCACAATCACTGTGCCAAATCCCTCTTTCTTTCACAAGGTCTTGCACATTACCTAAATTTTCTTATTCAAGCAGCAGCCCTTCACAGGAGAAGATGATGTTCCACATTGACAACCAGCACCTACGGCTCAGCTTCAGCCCTAAAACCGGCATTAGTGTTAGCGACAAGGCCAGCGGCGCTGTCTTTACGCAAGTGCCCTGCCCCTACGCAATCCACGATGTCACTGCGGACGGACAGTCCATCAGCTACACCGTCCACGCCGGCGGCCTGCCTATCCGCGCCCGCCTGGCCTTCGCCGGTGTGCGCGAAATCACCCTCGACCTTACGGCCGAAGGCCCCATGACCGGCGACATCGCCTACCCGCCCGCATGGCAGATGGCCGAACAGGACGTCGGCGTCTATCCCATCGGCACCGGCTTCGCCTTCCCCGTCAACAACCCGGGCCTACGAATCCCTCCCGAAATGCCTTTTTTTACCGGCTCCACCGGGTTGGCGCTCTTCGGCTTCATCCGCAACGGCCAATACGTCTTCACCGGCATTGAAAAGGGTTACGATGCCGTTATGAAGCATGAGCGCAAAGACGACGGACTCCTCCACACCCAAGTCTACTGGCGCGGCGAAAAAGGCCAATTCGGCTACCCACGCCAATGCCGCTGGTTCTTCGCCGACAGCCTCGATGACATCGCTGCCGCTTATCGCCGCTGGCGCGAAACCATGGGCTGGGTCCGTACCCTCAAGGACAAAATCCGCCACACGCCAAGCGTCGCCAAACTCATCGGCGCCGCCGATATCTGGCTCTGGGACGACAACAACATGAGCCGCCTCTATGGCCGCCCCGAATCCAATGACATCACCCCCCGCGACGTCCGCCGCGCCGCCGGCGAGATGCTCGAACTTGGCATGACCCGTGTCCTCTGGCAGGCCTTCGAAGGCGAAAATGCCGAGGACTGCGCCTGGCTCAAAAGTCGGGGTTTCCTCGTCGGAAAATATGACATATATCGCGACGTGCTTCCCAAGCCCATCGCCGACTTGGTTATCCCCTACCGCAAAAAGCGCAGCGTCAACACCCGGCACTGGCCGGACATCGTCCGCACCGACGCCGATGGCAGCTACGCCAAAGCCTGGGCCATCCACGGCAAAGACGGCCAGATGCACCACCAACATGCGGTCTGCGATATCTGCGCCTTGCGCCTGACCATGGAAAATGTGCCGCCGGATATCGCCGCCATCGGCTACGACTCCCGCCTCATTGACGTCCAGGCCGGCGCGACCCTGCAAGAATGCTATCACCCGCTGCATCCCCAGACCCGCAGCGCCGCCCAGCGCTACATCAATGCCCAACTCGACTTCCTGGCCGATATCGGCCTGACCGTCGGCGTCGAAGTCGGCAGCGAAGCATCCAGCCGCGCCTTCCATTTTTCCGAAGGGCTGCTCAGTTCGCCCTGGTACCGCGCCCCAGAATCCGGCCGCCGCATGAACACGCTCTACTACGGTGACGACATTCCCGCCCAGATTCACCAGTATATGCTCAATCCCATCTATCGGGTGCCTCTCTGGGACTTGATTTATCACGACTGCACGGTCAGCACCTGGTACTGGGGCGACAGCTCAAACAGCTGCCCCGAGCTCATGCCCATCCGCGATCTCTTCAATGCCCTCTATGGCTTGCCGCCACTCTATAGCCTCAACATGAGCCAATGGGACATGCTCAAAAAAGACATCGCCACGTCCTACCACCGTGCTACCGCCACTGCCCGCAAAACCGCTCTCAGCAGAATGACCTCCTTTGCCTGGCTCAGCCCCGACGGCATGATCCAGCAAACAGCTTTCGCCAACGGCGTCACCGTCGTTGCCAATTTCTCCGATGAACCCTACATCCTTGACGACAAAAGCGTCGTCGCTCCCAAGGACTACCTCTGCCAGGAGGGACAGCAGGACACCCTATAGCCGAGCGCCTGTCTTCCGTCCGTGCTATGGGCTTTTAGCCCGCAACCTCGCATGAGCCTGGCATGGAGGCTAAGATTTCATTTGCCTGCCTCTCTTGCTTGCAGATAGGGGAAGTCGCAGCCTTCATCGGCCTGTAAAACGGTATCGATATAATGGCGGATAAATCCGCGGGCAAAATTCTCCTTTGGCTGGATTTTGACTTCCTGCAACCGTTCCAGTATCTGCTTTTCAGACAGTTCGACGTTCAGAACGCCCTTGTCCACATCAAGCACAATAATATCACCATTGCGGACGGCGCCGAGTGGGCCGCCGGCCTGCGCTTCCGGACACACATGCAACACCACGGTGCCGAAAGCGCCGCCGCTCATCCGCGCATCGGTAATGCGGACATAGTCATCAACGCCGCGTTTGTGCATTTTGGGAGGAATGGGCATATAGTTGCCGAATTCCGGCATGCCTGGCGCGCCTTTCGGGCCGTAGCCCCGCAGGATGACCGCCTTGTTCTCATCCATGTCGGAATTGGGGTCCAGCAGATATTTTTCCGCCTCTGCCAGAGTGTCAAAGACACGGGCTTCGCCACGGAATTTGAGGATTGAGGCTGCCGAGCGTTTGATGACTGCCCCCCTTGGCGCCAAATTGCCGTGCAATACCGCAATCCCTCCGCTTGCTTGCAGTGGATGCTCAAACGCCGCAATCGCCGAGCGATTGAAGGATTTTTCAACATTCCGCAGATTTTCACCCATGGTTTTCCCGCTTACGGTCAGCACGTCAAGATGCAGAAGCGGTTCAAGCTCCTTCATCAATGCCGGCACACCACCGGCCTGATGAAATTCAATGCCCACCGAACCTGTACCAGATGGTTTGCAATTGACCAGAACGCGGGTCTTATCACTGATTTTCTGGAAAATATCCAAATCCAGCTTGATGCCGGCGCGCCCTGCAATCGCCACCAGATGAATCAGGAGGTTGGTGGAACCGCCTGAACTCATCAGAACAGTGATGGCATTCTCCAAAGCCTCGTACGTGACAATGTCACGCGGACAAATATTTTTTTCGATCAGGGTCATGATCTGACGCCCGGACTCTTCAGCATAGCGCATTTTGAGTGCGGAAACTGCCGGCGCCGATGCACTGCCCGGCAACGCAAGTCCCAAGGATTCGGTTGCGGTCTGCATGCTGTTGGCAGTCCCCATGATCGGGCAGGCGCCCATGCTGCCATAGAGACAGCCCTCCGCCTCTTGCAAATCTTCTTCGCTGATTTCACCGGACTGATATTGAGTCCATAGTTTAAAGCTGTCAGTCCCGCAGACAAGCGTCTCTCCCTTGTAATGGCCGGGCAGCATCGGACCGCCCGGCAGAAAAATCATCGGTTTGTTTGCGGACAATGCCGCCATCAACTGAGCAGGGACGCTTTTATCACAGGCCCCCAGCAGAACCACGCCATCGAACGGGTGGCGCGCAATCAGTTCCTCTGTCGTCATCGAAAGCAAATTCCGATAGATCAGGCTGGAAATATCGAAAAACACTTCGCAGATGGACATGGTGTTGATTTCCAACGGAAACCCGCCGGCAGCCCAGACACCCCGCTTGACAGCATCTGCCAGCTGCCTGAAATTGGCGTGTCCCGGATTGGTCTCGCCCCAGGTGTTGATGATGCCGACAATCGGTTTTTCAAGGTCGGCATCCGTATAGCCCATGGATTTGACCAGCCCGCGACGAATCAAACACTGACGCGAACCAGGTTTCAACCATTTTCTTGAATTGGAATTTTCCATTTTGATTCTTCCATTATCGCTAAGGCCAGCAACCCTATAAAATTTCGTGCCTCTTCGTATGGTTCGTGGTCAAAAGACGGGTTGTGTGCGTCATTTCCCCGCGGCAATCACCGCGCCGTTCTGGCCAATTTCCGATTGACCCCACCATCCAGGACAATCGTTTCGCCGGATAAGAACCCCGCCTTTTCCGAGCACAGAAAGACGGCCAGGTCGCCAACATCCTGGGGCATTCCCGCTCTGCGAACGGGAATGCCTGCCGCGACTTCTTCAGCATTATAGTCCGGACTGGACGTCATCCGCTCGACCTCAATATAGCCGGGCGCGATGGTATTGACCCGGATGCCTTTGGGGCCGGCTTCCAATGCCAGCGCCCCGCTCATGGCATGGATGGCGCCCTTGCTGGTGGCATAGAGCACCCTGCCTGGAACGGTTGTATTCATTTGCACCGAACCGATATTGACGATGCTTCCCCCATGTTTCATCAAAGCGATTTCCCGCAGAGCACAGAACAGCGTTCCTTTGATATTCACATCGGTCAACTGGTGATATACGGCTTCATCAATGGCTTCCAGTGGAACAGCTCCCGGATCCCAACCGGCATTATTCACAGCAGCATCCAATGTGCCCCATCGCTCCTTTATTGCATTGAACATTGTTTCCAGTTCGGACATCTTGGAAAGATCCGCACGGAAAGTGATCCCCTGGACACCCAGGCCCTGTATTTCCGCCAGCAACTCGGAGGCTTCAGTCGGATTGGAACGGTAGTGCAGAAAAAGGTCGGCGCCCGCCCGCGCAAAGGCCAAAGCGATGCCGCGCCCAATCCCTTTCCCCGCACCCGTAATCAGGACTTTTTTGCCTTTTAATTCATTCATTGGAAAACTCAATGTGTATTTTTTGGTAAAGGGTCTCAAAAAGCTCATCATATATCGGATCGCTGGCAAATCCCGGTCGGCGGCAGTAGTCGTTGGCAATCAAGCCGCGTTTTTTCAAAATGCGTTTCTCGAAATAGATGATTTGTTCGACGCTTTGACGAATATGATTCAAGAGGTCGTTGAGTTTTCCGTGAACCCGCAGCGCCTCGGCCTCATTGCCGACCAGCAAGGCATCCCAAATCTTACGGTAAACATCCGGCATGGAAGGGCCAGGCATCACACCGCTGGCGCCACGCTTGAATCCTTCGATCATCTGGAAACCGGCGTTTCCCACAAAAATTTTGCGGTCGTTCGGCAGCATTTTTGCTAAGGTGCTGATATAGGCGCCTGGCGGCTTGCATTCGATTTTGAAATAACGCAGGTTTTGATGCTTTTCAGCAAGCTGAGCCAGGACACTCGGTGGAATTGCCACTCCGGTCTGATCAGGCGCATACTGGATCATCAATGGCAATTGAACCGCTTCGCACAAAGCATCCAGGTGTTCAAACAGTTCTGTCCCGGCCGGCTTCAGGAAGAATGGGGGTAGGACCATCATGCAGTCAGCCCCGGCATCCTCGATCTGCTTGGCTCGGCGAACCGCTGAAATCGTAGAATGCTTCGTATTGGAGATGATGATCGGAACCCCGTTTTTATGACAGACCTCTACTGAAGCGCTGATCAGCGCGTCTTCCTCATCCGTGTCAAACTTGTAATATTCCCCAGCGATCCCAAACAGGGTCAGCGCCTGAGCGCCAAGGCCAATCAGTTTTTCGCAACACCGGAAGTATCCCGGCACATCAACTGAGCCATCATCACGATATACAGCCGGCGCTATCGGACAAATTCCTTTGATTTCCATGGTTATCTCACTCAACCTGTTAATGTGCAAAGTCTTGTGATAAAAGTGAATACTTCCTGAATCCGTGAAGAAACCTCCTGAAAAGAGGTCAAAAATAGTTGACAGCCTGCTGGTTTACAGCACATTATGTCATTGTCAAAACATCATAATTCCACTCACCAACGAGGTTGCCAATGATTAAGTTAATGCAGAGTTCAGAAGAAATCAATTCGAACGACGGCCTTCCCAGCACTGGAGATTGTATGGTCTCCTGTAGTCGGCGAAGAAGAACCCGCCCAGGGGCGACAAAAACGCATACGCAGCCACGCCAGCCTGGTGCTCGCCTTCCGGCGACGTGTCGCGCAACGTCTCCGTCAGCTCCAAAAACATCGCCTCTGGGCATGGCCCGACCGCGAACGCCCCAGTCGGCAACGACAGCGCCGATAACAGCAGGGTCGACAACGCCCCGTCCCAAGGTCACACGATAGGTCACAGACTTCTGAAAAGATGATACATTATTACCCATAATTTCAACATTCTCACCATAACAATCATTCGTTGCTATGCTATAATAATACCACTGCAAATTCCATAGTCAAGGCCAACTGCTATTTTTCTCCGACCAATCGGCTAAGTCAATCGGAAAACCAACAGACCAAATCGCGAGTCCGTGTGCAATCGCCTCCACCCAAGCAACAACCATAGACAAAATTTTCGTGTATTCAGAGTATTCAGTGGTTATAAAAACAACCCAAAACAAAAATCCGTGTTCATCCGTGTCCATCCGTGGTTAAAAAATAGGTCGTAGATAAGTCCCCCCACTTCTTTCCCCCGGAGAAATCGCCATGCTGAACCCCCAAGAACTGACTGCTGACGTCAAGCAAATGGCTCTCGCCCTCGGCGCTGACCTGGTCGGCATCGCCTCGCCCTCGCGCTATGACGGTGCCCCGCCAAAGGTCCGGCCGCAGGCCCATCTGCCCGAGGCCAAGGCCGTCATCGTCATGGCTGTCCACCATCTCGACGCCTCTGTTGACTTTGGCGCCGAGCCGAACAGCAACTTCCCCGGCGGCTTCCAGATCGGCATGATCCCGAAGCTCGACACCATCGCCTACCGCCTCGCGCGCTACGTGGAAGCTCTCGGCTATGCCACCGTCCCAATCGCCTGCACCACCTTCTGGCACCACCGCCAGGCCGAAGGCGTGCCGTTCGACCACGCCGCTTCCTTCAGTCACATCAACGCCCTCAGCGCCGCAGGACTCGGCGAATACGGCTGGCACGGCATGGCCATGTCCCCTAAATACGGCCCCCGCCAACGCATCATCTCCGTCATCACCGCCGCCCCCCTCATCCCTGACCCCTTGTACACCGGCGAACCGCTCTGCGACCGCTGCAAGCTGTGCGAAACAGCCTGCTGGGGCGAAAACTACCGGCCAGACCACCTGCTCGAACCGAAGACCATCTCCTTCACCATCGAAGGCAAAAAGTTCGAATACGCCCACATCAACCGCTGGCGCTGCTTCTGGGGAGAACAATGTCACCTCGACATGAAGCGCCTGGCAGAACGCGAGGAGCTGGACGAACAAGCCATCTACGACGCCCTCGACGAAGGCGTCGACCGCGTCGTCCAAGCCAACGCCGGCTATATGTGCTCCTCCTTTAAATACTGCATGGCCAAGCCTGTCCGCGTCTGGGACAAGACCAAGGCCGCCAACCCACGGCGCCGGAAAAGCGCCCCCACGGGCGACTGGCCGTCCCTGCGCCAACGCATCCTCAAATTGGCTGCTAACGCTGGTGCCTCCCGCATCGCCATCCGCCCCCTCGCTGACTTCACCAGCCTGAAACCCAACTTCTACGACGGCTTCCGCACCGAGGACTTCTTCCGCACCTTCAAGTGGGTCGTCGCCATCAGTCGCGAGCGCCCTGTCTTCCTGACCGACTCCAAAAACCCGCTGACCGCCAAGAACATGCCGATAAGCCTGATCATCACCGGCGGCATGATGATCGGTGCCTGTGACATCGGCCGTTTCTTGGATGACAGCGGCTACGAAGCCATGGTGCCCTGGGGCAAATGCGGCTTCGGCCCCCTGGCCGCCCGACTCCAGAACTGGCCCGGCCACGACCGCGGGGGACTGTACACCGAATGCCTCGTCACTGACGCGCCCCTGCAACCCTTCGAAACCGCCATCGACCGCCCCTGCGACGGCCTGAACACCCCGGCCGAAATAATCGCCCGTGCCGAGGAAGACAACGGCTGCTTCCCCTTCATCATCCATCAAGTCGGCTCTATCCGCCTTGACGACCTGCCGACCGCCGACACCGCCTGCCTGAAACAGGTGATGCCAGCCGCCAAATCCCTCCTGATCGTGGCTGCTGAACTGCCGAAGCGAACCCTGGAACTGGCCTGCAAGCAGGAAGCCGAATGCGGCGTGTCCTACCTGATGACCAACTACCAAGCTTTGCGGGAGGCGTTCTGGGCTGCCCATGACATGGCCTCCGGCCTCAAAAAGCAAGGTTACGAGGCCGAACCATTGTTTGAAGTCGAGACTTGGTCAAAACCGCGGCCGGTTCCGCAAGTCAGCGCCCTGCCCGACCTCCGCGCTCAAGCTCCCTTCGCTGCTGCGGCTGGCCTCGGCTTCATCGGCAAAAATGGCTTCCTCATCCACCCGCAGTATGGCCCCCGGCTGCGTTTCGCATTCGTCCTCACCACTGCGCCAGTCGCAACAGCGCCGACCGTCACTGGCGCCTGTCCTGACGGCTGCCGACTGTGCGCTGACGCCTGCCCGGTCAATGCTCTCGATGTCAACGGTGCAGGCAGCTCGACCGAACCCTTCCCACGCCATGAGGTCCGCTGCCAGTGGGCCCGGGTCATGGGCATGACCGCTGGCGAAGGCTCGGCCATGGCCGGCTGGCGCCTGCCAGACCTGCCAGTGCCAGACACCTTGGACGATGCGTCCCGCCAAGCCGCGCTCGCCCAAAAAGACCCCATCCAAGTCCGCTGCTACCAGCGTCCCAATATGGCTGACACCCAGGTCGAACGCTGCCTGCAAGCATGCCCCTTCGCACATTGACGACGCGCACCTAACCACAGGCAAAAAAAACACCAAGCCGTCATAGCCTGGCCCTGCTTCACCCCGAAGCAGGGCTTTTTGCTTTCCCAGCCATAAAAGACCAAATAATCCCAGCGCCTGCACGTTATTTGTTATATTCTAAACAAATCACTAACACCACCCCATTCCGTGCCGTTCCCGCCTACTACGGGCCAGCGCGATGCGTAAAGAACAACGACCGATGAACGTTTGCGACTATGCTCATGCCCGCCTCGCCGCTAGTAGAGCCATCCTCTTTCTTCTGGGAAGCATCCTGCTCCTGAACGGCTGCCGTTCTCCCCGTGAATGGCGCGACCAGGCTGACGAACGCGCTAACCAGTGGCTGCAAAAAGCGCAGCAGGATGTCAACGGCAAAACTGAACCGATTATCGTGGAAACGCCGGCTGACACCCTCCGGCGACGGCTGCTGCTGAACCAGAAACTCCAGCAGACAGACGCGGTTTCCCTGGGCATCACCGACCTGGCAAACACCGAACGCTGGCAAAATGACCGGCACCTCAAGCCTTTCGTCGATGACCTGCTGGCAGCAAAATCAGCCTGGAACACCGCCGAGCCAATTGCACTGTCCCTGGCTGACGCCATCGTCATCGCAGCCCGCCATAACCGCGACTTCCAAAGCCAGAAAGACGCCCTCTTCCAAACCGCCCTGGCTCTTGACCTCGAAGACCATCAATTCCAAAACACTTTCACTGGGATGCTCTCCAGTACCCTCAGCAGCAGCCATAATGGCGACCGCCGTAACACCGGACTGACCAATGACGCCACCCTGGGCGTCAAAAGAACCTTCAAAAACGGCATCGAACTGACCAGCAGCCTCAGCGTCGACCTGGTCAAAATGCTCACTGGCGACCGCGGCTCAAGCTGGGGAATCCTCGGAGACGCCTCCATCAACATCCCCCTGCTGCGCGGCGCCGGCGAATTCATCGCCGCCGAAGGCCTCACCCAGGCTCAACGCAACCTGGTCTATGCTGTCCGGGACTTCGAACAATACAAGCGCGGATTCATCGTCCGCATCGCCAACTCCTACCTCGGCGTCCTCCAGTCCGGCCAGCGCATCATCAACCAGGAAGAAAACTACAAACGCGTCGTCACCTCGACGCGCCGTTCCCGCCGCATGGCAGACGCTGGGCTCCTGCCTGAATACCAATTTGACCAGGCCGTGCAGGATGAACTAAGGGCCCGCGACAACTGGGTCAGCGCCCGGCTCTCCTACGAAGCCAGCCTCGACGCCTTCAAAATCCTCCTCGGACTGCCGCCAGACGCCAAAATCGAGACCATGACCTCAGAACTCGACGCGCTGCAACTGGCCTGCCAGACCCTCGGCGGCGAAGGCGAAATCACCGACTATTCCGATGTCCCTGCAGCAGACGCCCCAGTCATCCTCAAGGACGTCGACAACAAAAACGCCGGCCCCTACGAAATTGACGCTGACAAGGCTGTCGCCATCGCCCTCAAAAATCGGCCTGACCTGCGCAACTCCCTTGAAAGAATCGAGGACGCCCAGCGGGACGTGCTCATCAAGGAAGACGCTCTGCGCGCTGAGATGACTATCGGCGGTCGCGCCAGCATCGGCGAGTCGAGGGGACTTGGCCAGGCCAACAGCCCAGACGGGTCGTTCCGGGTCTCACGCGGCACCTACTCTGTCCCGCTCTACCTGAACCTCCCCTTTGAGCGCACTCGCGAACGCAACGCCTATCGCAACAGCCTCATCAACCTGGAAAGGACAGTCCGCAACTTCCAGCGGGACGAGGACGCCATCAAGGAGGCCGTACGCGGCAAGACGCGCAACCTCCTGGAAAACCGTTCCCGCATCGTCATCCAGCGCCAAGCGGTACGGCTGGCCGAGCGCCGCGTCAAGAGCACCGACCTGCTCCTGCAAGCCGGCCGCGCCGCTATCCGCGATGTGTTGGAAGCCCAGAACGCCCTCCTCTCAGCACAAAACTCCCTGATTTCCGCCGTAGTCACCTACCGCATCAACGAACTGGAACTCCAGCGCGACCTCGGCATTCTCGCCGTCACTGCCGACGGCACCTGGCAGGAACCGTCCCTGCAAGACTTCAATTAAAGCAAGACCGGCGGGCAGGCCGCCAACGCCGCTAAATTTCACCCGCTTCCATACCGCATACGTGCGCAAGAAAGGCTACCTCATGGCTGCAAAACGCTCCTTTTTCAAGACTCTGCTCCGCTGGCTGTTCTTCCTGGCGATCATTGCCGCTGCTGGCTGGTGGTACTGGCAACGCCCCAAACCGATAAGCGCAGAACAGCAAAGCCGCATCTTTGCCAAGGTCGAAAGAGGCCCCCTGGTCATCAACCTGACCGAAGCAGGCAGCATCAAGCCCAGGGAGCAAATCGTCATCAAAAGCCAAGTCGAAGGCCGCAACGCCATCCTCTTCATCGTCCCCGAAGGACAGAAGGTGAACAAGGGCGACGTACTCATCGAACTTGACGCTTCGACCCAGCAGGACAATCTCGTCAACCAGGAAATCACTGTTCAGAACTCCAATGCCTCCTACACCCAGGCCACGGAAAACATGGAAGTGGTCAAAAACCAGGCCAAGGCCGATGTTGACAAGGCCGAGCTGGCTTTGCGCTTCGCCAAGGAAGACTTAGTCAAATACAAGGACGGCGACTACCCCAAGACGCTCAACGAACTGGAAAGCAAAGTCACCTTGGCCGCCGAAGAGCTGCAACGCGCCCGCGACACCCTGAAATGGTCTAAAACGCTGTTCGAGGAAAAATACCTGTCGGAAACTGAATACCGCTCGGATGAACTGTCCTGCCGCCGCGCCGAACTCAACCTGGTCACTGCCCAGAACAACGTCTCGCTGCTGCAAGAATACACCTACAAGCGCCAGATCGCCCAGCTCGAAAGCGATGTCGCCCAAAGCGAAATGGCCCTGGAACGCATCCGCCGCTCCACCCGCGCCAACATCGTCCAGGCCGAAGCTCAATTGCTCGCCCGCGAACTGGAGCTGAACCGGCAGAAAAAACGGCTGGAGAAAATCAATGACCAGATCGCCAAGTCCACCATCACCGCGCCGACCGATGGGCTGGTCATCTACGCCACCAGCGCCGGAAACCGCTGGCGCGGCAATACCGAACCGCTCCAAGAAGGACAAGAAGTGTTCGAACGCCAAGAACTTATCTATCTGCCGACTGCCGACACCTTCATCGCAGAAGTCAAAATCCACGAAACATACCTGAAAAAAATCTACATCGGCCTGCCGGTGCGAGTCCGCATCGACGCCTTGCCAGGACAGATTTTCATGGGCAAGATCACTAAGATCGCGCCTCTTCCCGACGCCCAGAGCATGTTCATGAACCCTGACCTCAAAGTCTACAACACCATTGTTGAACTCGAAGGCGGCGACGGCGTCCTCAAGTCAGGCATGAACTGCGAAGCCGAAATCATCATCGAACAACACCAGGACGCCCTCTATGTTCCCATCCAATGCGTTGTCCGCATCAGCGGCAAACCAGTCGTTTATGTCAAAAATGGCGATGACCTGGAACGCCGCGATGTCGAAATCGGCCTTGACAACAACCGGATGGTGCATGTCATCAGCGGCCTTGAGGAAGGCGAGGAAGTCCTTATCACTCCGCCCCTGCAAGACGCTGTCTCCATCCGCGCCACCGACGAAATCGCTGATATCAACATCCCGACCCGCGCCCAGGCTGACGCTGACGAGGCATCGCGACAGGCTGCGGGCCGCAGCCGCAGCGGCGATAGCCAGGCCGCCAGCAGTGACAGCAGCCGCAATGGCGATAGCCAGACCGCCAGCGCCGACCGCAGCAAAATCCGTGAGCAGATGGCCAACATGAGCGAAGAGGAGCGCGCCGAGTTCATCAAGAAAATGCGCGCCCGGCGACCGCAGCAAAACCG
>Ga0123335_1004844_pt1 | contig 16929 bp, 12 predicted proteins | sample BiotimSIPDNA_2_FD_89707 | JGI IMG/M metagenome (GOLD analysis project Ga0123335, IMG submission 89707) | Anaerobic biogas reactor microbial communites from Washington, USA - Biogas_R2 time_0 SIP DNA | ecosystem: Engineered > Bioreactor > Anaerobic > Unclassified | place: Washington, USA...
ACCTCACGGGCCGCTTTTTCCAGGCGGCTCATGACCGAAACCATGGTGTTCATGGGGGTGCCCAGTGGCATGACAACAGAAGCCACGGCTGTATCGGCTTCAACTTTTGGCATGAGGACCAGACCCATCCGTCCGCTCACGGTCCAAGCCATCACAAACACAAGGATCGCTATTGCGAGTGACAAGACCAGATAACGTGAGCGGATGCACCGGTCCAGAAATGGAGCGTATCCAGTATAGATGATGTTGCGGATGAACTCACTGACCCGCTGCTGCATGTGATGGATGGCCAGTATGATGCCATGCCTTGGCTTGCGGCCCATATTTCCAAGCTGGTTCGGAAGGATGGCCAATGCAGCCAGCAGAGAGGTGAGGAAGATGACGTTCACCACAACCGGGATGACTCCCCAGATTTTTCCCATTGCGCCGGGAATGAGCATGAGAGGAATAAACCCAACCAGATTGGTAAGGACACTGAATACAACAGGGGTTGCCACTTCCTGTGTGCCACGTACTGCGGCATCCATGGGTTCCAGCCCGGATTGTCTCAGGTCGTATACATTTTCACCTACCACGATCGCATTGTCTACCACGATTCCCAGCGCGATGATGAAGGCGAACATCGAGATCATGTTGATCGACACATCGAGGTTGGGGAATACGAGAAATGATCCCAGGAATGCTATTGGAATACTCAGGGTAACCCACATCGCCACGCGGATTTCGAGAAACACGGCTAGGAGCAGTAGGACGAGCAGTAGTCCCATGGCGGCATTGCGTGTGAGAAGCGAAAGCCGTTGGCCATAGGTGTCCGAACGGTCATCGAGTATCGAGTAGGATATGCCGGAGGGAAGGGTTGGCTCGATCTGTTCCATTGCCCGGCGCACGGCTGCGGATACTTCCAGCGGGCCCTGCTGTCCAATACTGTAGACTTCGAGGCTGATGGAACGTTGACCCTCGAATGTGGCCAGAATATCCACATCCTCAAATCCTTCATTCACCTCGGCAATGTCCCTCAGACGAACGACAGCCCCTTGCGGAGTGGTGATAACGGGTATTGTTCCGAACTCGACCGCCCAGTCTTTCCGCTCATCGAAACGCACCAGAATCTCGCCACCGGCTTCTTTAATGCTGCCGCCTGGAACTTCCACAGCGGAGCGTGCAACAATTCTGGCGATGCTTTCAAATGTGAGTCCATATCTGCGCAGATCATCCATTCTGGGGCGAATGTGGATTTCCGGTCTGCGTGCTCCATCCACGTCCACCTGATGGATTTCGGAATCCTGAAGCAGTTGATCCCTGACTTCTTCTGCGATGTTGCGCAGGGTTCCTTCCTCCGTGTTTCCGTAGATCAAAATGTCCAGAACCTCCCGTCTTTGCGATGCCAGCGAAACGATTGGTTTTTCGGCATCGAGAGGGAAGGTGCGTATGCGATCGATTTCCTGCTGGACTTCCTGGTAGAACTTCTGGGAGTCCACGGACGGATCATACTCGATGGTCACCGTTCCCGAGCCTTCGGCGGCGATGGAGGTGATTTCCACCACGCCTTCAATTGCCTGAACGGCCTCTTCGACTACCAGAATGATGCCTTTTTCGACATCCTGAGGCGTTGAACCCGGATAATCCACCCTCACCGTGACGAGATCCAGATTGAACTGGGGAAAGACTTCCTGTCGGATCGACCTCATCATGAGGAAACCTCCAAACAGCATAACCATGGTCAGCAAGCCGGCGGCAACCGGATGCTTGGCCATCCATTCAATGGGTGAGGATGGTCCGTGATGAGGACTCGAATGCGAATAGCTGCTCATCGGTCGCGTCAGGATTGGGTCGACGGTTGTTCAGCGGTTGCCGGAAGACTTGGCGTCCCCTGTTCAACGGGTTCACTCATCTGGTTTGGGTAGCGCAGTTTCATCCCTTCAACAGGAGATGCCAGAACACTGGTGATCACCCGTTCGCCTTCCTGGAGGCCGCCTTCAATGAGCACATAGTCCGGACCCCGGAATGCAACCTCGACGGCGCGAAACTCCAGTGTGTCTTCGTCAGAAGCAACATAAACGATGTCGTTTTTCTGCAAAAGGCGACGGGGAAGTCGTACGACTCCATTGAGTGTCCTCCCGGAGATTTCCGCTCTGAGGATGGACTCCAGGTGAACCTCGGGATCGGTGCTGTTCTCATCAAGAAGGTTCAGCGGATCCTCTATTTCTGCCATAACCGTCATCGTTTGACTTTGAGCCTGCTGTTGCGGCGGCACATTGACGACCTTTCCGAAGCGGTGCACTCCGGTTCCCCATGACAGCTCATCCAGGAAGCGAACGGATGAACCATTATCCCCGGTCTGAATCCATTTGAGGTCCTTTGGCGGTAGGGCGAGCTCGACCCAGAAAGAGGATATTCCCGCAATTTCGGTCAGGACAGAAGCGGTGGAAACCAATGTTCCTTCCGATTCCGGAATACGCAGGATCACAGCGTCGAAAGGGGCTTGGATGGAGGTGCGTTTGAGCTGGATCCGGGCGGCCCGGAGCTGGGCTTCAGCGGCCTCCACGTTGGCCTGTGCCTGACGAAGTTGTGGGCCTCTCAGCACCAGATCGAGTTCAGCGCCGGTGAGGCTTTGGCGTGTGAGCGCATAGTCCTGTCTGGCCACTTCCTGTTGCCCCATTTCGAGTGTGAGCGTTGCTGCTGCACGATTCAAATCAGCCTGCCTTGCCGCAACCAGGATCTCGTAGTCGGTCGGATCGATCTGGAACAACACATCTCCTTCCTGAACAATGGATCCCGGCACGAGCCCTTCCGCCACAGAGACGATGATTCCGGAAACCTGCGGACGTAGAGCCACCTTTTGTTTGGCTCTCACATTTCCGAGGCAAGACAGCTCGATGGAATGGCTTTCCAAATCCACCGGAATGACGGACACCAGTCGTGCCTGAGGGGTCCGGCTTTGTTTCTCAGCCTTAGGTCCCGTTTTCATCAGAATGACTGCGGCAACCACCCCAACAGCAAGCACAATTACCGGTAGCAGCACTTTAAGGAAACCGCCTGCCGCATTATTGGGAGAGTTTTCAGGGCTGGTTGGAGCCTTTGGCTCAGATGCACTGGATTTAGTCATAGAGATGATCAATATTCCGAAGTTTTCAAAATGGATTCAACAGCCCGGTTTGCCGGAAGCTCAAAACCGCCTCCGATGGCTTTGTGAAGATCAACCCGAGCGGCGGCGGCGGCACGTGCGGTTTCGAGTCGGCTGCGCTGGAGCCCTTGAAGTGTTTGCTGTGCCTCAAGAACCTGAAGATAGGATAGCTGCCCTTGCTCGTATCGGCTGGAAGTCTGAGTGAGAACCCTTTCCGCCAGTCCGATCTGAGTGTCGATCGAGGAGAGATAGGCGCGTTGGGTTTTCTCCTCAAGAATAGCGTCTTCCACCTCGCGAATGGCGGTAAGCCAGGTGTTCCCGTATTGGCTCAGTAATTGGCGGAGCAGCGCTTCGTTACGATCCACCTCGGCCCGGCGGGATCCCCCATCAATCAGCGGGATGCCCAGGCTGCCCGCAACAGAGGTGATCCATTCATTGAAAAGATTCAGGGTCTCGGAGAATGGAGAGGATAACCCGGCACTGAGCGAAATGCGTGGGAATCGATCGGCCATGGCGGAGGCGATCCGATGGTCGGCTGCTTCCACCCGCATCCATGCGGCCCGGATGTCCGGGCGTCGTCCAAGCGCTTCGGCCGGTGTTCCGGTTGAAGGAAATGGGGGAGGAACAGGGATCGAAGTGATCGCTGGGAAGCGGGTGGAGGCGGGGTCTTTCCCTATGAGAACTGCAAGCGCATACTCAATGCTCTTGATTCTGGCTTCCACAAGAATGAGGTTACCCTTTCGGCTTTCGACCAGTCTTTCCTGCTGCCATAAGTCGGATGCGCTGGATTGTCCGCGTGCAAATCGAGCCTGAATGAGCTCAAGAGTGGATTCGGATAAGGAGATCTGTTCCCTCAGGAGAACCCTTTGTCCGTGTTGTTCGCCCAATTGCAGCCAGGTTTGCACAATTTGCGAGACCAATGAAATGGCGGTCGCTTGGAGATCCTCCTTGCTCGCATCCCGATCCAACCTCGCTGCATTGGATGACGAGCGGATGCGGCCCCACAGGTCGATTTCCCATGATGCGGATAATCCTACTGATCCGCTGTCGTTTTCGATCGTGTCCCGGTCTTCTCCAATGGAGCGATCCCTGCGAGCGTTGCCCGACGCTCCAAGCGTCGGGAATCGGCCGGCGTCTGCCTTGCTTAGACTCGCTTCAGCCTGCTCCAGTCGGGCCCATGCAGCGGAAAGAGAGAAGTTCTCGCTCAATGCCTCCTCCACTAAAGCATTCAGTTCGGCACTGTTCCATTGTTCCCACCAACGATCGTTGAGGACTTCCGATCCATTCATCGAAAAGGCGGTCGGAACGGGCGGACTGGCGGGTTCCATCCCGGATCTCCATGACATGCACCCACTCATGATCAAGCACGCCAAAGCAAACACGATGGGGTTTGCTGGAGATTGTCGGTATCGTCTGGACATCGTATGATTAATCAAAATGGAACAGGTTTAGGTATAATGGAACGAAGATAGGTGATCCAAAGTTTCATCGGTATACAAGTTTTGAAGTATAAATTTATGGTTCATCGGCCGGGTGTGGGTCCGAACACCTATCGATGATGAGTTCACCCGGCTTGGAAGCCCCAAGCTAATTCATACCATTATCGGATCGAGAAATGTCTTGGATCCATTTTATCTTTTTCTGGGTCACCTAATTTCCTAGCAACGCATCGCGTTGCCGAATGCTTACACGATGCTGTGGATTAAGTGCTGATTGCTTTATCTGGACATCACTATTAGGTTCGTCCAATAAGTCGCAATATAAGGCAACTCCAGCTCAGACGCACATCCATCCAATCATTCAGGTGAAAAAGGGACTCCAATAGTCCTTTGGGGTTTATGTTCATCTGCGATGCCCCAAACCGGCGGTGGAGATTGAGTGCAGCCTTGTTTGAGGGATTGGTTTCCGCCACTATCTGTTGGAGGTTGAGGTGGTGAAATCCGTATTCGAGGACAAGATACTCCAGCAGGATACCCAGCGAGGATCCGATCCTATTCGGTTTAAGGTAATAGCCGTAGTAGGCCGAGTGATGAACCGGATTAATCGAATAGTAATCAACGACCCCGATGGGGTCGTTTTCCAAGGTGATCTCAAAGTAAGCCTTCGAAGTGTCGTTGGCAAGACTCCGCACGAATGCCATGTGTTCGTCAGCCGATATTTCATCCTGGCGGATCATCCAGCGACTCACGAGTGGATCGTTTCTCCATGCAAGTATCCGGCTGTGCGCGACTGCATCCAGATGCTCAAAACGTGACATCCTGACCCCTTTAGGGATTAGGCACTGCAAATCAGAAGAGTCGCTCATTGCCGACCGCCAGGTCCCTGCGTGCAGACGATATGGATACGGTGAATCCGCACATCACATCAATCATGCTGATGATTGTAAGTATGAAAAACGTGGAGGTCCCCGCTTCCTTGACAGTGAGAAACATGATCACAAAAGCGAGAAAGACCAAGGTCGAAAGCAGGTGATCAACAATTGACCCAACCGAGGTTCTCGTTGCTTTGAATATTTCGACAAAAAGAATGAACATCGATATGATAATGAAGGCTTCGTTGACGTTGAGGCTCCATATTTTTCCGGAAACCAGTCTGATGGAGAAAAGGATGCTGGCCGGAGCGTCCAAGGGAACCGGCTTGTCATCGGTTGTTGGCGGAATAATGTTGGCCGTAGTTGCGACTGGTTTTGAAGCATCCGCAATTTCATTTGAACCCGATGGAGGAATGTCTGTTGCGGGAATCGATTCAGGTGTAGTAGAAGCGCTTGAACTCTGCCCACTAGAATGGGTTGTATCGTATTGAATACCGATGAGGCCGGGCGAAAACAAAGTCAGCATGCCATAACTGATAAATACGAAAAGAAGTAGCGGGATTTGAATGAGGATTTTCATCGCAATTGGGAATGTTTTGGATGATAGGGAGCGAATCTATGATTCATGACACACGATAATCGGGGGTGCAAGTCAATTCTTCTCGTGAAATAATGATACTCCTCGCTGCGGACTGATCACTTGACCAGCATCTCTCGAGAGACTAGTTCTTTCTGTCATTCCTTTTCCGCTCCAAGGAGCGATCACGCCACTTCCTGTGATGCGATAGCATCAAGAGAAGAAATAAACGTATTTGAAGCTATTGTCACGATTTCTAGTGCATCAACTTGATTGGAGAGTGATCTTCATACTATGACCTTCAACCAATACTTAAGTGTCAGAATCCTGACTGCCCATTATCTCGCCCAGCTGGGTTTTGGCGGTCTTTGTATGGGATCGACAGCATTAAGGATTTTGCTGTCCGCAGGAGAGTATGTCGTTGCAAGAAATGCGTTAATTCGGCGCTTGACGTCATCGGGTTCCGTATTCAAAGAAGCAAGGAGTCGTCGCAATGACCGCGTACCATTTTGATGTGATTGAAAGGGTTTGCAAATGACGAAAATCTCGATCATCACGGCGTCTCTCAATCGCGCCGGTTTTGTGGAGCAAGCGATCCAGAATGTCCTAGGGCAAAAAGTTCTCAATGTAGAACACCTTATCATTGATGGCGGATCGACCGATGGATCCATTGAAGTCTATAAACGCTACCCCCACCTGAAAGTATTGGTTGAGGCAGATCGTAACGTGTATGATGCTTTCAATAAAGGTATCGCCTTGGCATCTGGAGATGTGATTGGCATTCTCAACTCAGATGATCTATACATGCCGGGTACCTTGCAATTGGTGCTTGAATGCTTTGATTCTTGTTCCGAACTTGAGGTGGTCTCCGGCGGAGGGGAGTATGTGAAGGAGGGCGGATCGGGAGAATATGTGGTGGTATCCCGATACACGGACAAAACATTTCTGGAGCTGGATACCGATATGTTGCTACGGCAGCCACCTTTGGTAAATGGCAGGTTTTTTCGGAGAGTGGTTTTTGAACGTTTGGGTACATTTGACACTAATTTTCCGGTGGTCGCAGACCGTGAGTTTATGATGCGCTGCGCAATGGCAGGCCTGAAGAATAAAAAGGTGGAATCGGTTTTCTGCCGATACTTTCTTCACAGCGATGCACTCTCTCACAAACCAGAAGGAGTGGGGGGGCGTGTGCTTCAAGAAAACCTCGACTGCGCACGTTATTTTATGCACTCAGCCAAAACGCCAATGGCACGGCGCATGCATGCTCACTGGGCGGCATGGAGTGCCCTGCAGCTAGCTATTGAGTCTTTTCGTCAACGTTCGTATGTGGCCACCTTTATGCGTTTGATGTCGCATGCACCGCTGTTGATGCGTCACCTTCACTCTCTCCTTCCCATGATGCTCAATCAGCACAAGCAACAACGGTTGCATCGACCCTTCCTACCCCATGAAAAACACCATTTCCATCCTTGAAACCCAACGGGCCATTTTGCCCGAAATGAGTGCGTATAGAGGTGTGTTGGAACCCACGTTCTCGGTAGAAATGATACCTGATATGGATCGAAATCTTGAGGATCGGATCGTCTGGTGCTTCATGGGCATGCATCGGCGTAGGCCCAAATGCCGTTACCTCATTCACGATTACCGATCCTTGTCAACGGGTTTTGCCTCTGCTTTGAGGGATTCCCTTAAGCGAAAATTGAACGCCAAGCCCGATTTGCGAATTTTTCTGAATGAAAATGTGCGTGACGTGATGGCCTTTGATGACGGAATTCCCTACATACTACTAGACATGGGCGTGCCAGAATCGATCTTGGAGTATCGAGGGACTGATCCGTATCCAGCTTATCGTTTTTGTTACATTGGGGAAATCTCAAAGGAACGGAGAAGTGACAGGATGCTGGAAGCCTTCGTGAAGTCTAACTATTGCAGTGAACCGTTCTTGCTGATCGGGAGGTGCGAGCCAAAATTGCAGGCACGCTTTGCCTCGGTTTCGTCCCTCCGATTTGCGGGGCGTTTTTCCCAAGATGAGGTGTTTCTCATGCTGCGGCAATGCGAGTATGCAATCTCCCATTTTCCGAATCACCGACCGCACTGTTTTCAGACTCCAACCAAGCTTCTCGAATATGCCAGTCTCGGAAAAGCCATTTTGGCAAATCGCAGTGTCTCGAATGTTCGGATTGCGGAGACACTTGGAGTGAACGTGGTGTGGACGGGTGATGATGTGTTTGGCTCCCTGAAGCTTCCCGTGCAGCCAATTCACAACAGTGGCTTTGATGCCCGACCTCTATTGTGGAAGCGCCGTTTTAGGGATTCGGGTTTGTGGAAGCTTCTGGATTCGATCGATTGAGGATTTTTTTCTGAGAAGGTGGGTAATTTCAAAAGGGAAAACAAGTCGTTATTACGCTACACAGTCCCACTGTTGCCCGAGTTGAAGAATAGATGTCGATGCTTTGAGCGGAATATGGTCGATTAGAACGTGGGCTGAGTGTGGGATAACGGATGGTTTTGAGCAGGGATTGTCCCATGTAGACAGGAATACCCTCGGATGTGGATTTGAGGCATGATACACAGCTCCCGATTGGAAGGACCTATCTTGTCCGTGGACGCTTTCGATTGGTCTTAATACGAGGAATATGGTAGCAGCTGAGGGGTCGGTTTGTTGTGACTCAATCCGGTATTTTATGAATGGGAAGTGATCCCGGTCACGGCTCTGTCTTGCCATCGGTTCCAATCTTAAAGCCTTTTCAGTTCAGACTATAACTTTCCTGACATATGGGGACACCCGTTCTCCTGCTATCGTCTACTTCAGCTTGAAGCGGGAGATCAGGTGCTTGTTTTCCTCTTCGATGGAGTTGAGGTCGTTTGCCTGAAGCTTGATCCGTTCTGTTTCCTGAAGGATGCGGGTAGACGCCTCTGCCGCGTCCTTCAGCCGTTCTGAGATTGTTCCGGACGACTCAAAGAATGCGGATATCTTGTCGGAAAGGCGGGTGACCTGATTCGACACGTTGCTCACACTCTGGGCGATTTCGTTGGTTGTCGCGGATTGCTGTTCGGCTGCCGACGCGATTGACATGGAGTAGTGGTTCACCTGATCGATGATTTTCGAAATCTCGGAGATCGCATCAAATGACGAACTGGATGCTGTTTGGATTTGCTCAACCTGACGGGTAATCTTCTCGGTAGCTCCCGCGCTCTGCCGTGCGAGTTCCTTGACCTCATTCGCGACCACCGCAAATCCCTTTCCAGCTTCTCCCGCGCTGGCTGCCTCGATGGTTGCATTCAGCGCAAGCAGATTAGTCTGTGCCGCAATGTCGGAAATGATTTTCACGATGGAGTTGATCTCGCGTGCATAGTCCATGAGGTTGGCGGTTACGCTTTGAGCGATTTCCGCCTGTTTCTTGGCTTTTTCTGAAACGGTGGATTCCTCTGAGCAGGTCTTGGCGATCTCATGAATCGAGTTGGATAACTCCTCTGTTGCAACCGCGAGCTGATTGCTTGCACCGGCGATGTCCATGGCTGCATCGGACATGTCCTTATTGGCTGCTTTCATGGTGTTCGCGCTTCGGGTGACCTCACGGATCTGACCATCGGTCGATCGGGACACCGTGTTCATCTCCTGGACTGATCCGAGCATCACGCCGCTGGACTGTTCGAGCCGGGCGTTGGTTGATTGGATCAGTTCGAGCACCGAGACGATATTGTCTACGAATAGATTGAAACTGAGGGATAGCCGCGCGATTTCGTCCTTGCCCTGAACTTCGAGTCTTTGGGTGAGGTCTCCTTCACCGGTTGCTATGTCGTCCATCCGGATCTGAACCTTCCGTAGGCGCCGCGTTATGGCCGAAATGATTGGAACACTGGCAAGAAGCGTCAGGATGACCACCAGGATTCCGAAGGAAAGGATCCGGTTGCGTGTGGATATCAATTGATCGATGTGGCGTTCCGCGTAGGTGGTTAGGTCTTTTTCCAGAACGGATTGAATCCCGTTCAGGATGTCCGGAAGTGTTTCGTTAAACATGGTCTCCGTGTAGTCCATGAGTTTTTGCCGGTCTCCCGGATACGGGAGTTCCCTGACTGCCTCGTGGAGGTCAAATCCTCCATCGACACGTTCGAGGTTTCCCATCCAGAAGAGCAGTTTCAGGGTCATGTCAAAGTCGCGCTGTTGCATGCCCTCGCGCAGTGCGTCCACCAACTCACCATCCGCGGTGTAGTTGAACTGGTCCCGAAGTGCGAGAAAGTGACGGTAGTGTCCCCCGAAATCACCAAACCACCGGACGGGAATGCTGTCTTCTCTTACAAGATGGGAAGTGAGAGAAATTGCACTGGCAAACTTGGTGCGCATGTTGAGGAATATCTCGTATGCTTGCACTTTGCGCGTGAGGGTGGATTCGGTTGTCTGGTAGGAAATGAGGCCCAGAAGCGATCCTGCGGCAGCAGCGGTGTTGGTGTACCACTCATAGCGCGGGTCCCGTTTTCCCGAATAGTCGAAGGTGCTCTTTCTGAACCCATCGATCTTTTTCAATTCATCGAGATATTTGTTGAGCATATCGGTGAACGCGGGCTCAAGGCTTTGCCAGTCAATGGTCTTTGTTATGGCGTTGATCTCCCGGATCACCGTATCGGTGTTTTCAATGGACTTTTTGAACGGAGCGATGTGTCGGTCGCGACTGGCAAAGTTTCCCGCTTCGTGATCCCAGAGCATGAAGTTTCCGTATTTCCGCTCCTCGGTCAGCAGATTACCGAGTTTGGCGTTTTCGATACTGAGGGCCACCAGCTTGGACAGCTCCCGGGTTTGGGCAGTGCGGCTGATGGATTGGCTCACGAGAATCGAAGCCAGCGCTATCAAGCCGACCAGGGGTGGCAGAAGCAAGAGATACAGTTTGGTTCGGATGTTCAGGTTCTGCAGGAGATTCATAAACGTAAAAAATACCATCGTTTCGGGTCCGATGCGGACTCTTGAATCTTCGGTGTAAACCGGGACGTCTTAAGCCCGGATTTTCAGAGAATTCAGCCCTTGTGAATTCGGGATGGGTTGTTGGGGTATCAATAATGTTTTGCCTTATCCGAAGCGGGATAACACGGACAGGAGCGTGGTTTGCCGTTCAGCCGGTGAGGAGCGGGTATTCATCGAGCGGGACATAGCTGTGCCCATTGGCCTTCGGGAGGCTGTGCATGAGGAAAAACCGGTCGATTTTCCATGTGGGCCCGTTGAATTCCCGGTGGCGTTTTAAATACTGCTGCACGATTTCTTCCGAGACTCCTTGACACCGGCCGAGGGTGAGGTGGGGGTGGTATGCTCTGAGATCTGCCGGGATTCCAATCTGAAGAAGGGAATCTTCGATCTTTTTGTGCAGTTGAAAGAGGTGAGGATGGGTTTTGGAAAGTCCTGCCCAAATGATGCTCGGTGATCCTTTGGGCGGGAATACTCCCATCCCGCCAAAGGTCACCAGAAACTGACGGACTTCAATGGCCGCAAGTTTTTGCCGGATCGATTCCTCGATTTCCTCGGGGACCTCCCCGATGAACTTGAGGGTCACGTGCATGTGGTGCAATGGCTTCCACCGGACGGCCGTAAACTGCCGATCCTCTGTCGGTTGAAGGGATGCCAGATCCTCCGCGATTTCACGTGGAGGAAAAAGTGCGATAAACAGGCGGCGCATGGATGCTTGTCTGTTGGAGACGGGTGTCTCAGCTGAGTTTGTCACGGTAATCTTCGTAGCCGAAGATTCTGACCACATCGATTGAGAGCGTATCCGAGTCGTAGAGCGCGATGGCCGGCATTTGTACTCCATTAAAGAAGGTGGTTTTCACCATGGTATAATGGGTCATGTCCATGAGCAGAACCGGATCTCCAATCTGGAGCGGCTTTTCAAACGAGTAGTCCCCGATGACATCGCCGGCGAGACAAGTCTGGCCTCCGAGTGTGTAGGTGAAGGGCAGCAATCCGGGGTGATCCGCGCCGTGGACATCCGGTCGGTATGGCATTTCAAGCGTGTCGGGCATGTGCGCTGTGGCCGATACATTCAGCATCGCTATGGGGTGTCCATTTTCCGGAGCGGGCAGGATGTCCAAAACTTTGGCCTTCAATACCCCGGTGTGGACTCCGAATGCTTCGCTCGGCTCAAGGTAGATGCGGGTATTCGGAAAACGATCCTGCCATTTGCGCAGGATCGAGACCAGATGATCCCGGTCATAGTCGGGGCGGGTGATGGCGTGGCCGCCGCCGAAGTTGAACCAGCGCATGCGGTCGAGTATGCTTCCGAAGCGATTTGAAACCGCATCCAGTGTGCGCTCGAGCGCATGTGAAGTCGAAGCGCACAACGAGTGGAAGTGCAGTCCCTCGACGTCAGAAAGTGCTTGTTCGTCCCAATCCTTTCTGCGGATGCCAAGACGGGAACGGGGTGAGCATGGATCATAGAGTGGGGTATGGGCCTCGGAATGCTCTGGATTAATCCTCACTCCGATGCTGATTGGCTTGCCGCATGCCTTGACATCGGGGGTGAACCGAAGCTTCTGGCTCACAGAATTGAAGACGATGTGATCAACCAGCGGCAGAAGCGTCCGGATATCGGAATCCGAGTAAGCTGGAGAATAGACGTGAACCTCGCCCCCCATTTCCTCCCTCGCCAGACGTGCCTCGTGCGGCGAGCTGGCGGATACGCCTCCAACGTATGGCTTGAGTAGAGGAAACGCAGCGTGGCATGCGAATCCCTTCAGGCCCAGAAGAATGGAACTCCCCGATGCTTCCGCTACCTTATGAATCAGGGATGCGTTGGCGATCAGGGATTGTCGGTGAATCACAAATGCGGAGTCAGGTGCCTGAGCCGCAATGGTTACAAGATCGTGAGCTTCCATGGAAGGCCGTGAATATTCAGTTTTTCCATGAAAGGATCGGGATCGAATTGCTCCATGTTGAAGACTCCGCTTCCCTTCCAGGCTCCCGTCGCAACCATCATCGCTCCAATCATGGCGGGAACCCCCGTCGTGTAGGAGATCGCCTGTGCGTTGACCTCGCGGTAGCATTCCTCATGGTCGCACACGTTGTAGAGAAAGGCCTTCTTGGGTTTGCCGTCCTTGGTCCCTTCGACCAGACAACCGATACAGGTTTTTCCTTTTGTGGTGGCTCCGAGTGAAGCCGGATCGGGAAGCAGCGCCTTCAGGAACTCGATCGGGATGATCTCTGTTCCTTTGTAGGGAACTGGATCAATGCGGGTCATGCCCACGTTTTGCAGCACCTTCAGGTGCGTCAGGTAAGAGTCCCCGAAGGTCATCCAGAAACGGGCTTTGCGGATGCCGGGGAAGTGCTTGACCAGAGATTCGAGTTCTTCGTGATAGAGCAGGTAGATCTTCTTGGGTCCTATCCCTTCCGGGAAATCCCAAAGCTGTGATTCAGAAAGGGGATCGGTTTCAATCCACTTCCCGTCTTCGTAGTATTTCCCGCGTTGAGTGATCTCGCGGATGTTGATCTCCGGGTTGAAGTTGGTGGCAAATGCGTGGCCGTGGTCTCCGGCGTTACAGTCAATGATATCGAGCTGGTGAATGGTGTCGAATTCGTGTTTGTGGAGCCACGCCGTGAACACATTGGTGACCCCCGGATCAAATCCCGATCCCAGCAGCGCAAGGAGTCCTTTTTGTTTGAAACGATCATGATACTCCCATTGCCACTTGTAGCAGAATTTGGCTTCATCGCGTGGTTCGTAGTTGGCGGTATCGACGTAGGCGACTCCCGTTTCGAGGCAAGCATCCATAATGGCCAGATCCTGATAGGGAAGGGCTACGTTGATCACCAGATCCGCCTGGAACTTCCGGATCAGTGCAGCAGTTTGGGCAGGATCATCCGCATCCAGTGCGGCTACCTCAATCGGTCTTTTGATCTCGGATGCGATCACCTCGCACTTGCTGACTGTGCGGCTTGCCAGACAGATCGCATCAAATACTTCCGGGACCTGTGCACATTTGTGGGTGACAACCCGGCCAACTCCGCCTGCTCCAATGATGAGTACCCTAGACATGGAATCAGTTCCACATACAAAGGGTAAGAAAATCAATCCAAAATCATTCCCGGTCCGGAGCAGATTTCAGCATGGAGCCGAGTTGCTCGAGCAGCTTTTCGGCGGTTTCGGGATTGCTGAGTGCTTTGGATGGCTCCTTGAGCAGTTGGTTTACGTCGTTGATCCCGAATTCTTTGAGGCGGCTTTGGAGTATTTTCTGAATGTCTTCGGTGTTGATCGTGATGGTTTTTGATGTCTCCGACATGACTGCGGCGTAGATCTGGGAGAGTGCTTCTGCTGCGGTGACTCCCGATCCCTTTGATCCGATTTCCTTCAAGGTGATGGTGGGAAACACAATACGGGTTACTTCAGTCCCGTCGATCATGACCGACATGTTTGCCCCGGAAAATGAGAAAGAATCGATGATGAAGCGTTTTTGACGTCCACTTTTTTTGTCTTTTGAACCGGTGGTTTTCTTATCCTTGGTGCCGGGCTTTTTCTTGAGGTTCTCCATGATTGCCCGGTGATTGTCGGCCATCAGGCCCTCGCAAATGATGTCGGCTCCGGAGATGGTGAGGTCGCGGATGTGAATGGTGTCGCCAAAGAGGGTCTTTGGCTCCAGATCAAGTTTGAAGCTCGAGAGTTTGAAGGAATGCGGGGTCTCAAAACCTTCTGGATTACCGATGACCATTGTGTCGATGTCCGCCTTGCCTCCGAGCGGGCTCATGTGGATGGATTCCACGCTAACCGGAACTCCAAGCACCATCGGGCCGCCGGTTTCCAGTCCTTTCCGGACTAGATTTCCGAATTGGGCGTAGGTAATCCAGCCGATCACCACAAGCATGATAATAAGAACAGAAAGCAGTCGGAAGGGTTTCATAGGAAGAATTCGTTGGCTTCAGTTTAGTTTAAAACTCTGGTCCGAATCAAGCCCCGATAATCGGAGGCGCCCGGAGCGCAATCTGATCGATGGTCATTTGAAAGATCAGGGGGCAGCGGGTTCCCGACTCCGTCGGCTCGTCCACTTGTGGAGTCCTGGGGGCATCCGGACGAACCATAGACCCGCGGTCAATAGATGGATTGGGTATGCGAAAAAGGGAGTATTCGCATTTGACCGTAATACAGTCATCGTTCAATATGGAACATTCCCCACATCATCCGGATTTCCGGCATCGCTCGAATTCAGGTTGATGCTTTTGATATCCCCAAACTGGAGTCTTTGTCCATGCATAAACATATTATTGGATTGCTGGCAGCATTGTCGGCTATTGGTTCAGCTATTGCAGGTTGCTGTCATATGCAATCCGGGCCGGACAGTCCTGTATCCTGGGTAGGAACATGGAGCACGGCATTGCAACTGGTGGAGCCCCATAACATGCCTCCAGAGCCTGGGCTTTCATCCAATAGCTTGAGGCAGGTGGTGCGTGTTTCGATTGGTGGAGATCAGTTGCGGTTGCACTTGTCCAATGAGTATGGGAATGCTCCGCTTCTGGTATCATCGGCACGTATTGCCGATTCCGCCGGGATGGATGTTGTCGATGCCGGAACTTCTCATGCCGTATTGTTCGACGGCAATGAATCGATCGCAATCGAGGTTGGATCCTATGTGACCTCAGACCCGCTTGCGTATGACCTTGAGCCCGGAAGTGAAATCGCCATTACGTTGTATTTCGGGGAGGTTCCCTCTGATTTGACCGGACATCCGGGGTCGCGCACCACGTCGTTCATTGTTTCCGGAAATGAGGTTGAGGCTCCGCAAATGCCGGATGCTATTCATACGGATCATTGGTATGTGATTTCGGGGATTGACGTCGCCAACCGGCCTGACGCTGCCGCAGTTGTGACTCTTGGCGATTCGATCACGGATGGGCGTGGATCGGGAACGAATCGCCAGAACCGTTGGCCCGATCAATTGGCCGCGCGGATGCGGAATACCGGAGAGCTCGGGCATGTCGCCGTATTGAATAAGGGAATCGGGGGAAACTGTGTGTTGAAACCATGCCTAGGGCCTTCCGCCCTTGCCCGGTTCGAGCGGGATGTGCTGGATGAGGCTGGGGTCCGTTGGCTGATTATTCTGCACGGAGTGAACGATATTGGTGGGTCTCAGGATGGCGACGCCGAATTGGTGGTCAACAAGCTCTCGGAAGCCTATGCAACCATGATCGATCGGGCCCATGAGAATGGAATCAAGGTTTTCGGTGCGACCATTCTTCCTTTTGGCGGGTCATTTTACGACAGTCCCTCACACGAGAAAGTCCGGCAGTCTGTCAATCACTGGATCCGGACCAGTGGCCGGTTTGATGCCGTAATCGATCTGGATAAGGCGTTAGGCGACCCGGAGTCGCCGAATCGCCTGCTTGCCGAAGCGGATACCGGGGATCATCTTCATCCGAGTGAACGGGGTCATGAGCTCATCGCCGAGGCGGTTGACCTTCGTATTATCCGTGAATAATGATTTCTGCTTTGATTTCGAGAATGCGGTTCTGTTTTCTGGCGGCTGAATGTTTTTTTTTGTTGCTTTGGTTGGTTGTCAGTTTTGTCCGTCTCGGTATTCCTAACAAACACACCCATGCCGTCTTATGTATAGATAACGTTTGGGCGTGATTATTGCGCGCAAACGTCCAATCAATTGACAACAACCTTCATCAACTATGAACCCATCCGAAAACAGTATGTGGAATACAATCAAGGAATACCGTGATATTTGCTTCGAGTCCCTTGGAAACGAAGGCATAGTCAAGATAACGATCAACCGGCCATCCAAACGGAATGCTTTTCGGCCTGAGACCGTCCATGAGATGATGGACGCGTTTTCGATCGCAAGGGATGACGGCAGGGTAGGGGCAATTCTACTCACGGGAGCAGGGCCTCACACTGACGGAAAGTATGCGTTTTGTTCGGGAGGGGATCAAAGCATCCGTGG
>Ga0123335_1004855_pt1 | contig 16901 bp, 11 predicted proteins | sample BiotimSIPDNA_2_FD_89707 | JGI IMG/M metagenome (GOLD analysis project Ga0123335, IMG submission 89707) | Anaerobic biogas reactor microbial communites from Washington, USA - Biogas_R2 time_0 SIP DNA | ecosystem: Engineered > Bioreactor > Anaerobic > Unclassified | place: Washington, USA...
CAACAATTATATTTTTATTTTTAATATAATTATAAAATTTTTCTATTTCAGCTTCTTGTTCCAAATCAATTTTATAAATTAATAGTTTATTAGAATTATTAATTTTTTTGCTTAAATCATTTAGTTTTTCATCATTAATGTCTAAGGCGATAACAAATACATCTTTATTTACTAATTGTAAAGTTAATTCTTTCCCTATTCCAGATCCGGCACCTGTAACAATTATTTTTTTATTGGTGAGTTTCATTTTTTAATCCTCCATATTTTCCAAAAAAGAAACCACTTAATATAATTAAAAGACTAATACATAAAGAAATTAAAGATACATTAAAACTATAATTAATTACTTTTTCAACTAAAGAATAACTTATTATTTCCCCAATATTTATTTTTGATATTTTAGCAATAACTAAGGCATGTTTTAATAAGTTAAAAAATAATAATACAAACAAACTACTAGCTAAAAGAGTGGAACCAAACCACATAATAGTTTTTGATAATTTTTTAAATAAAAGCATCAAACCAAAAACTGCTCCTAAAATAACTACTGATACTATATAAAAATAATTTTTCAACAGGCGGATTAATGCAACGACTTTATCAATATCTTCAGTATTAATTTCATCACTTATATAATCAGTTTGAAAAGAATTCTTAGCGAATAAATCATCTACTTGTTCATCAATCTCTTCATCACTATATGAGTTAATTTCCATATCTTTCAATTCAATTTTTAAATTAGTTTTAAATATTTCTTTTTGATTAGAAATATTTAATTTTAATATTAAAACATCTTCACCTTTAACAATATAATCTCGATATTGATTAAATATACTAATAAAAGAATCTTTTAAAAACTCCTCATCAAAAGTTTTTAAGATAGATTTTTTCATAACTATTGCATATTTGCTTTCATCATCTATTTCTTTATCTAATTTAATTAAAAAATCTTCCTCAAATTTAGAATATAATTCCAAACTTATTTTTTTATCATTAAAAACTTCTTCAACAAAATTAGACTTAAATAAACTATAATCTAAACTAATAATAGTTATCATTCCTAAACTATAACTAAATAAAAATAACATTAATAAACTAAATAAAAAACCTTTCAATATTTTCATCTTTTCACCTCTATATTAATTATATCATAATTTATTATTTTCATAAAAACTAAAATATTTGTTTTCACCGATGATAATATGATCAATAATAGGTATTGCATTTAATTTTCCAATTTCAACTAACTTTTTAGTTAATTCAATATCTTCTATGGATGGTTCTACATATCCAGTTGGATGATTATGAAGACAGATTATTGATGATGCTGAAGTTAAATAAGCTTCTTTAAATATCTCTCGTGGATGAACGATACTCATGTTAATAGTACCAATAAATAATTCTTTATAACTAATAATATTCTTTTTTTGATCTAAATAAAGAGCATAAAAATGCTCTTGTTTTGAATCATTGACAATACTTTTAAAATATTGATAAATACTATCTGGATTATTAGCTTTTACTTGTTGAATAGGGATTTGATAATAAGCTCTTCTTCCAAATTCTAAAGCTGCTAATAAAAGCAAAGCCTTCGCTTGTTTAATTCCTTTTATTTTCATTAATGAATTATAATTTAAAGTTTTTAAATCACTATTAATATTACACAATATTTTTATAGATAAGTCTTTTACTGAATTATCTTTGCTTCCTGATCTTAACAATATTGCTAATAAATCTTCGTTAGAAATGTTTGTTATTCCATACTTTAAAGCTCTTTCTCGAGGCTTTTCTTCGCTTGGCATTTCTTTTATCATCATATTATCACCTAATTAATTATTAGAGATTTAAAATAAAAACTCCTTAAAAAAAAGTAGATTTTAACTACTTTTTTTTATTGTTTCTTTTAAGACATCTTGAATTAAAATATCTGTTGAGTCTGTTTCTGTTCTACCTTTTAATTCTACTAGGTTATCTTTTATTTTATTACCAATTGTTATTCTTAATGGTATCCCTATTAAATCTAAATCATTAAATTTAATGCCTGGTCTTTCATCACGATCATCAAGTAATACTTCGATGTTATTAGATTTTAATTCTTCATATAATTGATTAGCAATTTTAATTTGTTCAGGATCTTGAGAATTAATTATAACAATTCCCACTTGATAAGGAGCGATAGTTAATGGCCAAATCATTCCTTTTTCATCATTATTTTGTTCAACAACTGCAGCCATAATACGACCTATTCCAATTCCATAGCTACCCATAATAACTGGATTTAATTGATTGTTTTGATCAGAATAATATAAATCTAAAGCCTCTGAATATTTAGTTCCTAGTTTAAAAATGTTACCTACTTCAATTCCTTTTTTGAAATAAATTTTGCCTCCACAGATAGGACATTTTTCTTTTTCTTTTACTAATCTCAAATCACCAGTTAATTTTACTGTAAAATCTTGTAAATTTACATTCTTATAATGGTAATCTGTTTTATTAGCGCCTACAATAAAGTTTTTTAAATTTAAAACCTTTTCGTCCATAATAACTGGTATGTCTAAATCTATAGGTCCAGCAAAACCAACTTCGGCATTAGTTACTTTTTTAACTGTCTCTTCGTCAGCTATTTCAACTGTCTCAGCTTTTAATAATTTTCTAACTTTTGTTTCATTAATTTCATCTGTACCACTTATTAAAATGGCATAAGGTTGATTATCTATTTTATAAATAATTGTCTTAACAAATCTATCTTCTGGTAAATTTAAAAATGCTGCTATTTCAGATATAGTTTTAGCGTTTGGAGTGTGAATCAATTCTTTTTCTAATTCTTGTTCTGAATTGGTAATTATTTCGTTCTTGCATTCACTAACTTCAATATTAGAAGCGTAGTCACATTGATCACAAAGGACAACGATGTCTTCCCCAATATCAGTTAAGGCTTGAAATTCTTCAGATAACATTCCACCCATAGCACCTGTATCCGCTATAACTATTTTATATTTAATATTCATTTTATCAAAGATATTTTGATATGCTTTTTTCATCTTTTGATAAGAAATATCTAATCCTTCTAAATCTTTATCAAAAGAATAAGCATCTTTCATAATAAATTCACGAACTCTAATCAAACCATACCTTGGTCTGGCTTCATCTCTGAATTTAGTTTGAAACTGATATAAATTAAAAGGCAAATCTTTGTATGATCTTATTTTTTGAGCAGCAGCGATAGTAAAAAACTCTTCATGAGTTGGTCCTAAAACATACTCTCTTTCATAACGATCATGAAGACGAAAAATACTATTTGAAAACGATTGATTTCTACCAGATTTATCTAAAACATCAACTGGTAACAAATGACTCATCAATAATTCAGATGCTCCTGTATCATTCATTTCTTGACGAATAATATTTTCTATCTTTCTAGCCACCTTTAATCCTAATGGCATAAAAGTATAAATTCCAGATGAAATCTTTTTAATCATTCCACTTCTAACTAATAAATTACTACTAATAGAATCTTCATCTTTAACATTTTCTCTAATTGTATAAAAAAAGTTATTTTTTAATTTCATACTTCACCTATTTCGTATTGTTTTCTTTTATTATAGCATAATTTTGATTTAAATATATAACTTATTATTTCTTTAAATCAAAAGTCAAATCAAAATAATTGCTTTCTAATTTAGTTAATAGTTCTTCGTCTTGTTTTAATTTTTTACGATCTATATCAACTATATTGACAGGCGCTTTTTTCAAATAATTTTGATTACTTAATAATTTTTTTCTTTTTTCAATTGATTTTTTTATGTTTTCAATTGATTTATTCAAATTATTGATTTCTTCAGTTTTATCAACATGATAAAAAATATCAAAGTTTCCGATTAATGTTGAAATATTAACTTTTTCTATAGAGGTTTCTTCACTTGGTAAATTTTTATTATCTAAAACTATCAAATGTCTTACAATTGTTTGAAAATCAGTTTGATATTTTGCATCTACATTTTGCATATCATAAATATAAGAAGCGTTTCGAGGTATTTTGTTTTCTAATATTGCTGTTCTTACTTTTTTGATTGAAGTCATTATTTTTTCCATATTTTCTTCGGCTGTTTTATTAATAACATCTTTTTGATATTCTGGATATGGTTCAAGCATTATTGAAGAATATTTTTTATTTGGTAATGCTTGATATATTTCTTCTGTTACAAAAGGTATGAAGGGATGAAGCATCTTTAATATATCTTTTAATACAGTTATTAATACCTTTTTATCACTCATATTAGATTTTGATATTTCAATATACCAATCACAAAAATCATTCCAAATAAATTCGTTTAACTCACTACCTACTAAACCAAATTCATATTTCTCCATATTTTTTTGAACTGATATTATAGTTTTATTTAATTTTGATATAATCCACTCATCTGCCAACTTTATTTTGTCATTTGTTTCATTTTCATTTTGGATTTTCATCAAAGTAAAACGTGATGCATTCCATAATTTATTAATGAAGTTCCATGATGATTTTACTTTTTCTTCATCATATCTTAAATCTTGACCCAATGCTGAATTGGTAGTAATAAACAAACGTAAAGCATCAGTCCCATATTTTTCTATTACATCTATAGGATCAACACCATTACCTAATGACTTACTCATTTTTCTACCATCTTTATCTCGAATCAAACCATGAATTAAACAATCTTTAAATGGTCTTTTATTTAAAAAATGTAAACCTTGAAAAGTCATTCTATTTACCCAAAAAGGAATAATATCATATGCTGTTACTAAAACATTATTTGGATAATAACGATTAATTAAATCATTGTTTTCTGGCCATCCTAAAGTACTAAACGGCCATAGTGCACTACTAAACCAAGTGTCTAATACATCTTCATCTTGTTGCCATCCTTCACCTTTAGGTTCTTCTAATCCAACATATACTTCTTCACCTTTATACCATGCTGGAATACGATGACCCCACCATAATTGACGAGAAATACACCAATCATGAGTAATTGTCATCCAATGATTCATAATTTTTTCAAATCTTTTTGGAACAAAATTAACTTTTGTATCATTATCTTTTTGATTATCTAAAACTTTATCTGCTAATGGTCTCATTTTAACAAACCATTGCTTAGATAAATATGGTTCAACCATAGCGTTAGTTCTTTCACTATGACCTACTGAATGATTTCTTTTTTCTACTTTAACCACTAAATCTTGATTAGTTAAATCTTCCATTAATTTTTTACGACAATCAAAACGATCTAAACCATTATAAATTAAAGCATTCTCATTCATAGTTCCATCTGGATTAATAACTTTAATTCTTTCTAAATTATGACGATTACCTACCTCAAAATCATTTGGATCGTGAGCAGGAGTTATTTTTACTACCCCTGTACCAAATTCCATATCAGCATGTTCATCTTCAATAATTGGAATTAATTTATTTACTATCGGTAAAACAACCTTCTTACCAATTAAATGTTGATATCTCTTATCTTGAGGATTAACTGCTACTGCAGTATCACCAAATAAAGTTTCTGGTCTCGTTGTTGCAATTTCCAAATAAGTGCTTTTGTCTTCTAAATAATATTTTAAATGATAAAAAGCTCCTTCTACATCTTTATAAATAACTTCTTCATTAGATAAAGCTGTCATAGCTTCAGGATCCCAATTAATTATTCTTTCTCCTCGATAAATTAAACCTTGATTATATAAATCAATAAAAACTTTATTTACTGCTGAACTTAATCCTTGATCTAAAGTAAATCTTTCTTTTGAATAATCTAAACTAAGTCCCATCTTTTTCCATTGTAAATGAATATTCTCTGTATATTCTTTTTTCCATTCCCAAGCTATTTTTAACCAGTCTTCTCTCTTCATTGCTCTCGGTTTTATTCCTTGTTCTTTTAATTTCTGATCAATTTTAGCTTGGGTTGCTATTCCAGCATGATCCATTCCTGGTAACCACAAAACATCATAGCCTTTTAATTTTTTATAACGTATTAAAATGTCTTGTAAAGTTGTATTCCAAGCATGACCTAAATGTAGCTTCCCAGTAACATTAGGTGGTGGAATAACTATACAATATGGTTCTTTTGTTTCATCTCCTGATTTGAATAAATCTTTACTTAACCAAAAATCATATTTTTCAGCTTCTACTTGTTGATGATTATATTTTAAATCTAACATTTATTCACTTCCTTTACTTTTTGATAAAAATCTTTTTTAATAATTTTTGCATATTTTTCATCAGTTATCTTATAAATCTTTAATAATTTTTCAAAATATTTTTTTCTTGATAAATAATTAATTGAGAATTTAAAATTTAAATCATAGACAAATAATAAATTAATATATAGTAAATCTTTACCATTATAATTCTTAGTATACATTGCTAAAGATTTATTTTCGATAGCTGTTTTAACATAATTACTAATTTCATTATTTGCTGGATCACGACAAATTTTTTTAGTTGCTAAAATATTAAAAATATCTAGTTTATCAGCATCTCTAATTATTTTAGAAAATAATATTTCATCTTTATTACATTCTTCTCCAATAGCAAATTTATTGTGATATTTTATAGCTTTACATAAAATATTATCATATTTAGTATCACTAATAAACTCTCTAATTAAACCTTTTTCAAATAATAATTCTGACCCAAAATCACCGTGATCTAAACTTTGTAAGTCATTAAAAGTATCATACTTGATTGCTTGTTCAAATCTTCCCAAATCATGAAGTAGTCCCATTAAATATGCCATCTCTTTTTGTTCTTTTGATAACTTTAATGATTTAGCTATCTTATACGTTAAAGCTGCTGTTCGATAAGAATGAATATATTTTCTTTTTATCTTTTCATTACTTCTGTTATATTTTTTAATAAATTTTTCAAAAGCAAGATTAATTTTTAATTTCATAGTTGACTCCTATCTTATTAATTATATCATATAAACAAAAAAATCGCCCTTAAAATAAGGACGAAAAATCGCGGTACCACCTTAGTTCACAATTGTGCACTCAATATGATAACGGTCTTAACCGATCTTAACTACTATTAGTTCATTAAGACAACTCCCAAGCTACAAATAAATAATTATTCTTTAGTTTTCACCAACCACTAAATTCTCTATAAATAATTTTTTTATTCCTCTTGTTCTTAGTTTTTAATTTCAATTCCTCCAAAGATAACTGTGTAATCAATTATCAATGTCTTTTTAGCGTCTGAATTTGAATTGGTTTTGTTTTCAACTCCTCCAGCTATTGGAGTTCCTTGGACTTCAATGTTTACATCTTTAGGAACAAAGATAGTCACTCCTCCAAAGATTGCTTTAATCGAAATATATCCGATTTCATTTTTAATATTAATATCTCGATAATCTACTTCACATCCGCCAAAAATAGCACTTATTTGACTATTAGTGTATTCTTTACTTATTACTTTTTCTTCAATTTCTGAAAAGAAAGCATTAAATTTAGAATTATCAGTTAATATGATTTCCTTTTTTTTAGGTTTAAAAATAAATGATAAACCAACTTCAATAATAATAATTGGAAAAAAGATTAACCAAATAGAATTAGAATCAATTACATTTATAAAATTTAATAATAATAAAAATCCAAAAATAATTATTGAAACAAAAAAGTAATCAAGTCTTTTTCTAGTAGCTATACCACCTATACCTAATAACATTAAAAATACTGCGAATAACAAATCACGAATATTTTTAATAATGACAATATCAAAATTAGATAATAAGAACATAACTCCTAATAATATAATTAAAACACCAACTAATTTTTTCATGTTTCACCTCATTTAAATTATATCTTAATACTACTACATTTTTTCTGGAATATCAATTGCTAAAATGTTTAATAACTCTGTCATTGTTTCTAAAACTTTGTTTGATAAACTAAACCAAGATGTTTTTAATGATTCATCTCTTTCAATTAAAATTGGGCATTCTTGATAAAAACGATTATAAATACTCGCTAATTCATATAAATAATTAGTTATCTCATTTAAAGATTTTTCTTTAAATGCTTGTTCTAATACTAAACCTTTTTTAATTAAAGTTAACGCTACTGCTTTAGCAGTTTCTTGTTCAAGATTAGTAATAAGTTTAATTTGCATATTTTGATCCAAGCCTTTTTTAATTAAAGATTTAATTCTAATCACTGAATACAATAAGTATGGAGCTGTTTTGCCTTCTAATTCACTAAACTTTTGAGGATCAAAAACATAATCAGTACTACGATTTGGTAATAAATCTGCATATTTTATCGTAGCGATTGCTAAAGAACGAGCTATGCTTTGACGATTATCTTTTATTTCTTGATTTAATCTTTTTTCAGTTTCAACTGTTACCAAATTTAATAAAGATTCTAAAGTCATAACATTCCCATCTCTAGTTTTAAATGGTTTACCTTCCTCGTTATTCATTGTTCCAAAACCTAAAAATTCTAATTTTGTTTGTGGAGCCATTTGAGATTTAGAAACAGCTCTAAAAACTTGTTTAAAATGAAGACTTTGACGATTATCAACAACATACCAAATTTCATCTGGTTGATAATTCTTAATACGAGAATAAATTGTTGCCAATTCTGTAGTGGCATATAAAATAGCACCATCAGTTTTCTTTAATAATAAAGGTGGCATTGGAGCATTATCATCTGATTCTTCTAATTCAATTATTAAAGCTCCATCACTCTCTTTAACTAAATCTTTAGATTTTAAATGTTCCATTAATAGTTCAATATATTTTTGACTGTCACTTTCACCCTCAAATAAATCAAAAGTCGTATTTAATTCGTCATAGATTTTTTTAATACTGGTTTTTGAAACATTTATAATTTTATTCCACAAACGTAAATAACCACTATGACCATTTTGAAGTTGCATAGTAATTTCTTTAGCGGCATTTAAATAGTCATCATCTTCTTTAGCGCGATTAGAAGCATAAGGATATATTTCTTCTAAATCTTGATTAGTTAAATCTAAATCATCAGTTTCATTATCTTCTTCAAAATAACTAAGATGAGGATAACGATTTTTAATTTCTAAAATAATTAATCCCATTGGTCTTCCCCAATCTCCTAAATGAGCATCAGAGATTGTTTTATAACCTAATCTAGTTGCTAATCTTTTTAGTGCTTCACCAATGTTAGCACTTCTTAAATGACCTACATGCAAGCTTTTTGCCACATTAGCGCCACCATAATCTAAAAAGATGGTTTTATTTAAATTTAATTGTTCTTCTGATTGATTAATTAATTCAATTAAATAATTAGAATTCAAAGAAATATTTATAAAACCTGGACCAGCAATATTTATATTAACAAAAGAATTATCTTTCTCTAATTCAAAACAAATTTTTTCTGCTATAAAAAGAGGATTAGCTTTTATTGTTTTAGCTATTCCCATAACACCATTATATTGAAATTCTCCCAAATCAGGACGTGATGAAATTAAAATTTGTGGTTCTTCATCATAACCTAAATCTTTTAAAATTACTTTTAATTTTTGTTCAATAATTTGATTTATATTAATCATTATCCATCTCCTTATTAATTACTTCTTTTTTAATTTCATCTAAAATGTTCAAAGCTTCTAATGGACTCTTTTCTAAAACATTAATAGCTTTTATCTTTTCAATAATTTCTTGATATTTATTTTCTTCATAAGTATCTAGATTCAATTGCTCTTGAACGATTGGTTTTTTAATCGAAGAATTTTCATGAACTAGTAAAATTTCATTAGCTCTCTTAATTAAAGAATTAGGTAATTTAGCAAGTTTTGCTACATGTATACCATAACTCTTATCAACTGCTCCTGGTTTTATTTTGTGAAGAAAAATAATGTTACCTAATTCTTCTAAAGCTGAAACATGAACATTCTTTACCTTAGCTAATCTTTCTTCTAAAGTTGTTAATTCATGATAATGAGTAGAAAATAAAGTTTTACATTTAATATGATCATGAATATATTCAATAATAGATTGAGCTAAACTCATTCCATCATATGTTGCTGTTCCTCTCCCTAATTCATCAAATAAAATTAATGAAGATTCTGTTGCATTTTGAATTGCGTTATTAGCTTCCATCATTTCAACCATAAATGTTGATTCACCACTGACTAAATCATCACTAGCTCCTATTCTAGTGAAAATTTGATCAAAAATAAAGATTTCAGCTGATTCTGCTGGCACAAAAGAACCTAAAGCAGCCATAATCGATATAATTGCTAATTGTCTTAAATAAGTCGATTTACCAGCCATATTCGGACCAGTTATAATTAAAATATTAGTCTCTTCATTTAAAATAATATCATTAGGAACAAACTCTTCATTCATAACTTTTTCTACTAAAGGATGACGAGAATTAATTATTTTAATTTCTTTTGTTTGATTTAATTTTGGACGAACATAATTATTTTTTTCAGCTACTACAGCTAAAGAAACTAAAGTATCAATTTCAGCGATCATTTTAGCGATAATTTGAATCTCTGAAACATGTTGTTTAGTTTGATCTTTAATCTCCATAAACAAATTATATTCTAATTCAATTATCTTTTCTTCAGCCCCAATAATTAACTCTTCTTTTTCTTTTAATAAAGGAGTTATATATCTTTCACAATTTGCTAAAGTTTGTTTTCTTTGATAATTAAATTCTTCTTTCACAAGAGGTATATTTCCTTTTGTAACTTCAATATAATAACCAAAAATTTTATTGAAACCTACTTTTAAGTTTTTAATTCCCGTTCTTTCTCTTTCCTCTTGTTCTATTTTTAATATAAAGTCTGTATCACCTTTCTTATTAGCTTTTATTTGATCGAGTTCTAAATTAAATCCAGACTTAATTAAATTTCCTTCTTTTAAACTAAGCGGTGCATCCTCATTAATACTCTTTTCTAATAATTCATACAAAGGTTGTAAACAATTAATCTTTTGAGAATAATTTAAATTCTTTAAAATATTTTGAATATCAGGTAATACTCTTAAAGATTTTTTTAATTGTAATAAATCTTTAGCGTTCATATTACCATAAGATATTCTTCCACATAATCTTTCCAAATCATAGATTTGATAAAGTAAAGCTTGTAATTCTTCTTTTAAAATAAATTCCTCTAATAAAGTTTCAATCATATCATATCTTTTTTCAATGATTTGATGATTAGTTAAAGGATTCTCAATCCATCTTTTTAAATTACGACTTCCCATTGCTGTCTTTGTTTTATCTAAAAGCCATAACAAAGAATAACTTCTTGTTTTTAATCGACTATTTTCTACTAAATCTAAATTTCTTTTCGTATATATATCCATCTTCATAATATCTTTAGATTCTTTTTGACTTACTTTTTGTAAATAATCTAAACTTCTTTTTTGAGTTTCACTTAAATACGCAACTAAAGATTTAATACCTGCAATAAGACGAATATCACTAAAATCTTCATATAAATATTTGTATTTTTGATCGGAATTTTCTTGATTATAAACAGATACAATTATTTTATATTTGTTTCTCAATAAATCAATTATTGTTTTATCAACTTTATCATCTTGAATAATTTCTTTAATATTTAAAGATAAAATCTCATTTAAAAGAGCTTCTCGAGAATGATCAATTAAAGTAACAAAAATTTCTCCTGTCGATAAATCAGCGTAAGTTAAAACATAAGAATGATCAAAATCACGAACATTTCCTATAAAGTTATTACTATTTTCATCTAATAAGTCTCCATTCATAATGGTACCTGGAGAAATAATTTGTATAACTTCTCTTTTAACAATTCCTTGAGCAATTTTAGGATCTTCTACTTGCTCACATATAGCTACTTTATAACCTTTATTAATTAGTTTTTCCAAATAGTTGTTGGCAGCATGGTAAGGAATGCCACACATTGGAATACGCTCGTTTAAACCAGCATTTTTACCGGTTAAAACTAAATCTAATTCTTTAGAAACTACTTCTGCATCTTCAAAAAACATTTCATAAAAATCACCTAAACGAAACATTAAAATAACGTCTTCATATTCAGATTTAATATCTAAATATTGAGACATCATTGGAGTTACTTTTGTTTTATCTACTTCGTTTCTCTTCATGTTAATCACCTAATTAATTATATCATAAAATAAAAAAGATACATAATGTATCTTAATCACAAGTCCCTGTATTGTTCTGAATAAAAGCTGGTAGATAACCTGTTTGACGATTATCATATTGATGAATAATATTAATATCATAAGTATTGTTATCTTTTAAATTACGAATTGCTACTTTAATATTTAAAATTGTATTATATTTAAGAACTGGCATTGCTAAAGTTGTTGATTTATAAGTAATAAAATCATTTATATTCATTAAATTATTTAAAAAATAATAACCATCAGGTAATCTTTCAGCTTTATTGCCATATTTAATTGTCTTTTCTTCCGAATTGACAATCAATCTTTTAACATTCAAATCTTGAAAAACAATATCTAAACAGCTACAACCACAAATATTAACTCCATAAATTTTTCTTTGAATCAAATCTTTTTTTACATCGTTTAAGACTGTTCCTCTAACAATTGCTATTTCTGACATTTTTTCATACTGATCAATTTGATCAGTAAGATCGATAACTGTTTTAAACATTGCTAATGCTATTAAAGATATAATTACAAAACTTACTAATAACTCGATTGTTGAAAAGCCTAAATTTTTCATCTATTCACCTCAATTTAAAATTAAACTAGAATATTCACCATTACTAAAAGACATGATAATTCGATAACTAGAACTCGTATCACTTACTCTTAAAGATCTTAAAAATCTTAACATCCCAGAATCAATATTATATGTTATATAATTATTAATAACTGGTGATATATCATAAACTGAAAAATAGATTTTATTAATATCTAAATCATCTATTAATTGTTCATAGTATCCAGTTGTATCAAATTCATAACTAGTGATATCAAGAATTGGATTTGTACTTAAATCTGAAATCAAAGAAGTTATTCCTTCTTGATTAAAATATTCTTGAATTGTTTTAGCAGCATGAATCGTTTCTGAGGTGTTATATTTACTATTCAACTGATAATTTTTTTGAGTTATAGATATTTGAGAATAAAGCATTACTAAAATTGTAATAACAATTCCAACGATAGCAATTGTCTCAATAAGAAAGAAACCTTGATTATTTATTTTTTTCATTTTATCACCTCGGATTATTGCTATTAAACTATTTTTATTATATAATAAAAATAAGATAAATACTAGATATTATATCGAGAATATTAAGAGGGTGAAAAAGTGATTAGAACTTTTGATTATGAAAGACTGCCAATCGTTGAAATTGTTAACGAAATAATTATCGACGCTGTACGAAGAGGCGCTAGTGACATCCATTTTGATCCGACTAGTCAAATGATGAAAGTTAGAATTAGAATAGATGGCGAAATGTTTTTTTATACGAGCGTACCTAATACCTTGAAAAAGAATTTATTAACTCGTATTAAAATTATAGCTGGAATGAATATTACTGAAACAAGATTACCTCAAGATGGAGCTATCCAAACGAAACTTAAAGATATGAATCTTGATCTTCGTGTTTCTTCTCTACCTTGTAATTATGGAGAAAAACTCGTAATTCGTATCTTAGATTATTCAATGAGTTTAAAAGGATTAGAACACTTAGGTTTTAGTGAAAACAATTATAAAAAAATATTAGAAATAATTTCTAGTCCAAGTGGTATTATTTTAGTTACAGGAGCAACTGGAACTGGTAAATCAACTACTGTTTACTCTGTCTTACAAAAATTAAATAAAGAATCTGCTAATATAATTACTGTTGAAGATCCAATCGAAATGAACATTGAAGGAATCAATCAAGTTCAAATTAATAGTGATATTGGTTTAGGATTTGGTAACATTTTACGTTCTATTTTAAGACAAGACCCTAACATTATCATGATTGGAGAAATTAGAGATGATGAAACAGCTAGAATTGCTACGAGAGCTTCTATTACAGGACATTTAGTATTATCAACATTGCATACTAATAACTCATTAAATACTATTGAGCGTTTATTAGATATGGACGTTGAAAGATATTTATTAGCGAGTGCTTTAGAAGGAATCGTTTCTCAAAAATTAGCGAGAAGATTATGTGATAAATGTAAAAAATTAAGACCAACTAATAAATATGAAAAAGATTTAGTTAAAAGTGTCTTAAACTTAGATATGAATGAATTATATGCTCCAGTTGGTTGTAGCGAGTGTACTAATGGTTATCGTGGTCGTGTTGCTATTCATGAGGTTTTAAAAATTACTCAAGAAATTAGAGATGCTATTGCAGAAGGTGTCGCTAAAGATGATTTAAGAGAATTAGTTTATAAATCTGACGTTGTTACTTTATTACAAGATGGTATGCAAAAAGTTGTAGCCGGAGTAACGTCATGTGAAGAAGTATTGAAATTAATTGAATTAGATGATGATCTAGAGGGTAAAACAAAAGAATATCGTTATAGTTTAAATAAAGCTTTAGAAGAAGCTAACCTTGCTAAAGATCATGTTATTAATCAAGAAGATACAAGAATTATGAAAGAAGCTGGATTATAAAAAAACAAGGTTTAACCTTGTTTTTTTTCTGTCTTCAAATAAACATCATAACCATTAATATCAAACATTTCTTCTAAACCTTCTTGTTTATAAATGTTTAGTGCTAAAGTTTCTTTTTGAATAAAATCTTTAAACTGATTAACAGCTTGATCAACTTCTTGATCTCCATAATAATAAATATTAATACGATCGATAATATTATAATCATTTGATTTTCTTAATTGTTGAATTTTAGAAATTAATTCACGAGCAATTCCTTCTTGAATTAATTCTGGAGTTAACTTCGTATTTAAAATAACAAATTTATTGTTTTCCATACTAGCATTAAATCCCTCTTTTGAAATTATTTTAGTTTCGATCATTGTTTGATCAATTTCTTTTTCTTGATTATTAATCAACACAATTATTGATTCCTTATTATTTAATTTATTAATTTGATCAATACTTAATTCACTTAATGCTTTAACTAAATGTTTTATTTCTGCTTCAAAGATTGGACCTGCTATTTTATAATTAGGAACAATGTTAAAGTTCATATATAAATTTAAATCATTAGTAAAAACTACTTCTTTAACATTTAATTCTTCTTGTATTAAAGGAACTAAATCTGAAATCAAATGTTCATAACGACCATCAATAATTATTTCCGCTAATGGTTGACGAACTTTTATTTTAACATTTTCTCTTCCAGCTCTTCCTAAACTAATTAAATCTCTAACTAAGTCCATTCTCTCTTCAATTTGTTCATCAATTAAATTTAAATCTGCTTGAGGAAAATCTGCTAAATGAACTGATTCTTTTTCAGTTAGATTACAATATATTTCTTCTGATATAAATGGTACTAAAGGAGCAATCAATCGAGAAACCCCTTCTAAGACCTCATATGTAGTCTTATAAACAGATTTTTTACTTAAATCTAACTCATTACCCCAAAATCTTTTGCGATTGCGACGAATATACCAATTTGATAAATCTTCTAACACAAAATATTGGATTTCTCTTACTACTTGAGTTAGATCATAAATATCGTAATATTCTGTTACTTGTTTTACTAATTTATGATATTTTGATAATAACCAGCGATCAATTTCTTCTCTATCTTTATACTCTACTTCAAATTCTCGAGGATCTACTTGATCAGTATTAGCATATAAAGTAAAGAAATTATATGTATTTTTTAAAGTGCTAAAGAATTTAGAATTAACTTCTTTTAATCCTTCAATATCAAATTTAGTTGGTGTCCAAACTGGTGAAACACTAGGAAAATACCAACGAATAGCATCTGCTCCAAATTGATCCATTAATTCAAAAGGATCAATACCATTGTTACGACTTTTACTCATTTTTAATCCATCTTTATCGACTACCATATCATTTACTAATACATTTTTATATGGTGATACACCTTTAACAAATGTAGAAATAACTAAAAGAACATAAAACCAACCTCTCGTTTGATCGATTCCTTCAGAAATAAAATCTGCTGGAAATTGTTCGTTAAATAATTCTTCATTTTCAAAAGGATAATGATATTGAGCGAAAGGCATTGAACCAGAATCAAACCAACAATCAGCAACTTCTTCAATTCTAGTCATAGGTTTACTACATTTTGGACAAGTTAAATGAACGTTATCCACATAAGGGCGATGTAAATCAATTGTTTCATCGATTGTTTCTATCGCTTCATTAATTAATTCCTGTTTAGAACCAACAGTTCTTAATTCACCACATTCACATTTCCAAATATTTAATGGTGTTCCCCAATAACGATTTCTTCCTAAAGCCCAATCATTTAAGTTTTCTAACCAATTACCTAATCTTTTTTCTCCAACATAACTTGGAAACCAATTTACTTTTTTATTGTTTTCAATTAATTTATCTTTAATTTTTGTTGTTTCAATAAACCAACCTGGTTTTGGATAATAAATTAATGGTGTTTGACAACGCCAACAATGTGGATAATTATGTTCCATCTTTTGTTTTTTAAATAATTTATCATTAGCTTTTAAATATTTAATTATTTCTAAATCAGCATCCATAACAAACATTCCTGCCCAAGGACCTTCTCGATATTTTCCTTCTTCATCTACAGGATTTAAAGTTGGTAAATTATATTTTCTTCCTACCTCAGCATCATCTGCTCCAAAAGCAGGTGCAATATGAACAATGCCAGTCCCATCTTCCATTGTTACGTAGTTATCACAAGTAACAAAATATGCTTTTTTATCAACAGTTAAGAAAGGTAATAACGGTTCATACTCTATCATTTC
>Ga0123335_1004856_pt1 | contig 16900 bp, 13 predicted proteins | sample BiotimSIPDNA_2_FD_89707 | JGI IMG/M metagenome (GOLD analysis project Ga0123335, IMG submission 89707) | Anaerobic biogas reactor microbial communites from Washington, USA - Biogas_R2 time_0 SIP DNA | ecosystem: Engineered > Bioreactor > Anaerobic > Unclassified | place: Washington, USA...
CGACCACATTGGCAGATACCGGAACCTATCCAATTCAGCTTATTGCATCCGACGGAAATGGTGGATACGACACACTCGAATGGACTATTTTTATTGTACCACCGCCGGCTTCCAATCATTCGCATGCCATTTCACCTGCTGATATTGCCAATAGTTTATCCAGCATTGAGTAGTAATAATCAAACGCAACATTCCGTTGTTCTAAAGCAAGGTTGAATCAGTCCTTATCCATTGCTATCTCAAAAGATTAAATAAGGTAGTTAAAATTGAATGCAAACTAAATATTTTTTAAGTATTCAATAAATCACCATTGATCTTTATTTTTCGCATTTCGTCAAATAGCCCACTGAACTTATTTGTTTTGCCATATCTATCATCCAATATTGATACTACAATTTTCAGAATATTTTTATTTATTTCAATAATTGTATCTCGATCATATTCAAAGCTACAATCATCAACAAATTTGATCCCGTTGCCATCTGTTTTTCTAACATACTTGGAAATACTTAGCAATGCGATATGAACCATTTTACTTAATAAAATATAGGTGTAATTTTTGTAATCTGAAATTTTAAGTGTCCCACAAATCGAATCAATTGGGGATTTACCAAATGATTTTGCACCAACTTTCTTCAATTCTGTGATTTTTTTTTCGAATTTATTAATATTTACTTCGATTTCTTTTATTTCTTCAGGATGACACCTATAATTTCGAATTTTTTCTAATCCTATCTTATCTTCATAATAATTTATTGATAGCCTTTTAAAATACTCCTCTTCATTACCATATTTAATTTGTCCGATAAGTAAAAGTACTGCTTCGAAAGCATTTCTTGTGACTGCATATGCGTCAGGATATAAGTATTCTTTCAATAAACATAAGCTTGCTTTAATAGCACCTTTTATGCGAAGTAGTGTGGAAAAAAATAAAGCTGTAGTATCAGAGTATGCATCTGCTTTCTGCAGTTCAACATCTTTAGCATTCTCTAATGCCTGTTCAAAATCTCTAAAAAATCTTTCGTATTCAATAAGAGTCGAATTAGAACCATTCATTTTAATTCCTTTTGTAATGTTAAAAAATAATAAAGTATACTCATAATTTAAGAGTGTTAGATTAAACAGTGGTATTATTATCTTGTTCTATTTAATTTTTAACATTAAACGACCAAAAATTGATTTATTTCGTTTGCGATTTCAAATATTCGCTTAAAATCTTGCCATAATAGGTTCGATTTTTCAATACTTAGGACTATAAAAGGCTCTGACGAAAATCAGGGCCTTTTTTTTATTTGAATTTTTCAATATTTTGATCCAATATAAGAAAAGATCTTAGATGAGATCGCCGTTAATGATTGCATGGCAGAACTCCTTATTCCAATGATAGTACCCTATAAACCTTAATTCCAGATTCTTCTACAGATTTGAAAATCTGAAACACTACGTTGCAGTACACAGTACAATTCTTCAGGACTATTTTTTTACATACTATCAACCAAATGACCTGATCGCATCTATAGCCGTGATTTTCTTTTCACCGATCTTTCCGGAGCCCAAAAACCAGTTCTTTATGTGACCATTTCCGGGAGATGGATGAGTGAGATGAACAAACAGCTTCCCATTCTGAAGATATGCGACATCATTAACTTCACTGAATTCTTTTTCATCCAATACACTGATCAATTTCTTACATTCCGCAATATAACGAGAATCGGTTCCCAGCATAATAACTATTCTCAACCGTTTGGTTGTTTTTTAAAAAAGAATTGGAACATGCTGTAAGAATTTGGGGAATTTCAGAAAAAGATTTTACTATTAAAGATCCGGATGTCACAAGTTTGCCATTATGGAATCGGGCCACACCGCATCCAGTGATGAGAATCCGAAATCCTTCTCATGCCTGTTTGTTATCCGATCAACATGGCTATCGTTTGATAGCAGACCTACTGCCTGTAATATTTTGGTAAGATTATTCCGGCATACTTTACCATTAAAAGGGACATTATCAAAGTCGCCATTAAATAATTCAGGCTCTGCCAAGCAGTTCTGTCAGTAATATTCTATGATTTCCTCCTGACTGTTTTAAAACCCAGAAAAGTAAACAAAAAATTCACTAATAAAGGGACGAGAAATACAATCGCTGGCAGAGAGAACATCCATAAAATAACAATAACATTGTAATATTCTATTGCCATAACAAAAGATCCTATAAATGCTACAAATGATCCGATTATCATTAGAATAGCTTTCGAAGATATATCAGCTATTATAAAGATGATTGATAATTTAATACATATTACAAACCCATCAAACCAGTACCATGAAAGGCTATTTGCTCGTTTTTCTTCCTCCAGATAATCCATGTATCTACTGTCTGGCTGCATTTTAAAGAAATCGGATATTTTTTCTGCAATGAAAGATGCAAAATCCACCCTTATGCTTCCGTCTTCATTCTCTTGTATACCCTCAAAAGCATCATCTGTAAGGTTACTCCAGCAGCCAATAACAGAGGCTCTGATTAATGCAGCAAGTTTTTTCTGGTCGCAAATCTTATCTGAATGAAAGGCATCAACATATGAAGAAGCATTCTTTTCGCTGCGAATTTTTTCAAGTTCTAAAATGAGAGTATCAGTTAACAGGTTACAAAAAGAATTAAATTTTTTGACTTTTCCACTCAGGATCTCTCGCAATTCATCATCTGAAAATAAGTTTAATAGAAATTCGGAGATGCTTTGCCTTATAATTGATTTATGCTCATTAAGGTTCGACATTTTTGGTTGCTCCATGTATGGCCGTATTTCAGAGCGGCATCAGTTAAAAATGTATAGATAAGCTTTAATTAGTCATTCCGACTTCCCAATAGGGAAATTTTTTAATACAGAAAAAAAATTAAACAAGCCAAACAAAGGAAAGGAAAAAATAGGTCAAATGGTAAGCTATTCTATATAATACATTTTGTCTAACCCAGACACAAGAACTGTATGATGTAGGTGAAACCATTGCTAAGCGGCGACTTTACCTTATAGCCATGAACAATCACTGAATCAATCTATTAATCATTTCGAATAAAACTTCATATATTTTCCACTATTCACAATTTAAGGTTTAGACTGTTCCGGTATCTATCTATGGGTTCCTTGGAAGACCTTGATTTTACCTACCCCTGTTTACAGGACTTTTATTATGGTACACGAAAGTAATAAGAGACTTCCATCTTCTTTTTTAAATAGGAAATTTGGGTTGTGGTATGGACATATAATTTTACTTTTACAACTTATACTTTCTTAGTTTTATCATTCTTGTTCCATCTGGTGCATCATATTCTTCCACCTCGATATACCCAGCCCTTTTGTAGAACTCTCTGTTAAATAAACTTTTCTGTCCAGTGAACAGCTCGTATACAGAAGCATTCGGAAAAACATTTTCTATTGACTGGAGCAATTTTTTACCAATTCCTCTCCCCTGATAAATCGGTTCTACAATTAATCTTCCAATAAAGCAGGTGGTATCTGTCTGTTTTGCCCTTACAGATCCAACGATCTGATCTCTGATTTTTGCTTTCAATATGACCTTATCTTTAAAATCATCTCTCATGCTTTCAATGGTCTGAAGCATCGGGGGAATATTGAAATTATTATCATTCAATTCGACTTCCTGAATATATGCCCGCTTTTGCATAGATAGAATCGTGCTGGCGTCATTTAAATCTGCAAAGGAGATCCGTACCTTTCCACATTTATCATCATCTCGGCTATAAAGACCGGTGCCGCTACCTATACAGTAAGAAACAATATTCTCGTAAATCTCTTCTATAAATTCGGGGTCTAATCCATATTCTGAAGCCCAGTCCCTTCTGTTTTTAATCATAGACTCTATATAGTATCCATTTTTTATATCTTCTCCTGATTTCATTAATTTTGCGGCATTTTTTACAAAAGTACTTCTGATACTTAGATTGTGGATTATTTCCTTATCTAATTCATCTATACAGTCTAAGATTTCCTCAATGCTATTACAATCTTCTGCTCTTTTCATGTTTTTACTTTCTTTTTCTGCAAATGTTGCTGTTTTTGTATTCCTAAAGTTTCTGATAGAGAAAATAATGTAATATAACTGAAGTCATATGTGCCAAAGAATCTTCTGTAGTAACCACTGACCTCCAAAGTATCATGTATAAGCTGATAATAAAATTATAACACACCTTAATTAGCCAAGTTCAGGAACCCATTTTTTAGGTTCCCGAGACCTTCATTAATGTTTCCAGGGCAAGTCCCTTTAAATCCGTGATATAATGGTATAAGGAGATAATTCATACATATTCTTTATTTCTATGCAGAAAAAGCACCTCAAAACAGGATTGATGAGCTGATAAGAGGAAGGCTGGAAGAGATGTATGCGCCAACTACAAAAGAAGCCTACGAAAAAGTCCTTCCCCTTCCGGAAATGGATGAAGCATCTGCGGTGTTAAGATATTCCCGTGCACTGTTAATAATAAGTCCTGATGGAAAAGTTCCACCTGCTGTTGTAAATCAGTTTTTTGCAAATTTAACAAACAAAAATAACCTGCTTGTCCTTACCGGTGAAAAATCAACAATGGCAAGCCTGGAGAAGGCCGCACGACATGTATATGCTGCAGCAAAGGCTAATAATGAAATATCTGCAACACACCCGCAGCGGAAAGAACTTGACGAAAAAATAGCACAGTATGAGCAGGATTTCCAGGCTACAGTGCTGAATGTATTCGATAAACTTCTGTTCCCGGGTTTTCAGGGCCAGGATCTGCTGCGTTCAAAAGTGCTTGACAACACCTATCCTTCCAATGAGAAATACAATGGCGAACGGCAGGTTATCAAAACCTTGACATCTGATCCCATTAAGCTCTATACCCAGATTTCCGAAAATTTTGATTCTTTACGGGCTCGTGCAGAACAGCTTCTGTTTGGAAATCAGGATGAAGCAAGAAAGACCGATCTGATAGACAAGATGCGGCAGAAAACCCAGATGCCCTGGCTTCCGCCTAAAGGTCTCGATGAACTCATTATGGAAGCATGCAAAAGAGGAGCATGGGAAGATCTTGGTAATGGATACATCACCAAAAAGCCAAAGCCCAAAACTACACAGGTGATTATTTCTGATGTCAGCAGTTCGGGTGATGATGGCGCAGTGAAATTGAAGATCGATACCGTTAATGCAGGAAACTCTCCCAGAATCCATTACATGGAAGATGGCACAGTCGACATAAACAGTCCTGTACTGTCTGATAGTATTTTGACAACAAGAGCATTACGTGTTCAGTTTCTTGCCGTTGATCCAACAGGAAAAAACCAGACAGGGTCTCCTTATACCTGGACCAATCATCTGGTTCTAAGGTGTAATCTTAACGAAAATGACCGTACTTTGGAGCTTCTGGTTGCACCAAGAGGAACAATACGATACACTCTCGATGGATCAGAACCCAGAAATGGAAAAGAGTATACTTCCGCAATACAACTGCCAGATACAGCCTGTTCGGTGTACGTTTTCGCAGAATATGAAGGATTGGAAGAAAAGCGTACATTTCAGTTCCCTGCAAAGGGAGATCAGGATATCAATATCGTCAAAGAAAAGCCTGCACAAATGTATTGCACAACACCAAAAAGGCTGGATAACTCTGCAAAGACCTATGAAGGTTTGAAAATAGCAAAAGAAAAGGGAATTACCTTTGAGCAGGTTTCGCTTCAGATCGGTTCTGCACCAAGAGTCATTCATCTTTCTATGGGCGATTTGAGAATCCAGGCTGACTTTATCGAAAAAGAACTGAATCTTCTGCAAACAATTATGAATGCAGATGCTCCGGTTTTGATGACATTTAAAAAAGTGTTTACACACACTGGTTACGATCTGGAACAGTTTGCCAAATCAATGGGAATTGAATTAAAAAATGGTGAGGTAATTCAGGAATGAGCGATACAGTGGATTTTGGAGCGCCAAAAGAGTTTGGTGTACACCACTTTTTTGTTGAGATACCGGTAGAGCCTAAAGCTGCTGTCAGTATTTATGAAGATTTCGGGTTTAATGGTGATGAAACCAAAAGGGAGACAACAGAAAGAAGAGTGATTCTTGCGCGTGAACTGTGGACAAAGATAAAGGATGATGCCCGAAGAGATTTTAACAAACGTCTGAAAGATAAAAAACAGAGTACTGGAACCTGGAACACTGGCAAAGTAAAACTGGACCGTTTTTTAGGACGTGAATTATGTGTTCTTGCCTGGGCTGCCGAACATGCCACACTCGAAGAGTGCGCAATTATCTGCCAGAAGTGGGTCGTGCTGCGCCCTGAAGAGCGATGGTGGCTTTATTCGAAAACCTCTTCTGAAGCCGGGTTGGCTGAACAGAAAGACAGAGGCTGGCGAAAGGCACTCTATTGTGCGCTCTCCGATGGTACCGGCATAAAGTTAAGGCAGAAAATTGTTCCTGTGAAAAGGAGAAAAGAACAGTTACCGGAAATTCCGGATCTATTTTCATCTATTGATGAAAATGAGGCTACTTAAATCCCCTGCCCCCTAAATCCAAGGGGGGACTTAGGAACGGAAAAGGCCCTTGGATAAGTTAACAGTTTCATCATGGATCTTAAAGTCATCATAGCCTCCTAAATCCCCCAAGGGGGGGATTTTAGGATCGCATAATGTGACTATGCAGCTTGATTTGTGAGTCTTAGTTCCCCCTTTGGGGGTTAGGGGGCTCCATTCTGGGGGATTTAGGGCATGGGGGAAATTTTGTTAACAATCGGAATTAAACCTTACGGCTATGGGATTTAGGGTGCAGGAATTGGACCAGAAGAATTTTTTGATTCAGGTAATTAAAACCCAAAGAGGTGCTATAATTGATTAAGGACAAAGTACTCAGGATTATAGATACTGGCGAGGGGTTACGAACTGAGTTCAAGGAGTGCAGAAACTCGATACCCAAAACCCTTTATGAAACAGTATGCGCATTCCTTAATCGTAATGGTGGGGAGATCCTGCTGGGAGTAAATAACAAAGGTAAAATCACCGGTATCGATAAAGAATCTATCGACAAGATTCAATCTGATTTTACTACGACCATAAACAATCCAGGAAAAATCTCTCCTTCGGTCTACCTGTCAATAGAACAGGTCCAAATAGATGGCAAGCTTGTTTTATACATTTATATACCTGAAAGTTCGCAGGTTCATAAATGTAATGGAAGAATTTATGACAGAAGCTTTGATGGAGACCTAGATATTACCGATAACCACCAGCTTGTTACCAGTCTTTATATCAATAAGCAGACATCCTACACAGAAAACAGGGTCTATCCTTATTGCGAGATTGTCGATCTTGACAGTGAACTTCTGACACGGGCAAGAAGACAGGCAGTACTACTGAGAAATAATCATCCATGGCAATCTATGGATGATTTTGAGATGCTCAAGAGTGCTCAGGTTTATACAAAAGATTATCAGAGTGGCAGGGAAGGGTTTACTCTGGCTGCCATATTGCTGTTTGGAAAGGATCAGACAATTCTCTCCGCTTTACCACACCACAGAACCGATCTGATTGTGCGAAGAGAGAATGTGGACCGGTACGATGACCGTGATGATGTGCGAACCAATTTGCTTGACAGCTATGACAGAATAACCGCATTTGCACAAAAGCATCTGCCCGATCCTTTTTACATGGAAGGCAGCAGACGTATCAGTATACGTGATGCCATTATTCGGGAGATCGCATCGAATATACTTATTCATAGAGAATACATGAATGCATTTCCGGCAAAAATTATCATTGAGAAAACGAGAATTTATGCTGAAAACGGCAATAAACCTCATGGGATGGGCCCGATCAATCCGGATAAATTTACTCCCTATCCCAAGAATCCGATTATCGCGCGTTTTTTCAAGGAGATCGGTCTGGCCGATGAGCTTGGTTCAGGAGTCAGAAACCTGATAAAATTCGTCAAGATCTATTCACAATCAAAACCCCAGTTGATAGAAGATGATGTTTTCAAAGTCTCTATCCCTGTCTTGCCTCAACGTGGTGATACGGTTTCATGTATGATTATCCGGCAGGATGAGCGGATGCGCATGTTACTTGAGTATTGCCAGAAAGCACGAACCAGGGATGAGATTCAAACGTTTCTAAATCTAAAAAACAGGGATTACGTCCGTAACTTCATAATAAAGCCACTACTGGAAAACGGTCTGCTGTTTTTGACAAACCCGGAAAACCCAAATGACCCCAGACAGCAGTACTATTCTCCACCAGTTACCGAGGGAGTTACCCCCCCAGCTAACGAGGGAGTTACCACTCCAGTTACCGAGGGAGTTACCCCTTCTAATTCATCAAAAAACGGCAGTCCCCCCCCAGTTACCGAGGGAGTTACCATGCAAGCTACCATGCAAGCTACCATGCAAGTTACCATGCAAGCTACCCCCCCAGTTACCCCTCCAGTTACCGGGGAAGTTACAGGATCAAAAAGCAGGGCTGATGATATGGTGAAACAGCTTTTGGAATTCTGCAGGGTTCCAAGGAGCAGGGAGGAAATTCAGTCTTTTTTACAACTTAAAAATAAAAAATATGTTTTAGACCGTTATATCAGGCCTTTAGTGAAAAAGAGTGCACTGTTTTATACCTTACCCCAGACTCCGAATGCACCAGGACAGATGTATTACTCCAAAGTGGGTGCAACGGAAGTTATTAACGATGAGGAAATGCAGTCACGAAAACAGAAGATACTTTCTTTTTGTAGTAGCAGCCGTTCTGCAGAGGAGATCATGGAACATATCAATTTGACACATAAAGAGTATTTCAGGTCGCATGTTTTAAATCCATTACTTGAAGATGGTTCCCTTAGATTGACAATCCCGGACAAACCGAACCATCCGCGACAAAAATACATTGCAGCTAAATACGGAGAGAGAAATGCTTAAACCTTTTGAGTGGAAAGATAAACCGGCTCTGATAGAGCACCTGTTTCCTGTACAGAAGTTGTCTGTTGAAAGCTTTAAGGAACAGATGGCAGGAGCAGGAAAAACACTTACTGCTCTTGGCAGTTACTGGAAAGGCAGAAAACCGCTTATACTCAATAAAGCATGCATTTTAGGGGCTTTGTTACCTGCCACAAAGGACCGGCTTAAAGATTTACAGATATTTGAGATGCTTATGGGTATGGATAAAGCTTCTCTTGCAAAGCGTCTTGGAAGAATCTCTCCTGTTCAAATTGCGAAGCAGCTTGGCGGGTTAAGGACTAATGAATGGTTTGAAGTAGTGCCTGAAGATGCGAAGTTGCCGGAAGTGACACCATTTGATGTTAAAGACTACACATTTGTAATAAATGATAATGACAGAGAAAAAACAGTAACCCCATATTTATTCTGGAAGAAAAATATCTCTGAAGAGCAGATGCTGGAACTTGAATCGAAAGCACTACCGCACCATATATACAAAGAAAATGTTTCAAAGGCAAAACGCCCTGAAGAATTACCAGATTCTTTATTTGATCATATATGGTCAAAGGTAAATGAGCATCTTGGTACATCTGCGACGTCTTTTCCTGAACTGATTGAACAAATGGGTATTGCACGTTTCGGACACAGGCCAAGAGTTGCGGACGTTTTTTGCGGTAGTGGCCAGATCCCCTTTGAAGCCGCGAGGCTAGGTTGTGACGTGTATGCGTCGGACCTTAACCCGATTGCCTGCATGCTTACCTGGGGCGCTTTTAACATCGTTGGTGCAAGTAAAGAAAAAAGAGAAGAGATAGAAAATGCCCAGAGAGAACTTGCCGAAAAGGTACAGGCTGAAATCGATAAGCTTGGAATTGAAACGGATGGAAATGGGTGGAGAGCCAAGGTTTTTCTTTATTGTGTTGAGGTAAAGTGCCCTGAGAGTGGATGGATGGTTCCGCTTTTGCCGAGTTTGAATATAAGTAAACCCAGAACTGGTATTAAAAACTATGTAGTTGCTAAACTGGAACCAATACCGGAAGAGAAATGTTATAACATCGAAATTTGCAATTGGGTAGACGAAAAGGATTTACCCAAGTATGAAAAAGGAACGGTTCAAAACGGTGATATCGTTCATTCACCAGATGGCAAAAATGTCTACCGAATAAAAATAAGCACATTGAGGGGTGACTATAAAGAAGGAAATGAAACTAAAAACAAATTAAGAATGTGGGAGAAAAGTGATTTTATTCCAAGGCCCGATGACCTGTTTCAAGAAAGACTTTATTGTATTCAATGGATCAGGCCAAAAGAAGATGGCCGGGGGGATGAATATGAATTTCGTTCAGTTACCCCTGACGATCTTAAGAGAGAGGAAAAAGTCATAAGCTATGTAAGGGAGAATCTATCCGAATGGCAGGAAAAAGGATTCATTCCTGATATGATTATTGAAAAAGGATATAATACAGACCAACCGATTAGGGAACGCGGTTGGACCCATTGGCACCATCTTTTTAATCCAAGGCAATTATTGATTGCTGCTACTGCTCGTAAATATTTAACAGCTAAAGTTTGTACATCTTTTGCTCAAAGCATTAATTGGAATTCACGAATAAGCCATTGGAGTCCTTTAGATGGTGGTGGTGGATCTGTTAAGCAGGTTTTTTATAACCAAGCTTTAAATACATTTTATAACTATGGTACACGTTCAACTGAATATCTAAAGGGACTATATTGCAGTTCATACTTTTCATTTCCATTTAAAAATTACACAAGTTTTAATGTTAATTCACATACAGCACAAGAACTTACCGCCGAAAACGATATTTACATAACAGATCCCCCATACGGAGATGCCGTAAAATACGAAGAGATCACCGAATTTTTCATAGCCTGGCTCCGGAAAAACCCGCCTCCAGAATTTACTCACTGGACTTGGGATAGTCGCAGGGCTCTTGCAATCAAAGGTGAAGATGAGGGGTTCAGGCGTGGGATGATTGCTGCATACAGCAAAATGGCAGAGAAAATGCCGGATAATGGTATTCAGATACTGATGTTTACTCATAAAAGCGGAAGCATCTGGGCTGATATGGCAAATATCATCTGGGCAAGCGGTTTACAGGTAACTGCTGCCTGGTATGTGGTTACAGAAACCGATTCTGCACTTCGTCAGGGTGCAAATGTTACAGGAACGGTAATTCTTGTTTTACGGAAAAGATATGTTTCATAAGGCGACATATCGGGAAGATCTGGGTTGGGAAATTGAACAGGCAGTTAAAGAACAGGTGGAAGCACTGACCGGATTGAACAATGAAGTACAGGCCCGCGAATCGGAACGGCTCTATAACGATGCAGATCTTCAGATGGCTGGTTATGCTGCTGCTCTCAAGGTGTTAACTTCATACTCGGTAATAGGTGGAAAAAACATGGTTACCGAGGCTATGGCTCCCCGTATCAAAGGTAAAAAAACCTTTGTCGAAGAACTTATAGATTTCGCAGTACAGACTGCAGTACAGTTTCTGGTACCTGTGGGATTCGATAAGATCGAATGGCAGAAACTTGCACCTGTCGAAAGGTTTTACCTAAAGATGGTAGAGATGGAGTATCAGGGCAATAAACAATTGGATAATTACCTGAACTTCGCCAAAGCATTCAAGGTACACCATTTCGATCAATTGATGAGTGATTCTTCAAAGGCAAATAACGCACGGTTAAAACTTTCTACTGAGTTCAAAGGTTCTCTCATGTCCGGTGATTCAGAAATTACCGGTACTCCGCTGCGTGCTCTTCTGTATGCCATGTATGAGATTTCGAAAAATGTGGAGATCGATGATGTGCTTTCTCATCTGGGCGAAAACTGCCCCAACTATATGGCAAACAGAAAGCTTCTTGTAAAAATGGCACAATATATCTCTGATAAACGGAATTCATTGAAACCTGGCAAGATATATCGCCCAGATATTGAAGCAAGCAGCGCACGTGTCCTGGCAGATGCAATTGAAAACCAGAGGCTATAATCATGGCACTTCGTCGCTTCTCATCCCGAACCGAAAGACTGGATAGTGAATTTCTGGCAAAAGCACTTCAGGGTGCGGTTAAATATTATCGTATCGCAGGATATTTCAGGAGCTCAATTTTTGAGCTGGTTGGTGAAGAGATCTCCAGGATTCCTGAAGTAAAAATCGTCTGTAACTCCGAAATTGACATGGCTGATTTTCAGGTTGCAAGTGGCCGTATTACTTCTCTGAAAGAGCGCTGGAATAGCGTGGATATTGAGGCATGAGGCTGAAGCATTTCTTAAAAAAGAGCAGTACCAGATTCTTGATACATTACTGAAATCGGGTAATGTAGAGATCCGTGTAGTCCCCAAGGAACGGCTTTTCTTACATGGAAAAGCGGGGTCGATTCATTATCCGGATGGCAGCAGGAAGTCTTTTATCGGCTCGGTTAATGAATCCAAAAATGCCTTTGCAAATAATTATGAACTGGTTTGGCAGGATGATGACAGTGAGAGTGCTGATTGGGTGGAGGAAGAGTTCTGGGCATTATGGAAGGATGGAATCCCTCTTCCAGAGTCGATTATTTCGGAGATCTCCCGTGTCGCCAGTCGTCGCGAGGTGACTGTAGAGGATTTAAAACCTCAGCAGGTTCCGGCTGCAGCAATGGTCGAAGCTCCGATTTATCGTGGTGGAGAACAGCTTCAGCCGTGGCAACGCTCTTTTGTCACCATGTTCATGGAGCATCGGGAGATCTATGGCAAAGCCAGATTGCTTCTGGCAGATGAGGTTGGAGTTGGAAAAACACTTTCCATGGCAACCAGTGCTCTTATCAGTGTACTTTTGGGTGATGGTCCGGTATTGATACTTGCTCCATCAACACTCACTTTGCAGTGGCAAATAGAGATGATGGATAAGCTGGGGATTCCTACGGCGGTATGGTCTTCACAAAAAAAAGTCTGGCTGGGTGTTGAGGGGCAGATTCTCTCGCCACGTGGAGTGTCTTCTTCTATCAGAAAAAGTCCTTATCGAATTGCAATAGTGTCTACCGGTTTGATAATGCATCAGAGGGAAGATGGTGCATTTATAAAAGAAGCAGAAATGCTTTTGAAAAACCGGTACGGTACAGTCATTCTTGATGAAGCGCATAAGGCTCGAACCAAGGGGGGATTTGGTGAAAAAGCTCTACAACCAAACAACCTTCTGGCATTTATGAGAGAAATAGGAAAGAAAACCAGGAATCTGATTTTAGGAACTGCTACTCCAATCCAGACCGATGTACGGGAATTGTGGGACTTGTTAGAGATACTGGGATGTGGAGCCGACTTTGTTATTGGTGATGTACTCTCTCCATGGAGAGATCATGAACGTGCTGTTCCAATTATTACCGGGAAAGAGTATCCGGAAACAGCAGAGGAGGCCTGGGAATGGTTGCGCAATCCATTGCCTCCTGCACAGGAGAATTATACGATTTCACAAATAAGAGACCAGCTTTCAATTCCACCAACTGAATTTCAATGTGCTCATTCTTTTGAAGATCTTGATTATATAATACGAGACATGTGGCTTCCCAATGAGTGTACAAATGCAGACTTTTTCCGTCAATACAACCCTGTGCTGCGTCATGTAGTTCTTCGTAAACGCAAGCAACTGGAGGATGCCGGACTTCTTGAGCGGGTCGGAGTTGATACGCATCCAATACTGAAAAAAAATTACCTTTACCGTTCCCGTTTTGCTGGATTGGGAATATTAACCAACACTCCATTCCGGGTTGCTTACGAGAAGGCTGAAGAGTTTTGTAACCTGCTTCAGAAGAGGACCAAAGCTGGTGGTTTTATGAAAACCCTTATGCTTCAACGCCTCTGCTCCAGTTATGCATCCGGACTTAAAACCGCACGAAAGATGCTTGAGCATGTTGTGTCTTACGAAGAGGAAGATGATCATGAGATGCTTGAAGTTGCATTGTCGGAGATGTCTTCTGCTGAAGTAGAATGTCTCAGAGAGATCGAGAGACAGTTATCGCGTCCGGAAGCTGTTGACAGTAAGTTAGATACAGTAAAATGGTTTCTTACTGAGTTTCGTACCGATGGTAAGACCTGGCTTGAGCACGGATGCATAATTTTCAGCCAGTATTATGATACTGCAGAATGGATAGTAGGCGAGCTTGCTAAAGCATACAAGGATCAGGTCGTTGCGGTTTATGCAGGAGTCGGAAAGAGTGGACTTTTCAGAGAAGAGCTGTTTAATTCTGTAGAAAGAGAAGTCATAAAGGCTGCTGTTCGTAAACGGGAGATTAAACTGGTTGTGGCTACAGATGCAGCGTGTGAAGGTCTGAATCTACAAACCCTCGGAACTCTTATCAACATAGATCTTCCCTGGAACCCATCGCGGCTGGAGCAGCGCCTGGGAAGAATAAAGCGGTTCGGACAAGCACGAAAGACAGTGGACATGCTCAATCTTGTTTACCACGAAACACAGGATGAGAAAATATACACGGTTCTGTCTGAGCGATTAAAGGATACCTATGATATCTTTGGCAGTTTGCCCGATACTATCGAGGATGAATGGATCGAGGATGTGGAGAAGCTGGCAGAACGGATGGATATTTACATTCATGAGAGGAAAAGAGCGCAAGATGCTTTTTCTGTGAAATACAGGACCACACTGGACCCTGAAGCGAACAGGTGGGAACTGTGTTCAGAGGTTCTGTCGAGGAAGGATATTGTGAAGGTGCTGAGTGAGCCGTGGTGAGGAGTTTAATCTGTTAACTTTTAATGTGAGGAGTGTAAATTAAATGTATCGGGAATACACGGATTCTGACATTAATAATATTGTTAAGGATTATTTTAATGGGGAAGTCGAGTTTTATAGCAGGTATACCAATATTAATGGTTTTAAATTTTATCTACTTCGAGATAAATTTGTAAGAATTAATTATAGTGGTCATAAGCCAGAATGGTACGTTAATTTTTTTGGATTTTATAAGAGTAATGTAGAATTTGATCTTAAAATTATAAATTACACATTTGGGGTAAGAAATGTATTTAAAGAAACATATAGATTGAACAAAGATGACCTTTTAAAAGATTATCTTTATGGTGAAGGCGAATATCAATTCAGATCTTTTTTAAACTCTGTTAACGAAATATGCTCAAAAAATGATACACTAATTGCTACTAATGGTGGCAAATTTCAACCTTTAAAGAGAAATGGTATTATTATACCAAATCGGGATCGTGGCGACGAACAACGATTAGTCCGAATTGCAGAGAAGGAATTTGTGAAAACAATAATTGATAATAATGGTCTGCAACCTTTAAGCAAGTTTAATTTTGAAGAAATATGCTTTGTCCCTTCTGATTATATAAGAATTGTAAAAACGAAACTTGTACACCCAGAATATATGGATACAGAATATGGTGTATTAACTGAAAAGGGACGGGAAGTTATTAATTCAATATTAAGAGATGAAACCGTAGCGATAGATACCGAGCAAGATATATTGAGAATTATAAATAAAGGTGAATCAGCAAATACAGAATTTAAAAGTACTCTTCGTTGGAATATTAAAGATGGGCAAATTGATAAGGAGATAGAGTTTGCAGTTATTAAAACAGTTACAGGTTTTTTAAATGCAAATGGTGGCATTCTTATAATTGGAGTTGATGATAATGGTGAAATATTAGGGCTGGAATATGATTACAATTCACTTAAGGATAATAGTTGGGATAAATTTCAATTATGTTTAACAGAAATATTGTGGAAAGCGATCCCCAAAAGTTTGTGCCAAAGTAAAACAAGTGTTTATAGGTTTATTATTAATGGAAAAGATATATGTGTTATAATTGTAAAACCTTCAACAACACCGGTATTTCTAAATCATAAGAATCAAAAAAAGTTTTATGTAAGGACAAATAATTCAACTCGTGAAATGGAAGATGTAGAAGAGATAGTAAGATATTGTATTGAAAAGTTTGGCAGGAATACCACTTATGAGTGAATCACAGGCTATTGAATATAAAGAATCATGGCGAGATGAATACATAAAATGGATCAGCGGTTTTGCTAATGAATATCGAATAACGAATTTCGAGTATCGAAGTAAAAAGAGCAGGAAAGTCGGAAATACGTATGAAGGCCCGCAGTAAAAAGTTCTGCGTTAAGATGGTTTTACTTAAAAAGAGTATTTCTTGCTGAATATGTGTAGCTGCAGGTACTATTTCTGCTCACATCTTTAGTATCAATCCACGTACTCTTAAATGCAATCTGATATAATCCATTATAGAGGCAAACCAATGCAGATTAGAAATAAGAAATCTTAAATAGGAAATCGGATATGCCCCAGAGATGACTGGTTTACGTGTTATAATTTTACCTCTGGGGTGATCAGATGCTTTCTCCTACAAATCGCGAAGCTTTTTTCTCTGCGGGCTCTGTGGGCTCTGCGTTTTTAGGAAAAAGAATTTGTTACATTGGAAAGACTTCTCCTCGAAGACTCGTCGAAGTGACAGAGAACGAGGGGACGTCGAAAAAACGGAGGAAAAAAATGTTGCGAGAGGTGTTTCCTAAAATCTGAAATCTGATTCAGGCAATCCTTTTTATTTAACTGATTAAAATTTTGCAGCTTCTTATATCGTTAATGCCTGAACTTATCGAGCATATATAGGTTCAACCCGGCAGCTTTTGTAATCCATTCTTTATCCGATGTTCATCTAATGAGAAGTCACCTGTCAATGGTGCCATAACCGGCCTGCCCTGCATATCAACTGCTGCTATACTGACAAATCCTGATTGTGACACATAATAATTCAATAATAACTGAAGCCATATCTTTTTACTACAAATTATAAAATTAATCTATACCCTATAATTTTCTGTATATCAGGATCAGACCCGGATCAATTGAGGGAAATTAAGAAGAAGGTAGAGGGGAGAATATCGAATATCGAATATCGAATAA
>Ga0123335_1004857_pt1 | contig 16900 bp, 10 predicted proteins | sample BiotimSIPDNA_2_FD_89707 | JGI IMG/M metagenome (GOLD analysis project Ga0123335, IMG submission 89707) | Anaerobic biogas reactor microbial communites from Washington, USA - Biogas_R2 time_0 SIP DNA | ecosystem: Engineered > Bioreactor > Anaerobic > Unclassified | place: Washington, USA...
ATCATTGCTGGTGAAGACCGGGTTATCAAGAAAGAACTTGTCGTGTTTGATCTCAATCACCTCATTTGACAAAAAAACGAAATCAACGTAAGTATTTTATGTATTTTGCGTTTTTTCGTCAAGACAGACAGTCTCAAGATTTGGTTGCCTTCAGTCTCCTGGATTTTTCCGTTCACCGTTGACGGTTGACCGTTCACGCAGTTGATCCTGCTGTCATCCTGAGCGAAGCGAAGGATCTGGTTTTGACTTTTCCGATTCCCGATTCACGACTCACGGTTCTTTGCACCGCAGACGTGAGACCTAGCCGACATTCTGTCGGCGTAGTTTAGGAAGCAGACGAAGTGCCCTAGCTGGCGCACCGCCAGCGTAGGGTAGGGTGATGCCCCGCAGACGAAGTGCCCCGACCAAAGGGATGGGGTAGAAAACCATTCTTTGTGAAAACCGGGGACCTAAACCAGATTCTTCGTCATTTCATTCCTCAGAATGACAAGCTCTTGCCTTCCCTGTCTCCAGCCTCCCGTCTCCTGCCGCCTCGGGCTTCCCGTTTACCGTTGACCGCTCACGCTCCTTTGGCCTTTAATGACCATAGCACAATATTGGTTTATGATTGAAGGGGAAAGCCGTTGCCGTTGCACCCGGCAGAAGGGAAGAGGTCATAGCGGTGAGCAGAGATGACAAAAAACTTATTCGCAACAGCACTGCGGAGTTTCTGATCTTCACCAGTCAGGCAGGAGAGCAGGGTATCGAAGCACGTTACGAGGACGAAACCGTCTGGCTGACGCAAAAATTGATGGCGACTCTCTTTGATGTAGATATACGAACTATTAGTGAACACTTGAAAAACATTTTCCTATGCGGGGAACTGCATGAGGATTCAGTTATCCGGAAATTCCGGATAATTCAAACCGAAGGAACACGCACAGAAGTAGTTCGAACAATACGAAGCCGAACGCCGCAGACTGGAAGCGGCAACCTCGACAAGCTATTTAGACAGGTTCGTCGAACAATCAAAAAAGCTGGAAGGACGACAGAAGAAAGATCTGTCTGAAGGCGCAAAGGCTAAGCGCGAGAAATAGGACGAAGCCATGTGATGGACGGATACCCTGCTTTATATAGTCAAATGTGCAGGTTTGATTCCTATGGACCTTTTTCCCAAATTTTGCCACTCTTTTCAACAGAAATTACCCCCCTATTCCTTGACTGGACATGCAATATGTCATATAAATTAAAATATTTTATGGGGATATATAAGCAGAGATACCCCGTATTAAAGCCTTTCCCATCAGGCCATTCGTATTCAGGAAGGGATCCAGATGGTGGGAAAAGAGGCAACTGCCAGGATTAAGACAAGAAACTACTCGAGGATTTTAGGTTCGAAAAATGGACCAGGTGACCCGTAAGAGAGAGGGCTAATAAATAGGGGAAAACATTGTTTTGTAAAATGTGTTTGTGTAACTCCAACAAGGCTCCCTGATTTTCTAAACAAATGTTGTTTTTTTAATTCTTTCTTTGAGGAATCAATCTATATTTTTTGGAAGCAAGCATTCAGGGGGTAGATAACATTGACTTGGCCCTTAAAGACGAAATTCTACCTAGAAAAGGACGGCGAGAAATGTTTCTGGATTGTCGAGGATTCGGGTAGGGTTGATGATCGGGTCATCTCAGGAGACTCCCCTTTGGGAAAATGTCTTCTTGAGGCCAAGCCTGGAAAGTTTTCGTTCAAGCAACCCAATGGCCTTATTGTTGAATATAATCTTCTAAAGATCGAAATCCCTCATCCCAATCATAATCGAAAGAGAAAAGAAGTCCCTCATCCAAATCTTAATCAAAAGAGGAAAGAAATCTCTCATTCAAATCATAAGCAAAGGAGCAAAGAAGTTACTGTTTGTATTGAAACAGAGAACCGGAAAAAAGACATAAGAGAACGTATACTTGCCCGGGGAATACAATACTTGGTTCACTTTACCCCTATATCTAACCTAAATTCCATAATAAGGTATGGTTTGCTTCCCAGAAAAGCTCTGCTTGAAAGAGGTTTTCCTTTTGATTATTCTGATGAGCAAAGAATAGATGGGTTTTTAAACTGCATTTCAACTTCGATCAGTTTTCCAAATTATAAAATGTTTTGCAAGAAGAGAAATGAATATAGTGATAAAACATGGGCAGTGGTTAAGATAAAAAAAGAAGTCCTTTGGGAACATGATTGTTTGTTTTTTCAAGAAAATGCCGCATCATCCGGATCCATGGCTGTTCCAGTGGCAGATCTTTATACGATAGATGCTTTTGACAAAATGTTTTACGCAGTAGAATCCAGATCCTTAATTCAGGATAGTTTTACAACAAACCCACAGGCTGAGGTTATGGTCAACGGGGCAATTCCAAGCCGCTACATTAAAGGTATTGCCTTTGAATCAAAGGCTGATAGGGCATTAATTAAAGACGTAAAAGGACTACCTGAAATCGAGATCAACAAAGATCTTTTTTCTCCCCGTCCGGATTGGCGTTACTGGTAAAGTGAAGAGACTTGTTTTAACTGATTCGAATGCAAAGACTTGGTTTTTTTGAGAAAGGGTAAATATGGCTAAAAGACCTGTTTTTATACCCGAAACTGTCGGGAACCAAATGGTCCAAAAGATCTCAATTGAGTTCCAGTGGTTTCCCGGAATGTCAAAAAGTCAAAAACAGAAATCAATCCGTTCACTGCATGCTTCCGCGAGGAAGCAACTGGCCATTGAGAGGATACTGGAGATATCAAGCAAATCCGAGGATCGGCTCGGGGTCGAATTGAGTGCCTTTAATCTCAACTTCAAGACTCCCTATAATGAACCCGCTCCAGTTGAAGTGCTGTTCCAGGGGGGGAAAGTTTTTGAAAGGGGAGGCCCTTTTACCGACCTCTATTACTTAACATCCAGAGAGGCCAAGAAAGACGACAGGCTAAGGATCTCGGGGAACATTGAAGGTTTCCGTTACGGATCTTCAGATTGGCCAATAAATCCACAAACTTTGTTTTATGATTGGCTTTATATATCAGCGCTTCATCAAAATCAAAATGTTCATCTGGCAAACTTGCTCATGGAATATGACGCATTTACGGATATTGAATTTAACCCTGAAAAATCCCTTAACTGCCAGGCTTATTCTGCTGCCCTTTTCAAGGCATTAGCCGCCAGGGGGCTTGTCGCAGAGGCCTTATCTTCAAGGGAAGATTTCATCAGGATCTGTTACCAAAACAACTTGAGCAATTCACCTGTCCAAAGAAAGATGTTTTGAGGGGTGGCGGCAGAACATGGCGGAAAGGTACAAGTTCTCTTTTACGGCTGGTGGCCTTTTGTTGAATGAAACGGTCAAGGTAGCTGAAGCGTATTTGAAAAATGGTGACTGGAGGCAGACCTCAAGAGAGATTGCCTCAAACCGGATGCTTCAGAAGAACAAGGGCACTTCATCAAACAGGTATTTTCTTGAAGTTCAACGGAGGCTAAAAACCCTTTCCGATGAAGAGATTGAGATCCTTGCCCGGGGTAGCCTGGAAGAACAGAGGCAAATCGCCTTTCTGGCTATTTGCAGACTCTATTCCTTCATCAGGGATTTTGTGGTCCATGTCCTCAGGGATGATCTGCTTCCCATGGGAACGGCCCTCACAGATGCAGATTATCTTAGGTTTGTCGAGGATATCGCGTTCGAACACCCCGAATATGAAAAGCTCACGCAGACCACTCAAAAAAAGGTCAGGGAAGTTCTTTTCAAGATCCTGCGGGAGATCGGCTTCTTCTCCTCTTCTTCTGAAAAAAGAGTTGCACCGATCCTCCTCTCATCAGGTGTGAAAGAGATGATTGTTTCCGGCAACCCTTGGGAATTGTCATTTTTCCTTTACCCCGACCAGGAGATCAGGGAAGCGGTGCGAAGAAATGGATAAAGCCATGTCCCAGAAGATAGATAAAAGATTTGAAAAATACCATTCATTCCTGTCCAGCAAGAAGTTCTTTGACATCGCCTTGTCCCGCATGGAAGTGCCATTCTTTATAAGCACCTTTCCACCCGAAGCGCAGAACTACTTGGACAAAAGGATAATCAATCTTAGAAACAAGCTTGCCGGGGAAGGGATAGAGGTTCTTGTTCTGGATCTTTATGACCTGGTTCTCGGCATCCTCGAAAAGAAGGGGCATCTCTCCCTGTTGATGGAGCGGGAGCCGACACTGGACAAGGCAAAATTCCTCAAAGGTCTCCGTTCGATGCTCGATGTGGAGAAAGCCATAGTCCCCGAGATCGAGGGCAAACTTAATAGCAGGGAATATCGCATGGTTTTCCTGATCGGGGTGGGACTTGTCTATCCTTATCTGAGGACCCACAGTATATTGAGCAACATGCAGCGACTTTTCAGGGAATGCCCCCTGGTAGTCTTTTTCCCCGGCAAGTACCAGTACACCAGGAGCAAGGGATACACGCTTAATCTGTTTGGACTTATGCCCGGTGACAACTACTATCGGGCTTTTGATCTCGACGAATACACGGTCTAGTGACTGCTGCCATTCAGGGCTCCAGGACACCAGGCGAAGTATCGGGAGGCGGGAAAATGATGAAGATAAGCGAGATATTTGAGAAGAGGATAGACCGCACCATCGAAGGCGTTATCAAGGCAGATGATGACGAGCACCTTTTTGAAGAGATAGACGAATACGTAATAACCAACGAGATCAACCAGAGACTGTCAGAATTTCTAGATTACTACAACGACTACCATGGGGTCAATGGCGCCTGGATATCGGGGTTCTTCGGTTCGGGGAAATCCCATTTGCTCAAGATCCTTTCCTATGTCCTGGAAAACCGTCTCCTTCTCGACGACCTTCCCGCTGCTGAAATTTTTCTGGAAAAACTGAAAGACGATGCCCTTCTCAGGGGTCAGATGGAGAAGGCCATTTCGATACCGTCCAGGAGCATTCTCTTTAATATTGACCAGAAAGCCGATGTTGTATCTAAAAAAGATGCTGACGCCTTGCTCTCCGTTTTCATGAAAGTCTTCAACGAACTCAGGGGTTATGATCCCAAGATCCCCCATATTGCCCAGTTCGAATACGATATGGATCGCCAGGGGCGTTACGAAGAATTTAAAGAAGGATTCCTTGAAATATCGGGTAAGCCTTGGGAGGAAGCCAGGGAGCATGTCTGGCTCGAAACCGGCGATTTTGTTGCGGCCCTTTCAAGGGTGAAGGGTATGCCCGAGGAGGAAGCGTCAAAAACACTGGACAGGTATGAAGAAACCTACCAGCTCTCAATTGAGGACTTTGCATTGCAGGTCAAGGACTATATCGACAGGCAGGAACCTGGTTTCCGGCTCAACATATTTGTCGATGAAGTGGGACAGTACATAGCTGATAACGTGAAGCTAATGACAAACCTCCAGACTATTGCCGAGAGCCTGGCCACAAAATGTCGAGGGCAGTCGTGGCTGATAGTCACTTCCCAGGAGGATATGGACGATGTGATCGGTGAGCTGGGAAGCCATCAGTCCAACGACTTCTCCAAGATACAGGACCGCCTCAAGTGCAGGATGAAACTGACAAGCAAGAACGTCGCTGAGGTTATACAGAAACGCCTTCTGGAAAAGAAGCCTGGCGTCATCGGTGACCTTGCATGCATTTACGAAAAGGAAAAAAACAACCTGAAAACCCTGTTCGAATTCCTTGATTCAGGAAGAACATATAGGCATTTCCAGTCCGAGGATGATTTTGTTGCATGCTATCCATTCATGCCCTATCACTTCGAACTGCTTCAGTCCGCCATAAAGAACCTTTCCGACCACAACGCCTTCGAGGGCAAGTTCAGGTCTGTTGGAGAGCGTTCCATGCTGGGTGTTTTCCAGGAAGTGGCCAAAAGGATCACAGAAAAAACGGTGGGCCATCTCGCTTCCTTTGACCTCATGTTTGATGGCCTTCAGACGGCGCTTAAAGGCCAGATCCAGTCTGATATTCTCAGTGCAGAGCGCAATCTTTCTCCTTACCCTTTGGCCGCGAGGGTGCTCAAAGCCTTGTTAATGGTGAAGTATGTAAGAGAGTTCAAAGCCAACCCCAGGAATATTTCCATTTTGCTTATCGACCGTTTCGATATTGATCCTATAGTCCAAGAGAAAGAAGTCCAGAAAGAACTCGACCGCCTCGAGAGAAACACCTATCTAAGAAGGTCGGGCGATATTTACGAGTACCTGACTGACGATGAGAAGGATATCGAAGAGGAGATAAAAAATGTTGATGTTGATCAGTCGGAGATCAACAAATTCCTTGCGGATATCATTTATAACTCCATACTTAAGGACCCCAGGATCCGCTACGAGGAAAAGGAACGCGACTACCCCTTCAACAGGCTTATCGACGATTCCCCTCAGTTTGGCCACTCCTCCTTTGACCTCTCCATCAATGTGATTACGCCTTTTCACAAAAGTTACGGGGACGAAAAGGCCCAGGCCATGCGATCAATTCAGGGCAACGAGCTTGTTGTAATGCTTGAGGCAGACAACAGGCTGGTAGAGGACTTGTATCTGAACAAGAGAACCGAAAAATATTGCCGCATCCACCAGGGGGAAACAGCAAAGGACAATATCCGCAGGATATTGTCAGAAAAGGCTCGCCAGTTTGGAGACATGAAGAAAGACTTGGAAGCAAGGACAAGGGAAGCCATTACCAGGGGTGTCGTCTACCTCATGGGAGAAAAGCTTTATGTTACCCTGGCAGACCCCCGGTCCAGGATCTGCAGCGCATTCCAGTATCTTGTATCGGCTTCCTGCCCGAACCTCATAATGCTTGACAAGGGATTGGACGAGAAAACGCTTGCCAAGATCCTGTCCGAAAAGAGCGAGCCCGGAATTTTTGCTCCTGACGGAACTCTTTCCGAGGCCGAAAGCGAACTTCTTAATTGGCTTGAGCGAAAAAAAATGCAAGGAGAAAGGATCACAGCAAAAAATGTGATCGATAATTTCGCGTCGATCCCTTACGGCTGGTGGAGCGAAGGAAGCCTCTGCGTGATTGCGAAACTGGTCGCCAGAGGGAAGATCGATATCAAGAAAGATTCCGACTACCTTGATAAGGCGGCCGTACTTTCAGCTTTTAAGAACAGCCGGGAACAGGCAAATGCTGTCCTCGAAATAAGGGCTGCCTTTTCGCAGGAAGCGGTCAGGCATCTTAAGGATTTCCACAACAACTTTTTCAACGAACCCAACCCGGCAACTGAAGCTAAAGACGTGGCCCTCGCCTTTGAGGAAAGGCTTCGCAAGGAAGTGGACAACCTGCAAAAGCTGCTTTATAGCGCGGCCAGGTACCCCTTTGAGGCAGATCTGCGTAATGCGGCAGATGAGTTAAGGAAGTTTATGGGGAAGGACTACACCTTTTATCTCAATGACCTGACTGAGTTCGAGGAAAATCTCTTGCTTCTTCAGGAAAATACGGTCGAACCGATCAAGTACTTTCTGAACGGTCCAAGACGGGGAATCTATGACGACATTGCGAATTTTCTTTCGCAGGAAAAGGCTAACTTCTCCTACCTTGAACAGGAAAAAGTTTCTGAATTGCAGGAAAAGATGTCTTCCAGGGATATCTTCCGGAACACGAACCTGCAGGATGCAAAGGTTTTATTCGAGGGGTTGAAACAAACGCTGGAAAAAGTCCTTGAAGGGGAAAAGCAGAAAACCCTTGAGGAGATAGGCCGTAAGCTTGATGAAATGAGGGACATGACCGAGTATGCCGGGCTTACAGAAGATCAGCAAAAAGAGCTGGAGCGACCCTTTGAAAAATTCAAATCTGGGATCAGGGATGTCCGGTACATCTTCAGGATAAAAGAACTCCTTGAAGAGTTTAAGAAACAGGTATACCCGGGAATCCTGGAAAGACTTAAGCAAATGAGTTCTCAAAACAAGGGAGGCGGAGGTAGGGGAGAACCAGTCATTCCCGGGCGTTTTGTCAACATTACGGATCTCAGGATCAAGAAAAAAACAGCCATGCTGACCTCCGAATACGATGTGGAGGAATACCTTGAGTCCTTGAAAAAGGTCCTCCTTGAACAGATAAACGATGGCAATACCATCCTGATCCAGGATTAGACAAAAATCTCCAAGGCTGGGGGTGAGAAAATACATGAACCTGAACAAACTTGAAAAATTCTCACAAGAGGCCAGAAAAAAGCTCCTTGGGATAGTCGTCTCAAAACTGGAATATGTCCTCTCTTCCGACTCTGCCGAACTCAGGGAAAAGAGCGCCCAGCTCCTGGAGCTGAAGCAGGAGCTTTCAAAAAAGGGCAAGGAGTCTCTGATAGAAGAAGTTGCCTACACCTGGTTCAATCGTTTCATCGCCCTCAGGTTCATGGACTCCCGGGGCTACACAGGGATCAAGGCAGTTTCGGCCTTGCCAGGACGCACCCAGCCGGAGATCCTGGAGGTCTTCAAGAGCGGGCATTGTCCCGATGATCTTCAGGTGGAGAGGAACAAACTCTTCAGGATCCTCGACGGTAGCATCCCCTCAAGGGACCCGCAAAACGAGGTTTACCGATTCCTTCTCATCGGCATCTGCAACTCATGGCATGGACAGATGCCCTTCATGTTCCAGAAGCTCAAGGATTATACCGAACTTCTAATGCCCGATGACCTTTTGAGCGAGCATTCGATACTTGCCGGGATCAACGAACACGTCTCCGATGAGGACTGCAAGGATGTTGAGATCATCGGGTGGATGTACCAGTTCTACGTTTCGGAAAGGCATGATGCAGTAATTAAGGCAAAGAAAAAAATTGCCCCAGAAGATATTCCCGCAGCGACAGAGCTTTTCACACCTCACTGGATTGTTCGTTTTATTCTGGAGAACGCCCTTGGTCGCCTATGGATGCTGAACAGGCCCGCATCAAGGCTGAAAGAAACGATGGATTACTACATTCCACATGATGGTGAAACGGAAGATGACTTCCTGAAGGTGGCAAGCCCTGAGGAGATATCCGTCTGCGACCCCGCCTGCGGCTCCGGCCACATGCTCACCTATGCCTTTGATCTTCTGACAAGGATCTACGAGGAAGAGGGGTATGACCGGTCCGAAATCGCAAAACTGATCCTTCTGAAAAACCTGTACGGGATGGAGATAGACCCGCGTGCGGCGGCCCTTGCTGCCTTTGCGCTGACCATGAAGGCAAGAAACTACGACCAAAGGTTTTTTCGTAACGGGACGATCCAGCCAAATATCATCTGTCTTGAAAAGGTCTTTTTCGACCAACAGGAGCTGTCGGACTACAGGGAAGCAGTAGGCAAAGATCTTTACACCGACGAACTGGAAGAGACCCTTCTATCCTTTGAGAACATCGACAGCATAGGGTCACTGCTGACTCCAGCCCTCTTAACCCCGGAATACTTCCTTAGACAGCTGGAGAAAAAAGATTTCCAGAATAACTGGGTGCTCAAGATCACCCATGAAAAGGTTCTTTCTGTCCTGAGGCAGGCCTGTCGCCTGGCTCGCAAGTACCATTGCGTTGTGGCTAATCCCCCGTATATGGGGAATAAGCACATGAATGATGTGCTGAAGGAATTTGCAAAGAAAAAGTATCCGGATTCGAAATCGGATCTTTTCTCAATGTTTATTGAAAGGAATCTGGAATTTTCATTATCAAGCGGACAAACTGGCTTCATGTCACCATTTGTGTGGATGTTTATTTCATCTTACGAAAAACTAAGGAAGTTTCTTATTGATAAGAAGATGATTACTTCGCTGATACAACTCGAATATTCTGGTTTTGAAGGGGCAACGGTACCAGTTTGTACTTTTGCTGTAGAGAACAAGCGAAAAACTGATTACAAGGGTGCATATATCAGGCTCTCGGATTTCCGAGGGACTAAGAAGCAAGCCCCCAAGGCATTGGAAGCCATAAAGAACCCCTATTGTGGTTGGTTTTACCGGGTCTCAGCCTCTGATTTCAAGAAGATCCCCGGTTCGCCGATCGCGTATTGGTTACCAGAACAAATATTCAAGGTTTTTGGCCATTCAGACTCAATCAAGAAATTTGCAAGAGCTGCAAAAGGTCTAGTGACAGCAAATAATGAAGAATTTGTTAGATCATGGCCAGAGATAAGTGCTAAAAGTATAGGTGCTGGATTTAAAACAAGGATAGAGGCACAAAGATCGATTTTGAAATGGTTCCCTTATGCAAAGGGTGGCGAATTTCGTAAATGGTACGGAAATCTTGAGGCGGTAGTAAATTGGGAAAACGATGGACATGAGATTCAGAACATACTTACAGAAGACGGTTCACGTGTCAGAGCTACTAACTTTAATCTGGATCGGATATTTCATCACGGAATTAGTTGGACAGTTGTTACATCAGGGAAGCAATCATTCAGATTAATCCCTGATGGTTTTCTCTTTGATGCGGCTGCAGGCGTTTGTCAGACATTTTCAGGGGATGATACAAAACTTCTAGGATTTTTGAATAGTAGCTTAACTAATTTGCTATTAGCCGCGGTAAACCCAACACTGAACCTACACCCAGGTTATCTTGAAGTTTTGCCATTTATTTGTAAGGAAATATCTCCTAAAACAGTTGCAATAGTAAATGATTGCGTGAGGCTGGAGGCGTCCGACTGGGATTCCTACGAAACGTCCTGGGATTTCACTACCCTTCCTCTTCTGGATCCTGATTACTGTCATCCAAGACTTGAGGCTATTTTTCAGAAACTCCGCACCCACTGGCAAGACATGACTTTGGAAATGCAGAGCCTTGAGGAAGAGAACAACCGGATTTTCATCGAGGCCTATGGTCTGCAGGAAGAGTTGACGCCTGAGGTTCCCCTTGAGGAGATCACTCTGACCTGTAACCCCCGTTACCGGTATGGGAACAAAAAGACCGACGAGGAACTCGAAGCCCTGCTCCTGGCGGACACGATGCGGGAATTCATATCCTATGCCGTGGGGTGCATGTTCGGTCGCTACTCCCTGGACAAACCCGGCCTGATCCTTGCCAACCAGGGTGAAACCCTGGAGGATTACATCCAGAAAGTTGGGCTGCCGAGAGATCAGCTTAGGTTTATCCCCGACGGAGACAATGTTCTTCCCATCACTGAAGGGGAGTACTTTGCCGACGACATCGTTGCGAGGTTCAAGAAGTTCCTTCGGGTTACCTTTGGTGTTGATCATTACGAAGAGAACCTTGCCTTCATCGAAAAGGCACTCGGCAAGGATATCCGGAAATACTTCCTTTCGGATTTTTACGCGCACCATGTCAGGATGTATAAAAAAAGGCCCATTTACTGGCTGTTCAGCAGCCCCGGCAAGACCTTCAACGCACTTATCTACATGCACCGCTATAACCCGGACACGGTTAACACCGTCCTAAATGAATACCTTAGGCCCTTGATCAGAAAACTTGAGGCGGAGAAAAAAACGATAGAAACAAGAAAGGCCTCTGGAAATCTTTCGGTAAGTGAAATGGCCCAGTCAGAGAGAGATCTTGGAGTGATAATGAAGCAGATACGGGAGCTTGCAGACTACGAACGCAACGTTCTCTATCCTGTGGCCGCCAGGAGGACGGAGATAGACCTTGACGATGGCGTGAAAACAAATTATCCGAAGTTCGGCAAAGCCTTGTTCCAGATCAAGATGTAAGAAAAGCTCGGGGGCGAATCCATGGACAGGATCAGGAAAAACCTTGAGAAGATCTTCCAGAAGGAACGGATAGTCTTCTGGTACGATGAAAAAGGGGAGATGAGAGGGGAACTTGGGAACCTCGAACTCGCCGGTGTGAAAATCGTTGAGGTGGACAACAACGAGTTCTCCCTGAAATACAGGATCGTAAAACAGGAACCTGAAGCCAAGTTTCTTCTTTACTTCCCCTTTGGCAAACCTGATGACAGCAAAAACTGGCTGCTGGACCTGCTCCTCGCAAATTTTGAGTTCATTACCGATGAATCCGCGGTTTTAATGCATGAGCTGGGTTTGTCTGCCGGTCTTTGCCCCCTATTGGAGGAACACCGGTCCTTTTTCAGATCTGCTGCAAGATTTGATGCCCTGAAGGAAATGGTCGAAAAAGATGAAAACGCAAGATCCCTCCGCACCAAAATGCTGTCCGTCATTTGCGGTACCGACCCGAAGATGGAAGAGATTACCCTGGGTCTTGTCAATGAATATGCAGGAGGTAAAGAGGAAAGTTTCAAGAAGATAAAGAATTTCGGTCTGGAGCCCTTCTTCTGGAGCGAGATGGAGATCCATTTCGGCTATAAATCCCAATCCCCTTCGCTCCTGGATTTCATTTATTCCCTGTTCACGACAGCCTGCCGTTCAGTTATGGGCGGAGAACTTCCTCTTTCAGGGGAGGGCCTTGTTTTCCTGAACCGCTGGAAGGATAGCGCAAGCTGTGCCGAGAGCTTTAAGGAGATGTCGGGACAGGTTGCCGGAAACCTCAATATTGAGAGTGCCCTTGCACAGGAACCAGTTGAAAAGCTGGTGAAATTGGATATTTACGAACTTGCCGACAGAAGGATTATCGCGCATTTGATCCATGAGGTTCTGTCCGGTTCCATCCGTCATGAAAAAGTGGAAAAGATCATAAATGCCAGAAGAAAAACCCTGTGGTACGGTAAATACGAAGATTATTACCTTTGCGCCGGTTTTTCTTCGGAGTTTTTTGAAAGCCTGAAAGACCTGTATCTAAGGTCGGAGCAACCCGAGGAGGCTTTCAGGAAATATTCCGGCAGCCTATACCGGCTAGACCAGCTTTATCGCAAGTTTGTGCGCTCTTTTCATGCGACCGGCCCGGACTCGCTACTGATGGAACTTTACGAACGGGTCCACGGCCACTATTCAAACAGTTTCCTTCTAAAACTGAATGACCTATGGCAGAATCATGTCAATGCCATGGATCACTGGAAGGTCGATGGCATTCCGGGGCAGGAAGTTTTCTACTCCCGTTACGTGAAACCCTACCCTGAGCAGGGCAAGAAGATCTTTGTAGTGATCTCAGATGCCCTCCGCTACGAGTCGGCCGCCGAACTGAAGGAAAGGATCCTTGGTCTTGACAGGTACCAGGCGGAAATTGAAAGCATAGTCGGGGTGTTACCATCATGTACTCAGCTGGGGATGGCGGCCCTTCTTCCACACGAAAATATTTCCTTTGCTGAAAATCTGACAAACGTTACCGTCGATGGCAAAAGCACCCAGGGTTTGTCTGCCCGGAATGAAGTACTGAAAAATATTCATTCCGTCAAGGCCATTGCTATGAGTGCTGATGAGTTTCTGGGGCTTAATGCCCATACCGAAGGCAGGCAGATCGCCAGGGAACACGACGTCATATACATCTACCACAACGGAATAGACAAAACAGGAGACTCCAGGGACAGCGAGGGCAGAGTGTTTGAGGCTGTCGAGGAAGAGTTCGAGACTCTTCTGAAGATAATCAGGAAAATAGTCAACGTCAACGGCAACAACATCCTGATCACCAGCGACCACGGTTTTATCTACCAGGACAGAGAGATCGACGAGAGCGATTTCGCAATGTATGAGATCCCCGATGGAGCCGTTGTTAAAAACAGGAGGTTTGTCATCGGGAGAGAACTTCAGAGCCAGCCCGCGTTTAAGAAGTTCACCTCTGAACAGCTTGGCATAGAAGGCGATGCCCAGGTGCTAATTCCCAAATCCATAAACCGCCTTAGAGTGAAGGGCGCCGGGAGCCGCTATGTCCATGGCGGTGCCAGTCTTCAGGAGATCGTAATTCCGGTCCTTGTGGTCAGCAAACTTCGAAGCAGCGATGTGAGATCCGTCGAAGTGGATGTTATAGGAGCCTCCAGGATCACTTCAAGGCAGCCCGTTTTCAGCCTATTCCAGGCCGAGCCTGTGGAGGAAAAGGTCCAGCCGCGAACCCTGAGGATTGGTATCTTCGGTGCCGATGGCAGACCCTTGTCGGAAATACAGAAAGAAATATTCGATTCCTCAGATGAGAATGCCAGGGCTCGCGAGAAGAAATTAAAACTTCGACTTTCAAGAGAGGCTGACCGATTCAACGGCCAGAAGGTTTTCCTGACCCTCGAGGAGCCAGCCGCGCCCGGGGTTAACCAGCACAGAACCTACAAGAGTGTCCCACTAAGTCTGAATCTGCCCTTTGAGGGTGATTTTGAAGATTTTTAGCGTGTTTTTCTCTGAAAGGCGGTGCATCAGATGACAGAACTGGACAAAAAGATCAACGAGGCGTTTCCCGGGCTGGTGGTCCGAAAGGATCTCACAAAGCTGGTAAAAGGCAACGCCATTGTACCAACCTATGTCCTTGAGTATCTCCTGGGGCAGTATTGCGCCACTGATGACGAGAACACGATCTTGTCGGGAGTGGAGAGGGTAAGGGATATCCTTGCAAAGCATTACGTCCACAGAAATGAGGCTGCCCTTGTCCGTTCCACCATAAAGGAAAAGGGAAGACACAAGGTCATCGACAAGATTACCGTCGACCTTAACGACAAGACGGGGTGCTACGAAGCTGTCTTTTCAAACCTTGGGATCAAGGGTGTACTTGTGGACCCCTCCATAGTGAAGAAGCACCAGCGCCTGCTTGTCGGAGGGGTATGGTGCATCGCAGACATGGAATACACTCAGTCGGAAGATCAGAGGATAGTTCCGTGGGTAATGGATTCCTTGAAACCGATCCAGGTCTCTCATTTCGACATAGACAGGTTAATTGAAGGGCGAAAACAATTCTCCACAGGAGAATGGATCGACCTGATCATTCAGACCATAGGCTTCAATCCCGAACAGCTTAGCCAGAGGAACAAGATGTTCCAGATAACAAGGCTGATCTCCTACTGCGAGCGCAACTACAACCTCCTGGAACTGGGGCCGAAGGGTACAGGGAAATCCCACCTGTTCTCGGAATTCTCGCCCCACGGCATTCTGATATCCGGCGGAGAGGTGACGGTTGCCAAACTCTTTGTCAACAACAGTACGGGAAAGATCGGTCTTGTTGGTTACTGGGATTCGGTTGCGTTCGATGAGTTTGCGGGGACGCAGAAGAAAGTGGATAAGAGCCTTGTCGATATCCTCAAAAACTACATGGCCAACAAATCCTTTTCCAGGGGAACGGAAACTCTGGGGGCAGAAGCATCTATGGCGTTTCTGGGCAACACCAAGAGATCTGTTCCCTACATGCTCAAACACAGCGATCTTTTCGATGAACTGCCCGACAAATACAGAGATACGGCCTTCCTGGACAGGCTTCACTGCTATATCCCCGGGTGGGAAGTGGATATCCTCAGGGGAGAACTTTTTTCTTCGGGGTACGGATTTATTGTCGACTATTTTGCGGAAATTCTTAAACATTTTCGCAATCACGACTTCTCTCTTGATTACAAAAAATATTTCGAACTCAACCACACGATAGCCCAGAGAGATCTTGACGGGGTCAAAAAAACTTTCTCGGGCCTCATGAAGATAATTCACCCTGGTAGGGATTGCTCAAAAGAGGAGATGCATAGAATACTCTCATACTCTATCGAGGGCAGAAAAAGGGTTAAGGGACAGCTTCTCAGAATGGACGAGACCTATATACCTGTTACTTTCAGCTTTCGCGATAACGAGACCGGTAAGGAATATCTCGTAAAAACCCTGGAGGAAAATCAATACCCCGAATTTTTTGGTGTTATGCAGGGTGAGCAGGAAGATGTGAGCCGGGAGAAGATTCAGGAACCCGGATCATTTGAGATCAAGACGGAATTGAAGTCGGGCAAGCATATCCAGGTTGCCGAGAACCAGAAAGGGATCAGTTTTGAGAAACTCTTCGCTGACTACCTAAAAGGTGCGGCATCCATTTCGATCCAGGATCCCTATATCCGTTATTTCTATCAGGCGAAAAACCTGAGCGAACTGATCCAGCTTGTGATCAGGATCAAGCCGTTGGGCGAAGAAGTCGACGTAAAACTTGTTACCAGGCGGGACGATTCAGGGACAAGCAACCAGGAGGAACTGCTTTCCAGGTTGCAGGAAAATCTTGAAGGATCGGGGATCAACTTCACCTACGAATACGATGACAGCAACACATTACATGACAGGTACATAATGGCAGATACCGGCTGGAAAATAATCCTCGGCCGCGGCCTGGACCTGTTCCAGCAGTACGATTACAAGGACGCCTTCTCCCTTCCCAACAACATCCAGGAAGAAAGGCTCTGCAAGGCTTTCGAGGTGACGTATATCCAGAATAGCGAAACCAAATAAATAAGATTAGAGGAAGAGTTTGCAGTTTTAAAGAAGAGTAAGCCTTTTTCTGACCTTGATAATTCCCAACAGGATAGCAATCCTGCTTTCTGTAATTCCAATTTTTTGATAGTCTAAAATCAGTATATTGAAAGGAGATTTGTTATGGAGCGATATGAGAACTTAGGTGGCAATTCAGGAATTATGGCCTATGAAATTGACGATCAATCAATCACTGTTGAATTCCAGGATGGTTCCGTATATCTCTATACTTATGATAGCGCTGGAGCAGAAAACATTGAGAGAATGAAGAAACTTGCTATCGCTGGAGAAGGTTTGAACTCCTTTATCAATACCACGCCATCTGTCAGAAAGGGTTACAAGAAGAAGTTTAGATAAATAAACCTTTTTATCATCTCGGACGTGAATAGGGAAATGGACAATAAGCGGGACGAGCTCAAAATATTCTTTGATACCCCAAGAACACTTGAAATGCAAAATATTAAGCCGCTAATGGGTCTTGCTGGGCTTTACTTTATTTTTAACGACAGGATAAAAATCCAATACCCATTCAGGCAATCTCGATTGATCTATATAGGAATGAGCGAAAAGAAGACAAATAGCATTGGCAGCAGACTTTCGCAGCATTTAGAGGGAAAAAGCAAAAATTGGGGTCTTATCAATTACGGGAAAGCCAATAGGCTGTATTTCACTTA
>Ga0123335_1004859_pt1 | contig 16894 bp, 9 predicted proteins | sample BiotimSIPDNA_2_FD_89707 | JGI IMG/M metagenome (GOLD analysis project Ga0123335, IMG submission 89707) | Anaerobic biogas reactor microbial communites from Washington, USA - Biogas_R2 time_0 SIP DNA | ecosystem: Engineered > Bioreactor > Anaerobic > Unclassified | place: Washington, USA...
CTTGTGCCTGCCGACATGGTATCGAGTGCGGTTGCCGGAATCGATCTTGATGCTCCCCACGCTCTTTCCATGACATCAAAACGGGTGATCAGAGACAGGCCGGGGACAACGATCAGACCTGCATTCACGCGCAGACGCTGAAAATAGAAAGCCGTGGACGGTCCGTCGGTTGCTGTATCTTTTTTTAGCGTTGTTTTATCCAGATACATTCCGCCGGCATAAAATTCGCCGCCTACTTTTACATCAACAGCCTGGGCCGTTGCACTGAAGAGCAGAGTAAGCGTCAGCAAACAAAAAAGAATTCCGTACCTTTTCATCATTCTCTCCTTATCATACTGATATAAATTATAGATGATGCTCTGATTGTTTTGCACGCTTTATCACATTCGGTCGGGATTCGTCAAAAGAGAAAATGTTTTTTGTCTTATAAAAAATTTTAAACTTTACCAATGGCCAGTTTACTGATTAAAAAAAGCCCGGCAGGTTTCCCTGCCGGGCCTCTTCATTTTAATCCTAAAAGACTAACAGTCTACAGCCTGACGGCCTAGAAAGTCAGTGTCAGCTTGTTGATGACCAGAAAATCGTTCTGTACATCATTGTAGATGTTCTCGCCCTTGAAATAATCACCCGTGAACAAATAACCCAGGCCCAGCATATAGGACAGGTTATTGGTGATCTTGTAAGTTCCGGTCAAATCCACTTCCCAGCCATAGCTGTTGTAAAGCCAAGCCTGGGTCGGTTTAACAACCGCGTGCGCGTAAGAAACGGACGCCATAATGTCGATCTTGTCAATCGGACGGACACCACCGCGAACCTGGTAGAAGTAAGCATTGGCCATTGCGTTGTTAGCCGTGCCAGTCGTACTATTTGCATTATACGCAACGCATCCACGGAGATCTCCCGCCCACTGATTACGATCAGCGTTCCACAAAATCAACGTGGGGTTCCAGTCATAACCGCCGTCAATGATACCCGCTTCCTGTCTCTCGTGAGCGGGATTCTGACCGGACAGGTAAGCGAAAGTACCACCAATGTAGAAACGGTCAAAGTCTGCCGTAGCATCAATCCAGCCGTTCAGGACGCTGATCTGCCTGCGGCCATCAACACCCTGGACTCCGTCCCAAGTTCTCCTCCAGGCACTCTCATAGTTATGGGCGCCGTACGCGTACATGATTTCACTCTGCACGGCAACCGGACCGAACTGGGCTTTGAAATAGGGGATTCCTACATGGATCTGAATGGTATCTTCCCCTAAAGCTGCAGCACTCAATGCTCCATAACGGACATCTCTAATCGTGGCGATACGAATGTATTTGTACAGGAAACCAGCCTGCCCGGTGTTCCAGGAGTATCTGGCGGCTAATGTGTAAAACGAATTGTCCGCGTCTGCAAGACCATTGTTAAAGATCTGACCACGGGGATAGCCCTGCTCACCGCCGATACCAAAAATACCGGAAGCGTTGAAAGCGGAGTTCTTGCCCGTCTGTGCAATGAAAGCCCAGGGGCCTCTCATGTGAATGAAACTGACTTTGCCTGTCGGAATGGAGTTATCTCCGAACACGGTACCCCACGCGCCATCGATCTGGTAACCGGCGCTGATAATGCCGATCGGTGAAACGTAGGTGACATACGCCAGATCAAAAGCAATGTTCTCATTTTCTGCAACGGTGCCCGCTGATGAAACATTGAACGTGTATCCCTGCAATCCCGGATTAACAACGCCGTTTCCCCACGGATCTGTTCTTGCAGCACCCCAAGATCTTTCCATAATGTCGGCACGGGTTGTCAGCATTAACCCGGGAGCGACAACAAATACTGTGTTCAGACGCAGTCTCTGGAAATAGAAAGCGGTGCTCGGACCACAATCTTTACAAAGGGTTGTCTTATCCTGATACAGCCCTGCCGCATAAAACTCGCCGCTGAACTTTAAATCAACGGCCATCGCTGACGTGCTGAAGGCTACGATCAGCCCCAGTGACAGCAAAACTAACCAAAATCTCTTCATTTTATCCTCCTGAATATCTAGAGTAAAAAATTTTCCGCCTTCTTCTTAAAACGGGCATTTCTTGAAAAAGGCCACTCCTAATCTGTTCTTTACGTACCCGATATCTGCGACAAAAAACCTTACCGCAAGATATATTGATGAATTTCTACCATTGGTTTATTGTTTTTGTCAAGATTTTTCCTTAAAAAAACAAGCACAATAAACCTGTCATATTTTTTGTTTTACACATAGCAACACAGATGCCATATCTCAAGAAAATTCAAATCTGGTCGTTTAAAAGCAGTTAAACTTTAAGCAGGAACCTCTCATCACCTCAACCCCGAACCATTAATTAATCACATGTAGATGAATTTATTTACGATATAATCATTCACTCATTACCTATTCCAATACAAAATAATTATTTATGTAATATTTTTTACCACAGATACCTGGCAAGACAAAGAAAATTAACATCAAAAACCGACTTTCAGTCCTCCGATTGTGTTGTTTTTAACACACTTCAATTGAAAATGGCATACAGGGCATTGGTGGACGGTATATGGTGGATAGTGGATAGTGAACAGAAGAATGGAAGATGGAAGATAGGGAATATATGATAATCAGTGAAAAACGAGCAATAGATTATCTACCATGTACGATTCACTATCTACTATCTACTATCCACTATACACCATTCACTATCCACAATGCACCATCCACAAAATTTCATGTGGCCAACTTGTGAATATTCTGATAATGATTACCATCGTAATTCTATAAACCGGAGGTTAGAATCATGGGAAAATCCAAAGACATAAAAAAAGACAGCAAGAAAAAGCCTGCCAAATCGCTCAAAGAAAAAAAGAAGCGAAAAGAATGAAAAAAGCAGGGAAAGAATAAATATAGCTCGTAGCTGATAGTGGATAGTTGATAGTGGATGGTGAATAGGTCATGGGTTATAGGTTATGGGTTATGGGTCATAGGTTATGGGTCATGGGCTATAACCGGCTCACCATTGCCCGCCGCCTATCGCCTGCAGTTCATTTGAAGCTCATTACCCATCACCCATTACCTATTACCCATTACCCGTTAAGGACATGTCATGAAAATTAAATTTCTCGGAGCTGCCAGAACCGTAACCGGCTCTTGTTTTGTTATTGAAACGGATAAAACACGTTTTGCCATTGACTGCGGAATGCACCAGGGATCAAACCAGATTGAAAAACGTAATCTGGAAATTACTCCTTATGAACCGAAAAAAATTGAATTTTTTATTATAACACACGCCCATATCGATCATTCAGGGCTTCTGCCCCGTATGGTACAAAATGGTTTTCATGGGCCCATCTATGCCACCGAACCAACAGGAGATCTGCTGAAAATACTTCTTCTGGACAGCGCACACATCCAGGAGGTGGAAGCCACCGGAAGAAACAAGAGACTGCAGCGTTCGGGAATGAAAGCAGATGCCGCACCCCTTTATACGACAAAAGACGCCGAAGCCGTCATGCCCCTTGTGAAAACACGCAAATATGATGAAATGTTCAGTCCGGCTCCCGGCATCAGCATCCGGTTTCAGGATGCCGGCCACATTCTGGGCGCGGCCATCGTAGAATTGTTCATCGAAGAAAACGGGGAAACGGTAAAGCTTGTTTTCTCCGGTGATATCGGCCGTCCCAATCAACTCTTGATGAAAGATCCGAGTTCCGTTCATCAGGCGGACTTCCTGTTCATGGAATCGACCTACGGAAACCGCAACCACAAAGGCGAACAGGAAAGCCTGGAAGAACTGGCCGAAGCTGTCCGATACAGTTACAACAACGGGGAAAAGGTGATCATTCCCGCTTTTGCCGTGGAAAGAACACAGGAAATTCTCTATTCGCTTCACCTTCTGATGCGCGAAGGAAAGCTGCCCAAGGACATGCCGGTTTATCTGGACAGCCCCCTGGCTATCAAAGCCACGGAGATCTTCCGCCGCTTTAAGTCCTACCTGGACAGAGAAACTCAGATCCTACTGAGAGCAGGCGAAGACCCCCTGCGCCTGCCCAATCTGAAAATGTCCACCAGTACCGCAGATTCCATTCGGATCAATGAAACACAGGAACCGGCCATTGTAATTTCGGCGAGCGGCATGTGCAACGCGGGACGCATCAAACATCACCTGAGGCACAATCTGTGGCGACCGGGCGCCAGCGTGGTCTTTGTCGGCTTCCAGGCGGAAGGTACCCCGGGCCGAAAGATTGTTGATGGCGCAAAAAATATCCGCATTTTCAACGAAGACATTGCTGTTGCAGCCAAAGTGTTCACCATCAACGGTTTTTCCGCCCACGCAGGACAAAATCAGCTTCTGGAGTGGCTCAGGAATTTTCAAACCAGAGACATGCAGGTATTTCTGGTTCATGGAGAACTTTCGGCCCAGGAACACCTTGTTTCCCTGATCCGCGATCAATTCGGCCTGACCGTGACCATCCCGGAATACCTGGAAGAAATCCAACTGAAAACCGGAAGGCAGTTTGAAGAATTCAAGGTACCTGCAGCGGCAACAACCGGGGTGAACCTGCCGCCGCTGTTTGCCGATTTAAAAACAAAACTCGATGACGTAAGCGGCAAGATGGGAAAATTGCAGACCCTGTCAGCCTCACAGCAGGCCGAGATTGCCGAATTGATCAAACAGGCCGCCGTGAATATCGACAGGATAAAAAACCGGTCGTAGACAGTTAGCTTTTAAAAATTCAGCGTCATCAAGCCGGGGGCAACCTTTTTCCCGGACGTGCTCAATTGTTTTCCTCTTTGTCCTGCTTTCTCATTTTTTGCGGTTTTTTCAATAAACTGCAGACAGTTATTGATATGCCCGATAAATTCATCAGCGGGGATCATTTCACCATACGTGCGGGTGAAAGAGTAAATACATACATCCTCTTTTTTGACGCTTTCAGCAATCTCTCTGGCCATGAGCAGGGCCTGTTGGGCTCTCTTTAAGGCTGTGGCCGTAAGCAGGGGATTTAAATCCGTCAATGAAACGGCATGACAAAAATAAATCGTGGGACGGTAGCTTTGCAGGGTAATGGCATCGTCGTGTGTTTTGGCCTTGACCATCAGCAGCTGTTCGGTGATTTCACCTTGCCAATCTTCGGTCACATCGGGACGGCGAAAACCGATCTGCCAGTGAAGGTTGACCGAAACATCACCGGCAATATGGTGCCTGCACGCCAGGGCTTTGCGCGGGTTGATGAAGATTTCCTCATCCTCTTTCAAAATTGCAATGAGCAGGCGAACGCTGCCCAGCAGGTATGCAGAACGGATGGCGGAGGGTGATACAGCAATCCCGTTTTCGAAAAGATCCTGCGCTACGGCCAGGGAATCATAAACATTACTTTTCAAAAACAGAAGCTCTTCTTTGCTGTTTGCGATCCTGCGGTTCGCACGGCAATGCCGCAGGGTCCGCATGGCCTGTGCCATGTGAAGGACGGCATATTCACAGTAAAAATCCTCCGATTCGCATGAGCAGTTGGTTTCAATGAAACGGGCCTCCTTCATGGCCTGTCGGAACAACCCGCAGGCGGCGCTGAAAGTGGGCGCGTCCAGCGCCATGTTGCGAAGGAGAATCATCCGCAGTGTCCGGGCGATCAGATCGGTCGGATTGATGGATAAAACAACCCGCAGGATTTCCAGTGCCTCATTGAATCGCCGCCGGTAATAAAGCGTCTTGGCAATTTCAAGTCCTAAAAGGGAATTCTGGGGAAACTTGAAAAAGGCGGTCACGGCATTGGCCTCATCTTCAGCATCATCTTTGTCGTCCTGGTCCGGAAGCCGCCAGAGCAGCCGGTTGAGTTTTTCAATGGCAGTCGGTTGATTCTGCAGGATCGGATCGGCCAGCAGCTCGGAGACGAAATCAAAATACAGGGTGCTCCAGAAGGCTTCGATCCACCAGATGGTAAAGGACTCGCCGTTGAAAAGCGTTGTTTCCGTGGGTTCGGGGCACAGCACCACCCGGATGTCGTTGATCAGAACACACTGGCGGGCCATGTCGGATATACGGATCACCGGATCGTCGGGAAGTTTGGCGTTTAAAAGCGGCAGCAGATGATTGTCGATACTCGCATATTCTCCCACAACAATTGCAATGGAGAGAAACCGGTTCTTGGTGGAATAGGGAGACAGCGCCCAGCGGATGGCCATCTGGTGTGCAAGCGATGTGGCGCTTCGCAGGCACTGCTGGTAGTGAATCAGGTTGTTTGAATGAGTTTCCTTCGGAAAATCGACATAAAGAGTGGTAATATCGTGCGCCCTCACCTTCCCCCACCGGCCATAGGAGAAATGAACGATGGACTGGTCGATATAAGATTTAACGGTTTTCTTCAGCCAGCCCAGAATTTCATGGTCAATGACGTCCCCCCTGCTGTAAAGGGCAAAACCAATGCGCGCTCCCTCCCGAAAATTTTCGGTCTGCCGTCCCTCCCGGCATATGGACAGCAGCGTATCGTAATTCCAGCTGAGAGCAATTTCCGGACGCTCATGCCCCAGCCAGAAAGCCAGGCTTCTTAATACATTTTGCTTATAGGTGGTATCAACCGGTTCTTTTTTTAAGCGGGTCAGCATGGAATTGGTCACCTTGGGCAGGGCGATTTGCTTTTCCGACAATAGCGAGTTGATGCGCGCGGTCAGCGCCCGCAGAGATAAATGAATTTTTAAAAGGTCCTCCTTTTTCTCCAGCAGTTCTTCCAGCTCCATGTGGCGTGGTGGCTTGAAAACCGAGGGCCGGAAATTCTGCCGAAGAAGCATCTCGAACTTTTCCGGTTCGGGACTCTTGATCAGACCGCAGCGCGCCGCGTAATGAACCATGGTGTCAATGATAAGGGAATTTTCCTTGTTTTGGCAAAACGCAATCCATGTTTCAGAAGAGGGGAAGGCAGCCATAAGGGCGCTGAGTGCTTTTTCTTTTGCATTCATAAGATTAATCCCTTCGATATAATTCACCTAATAATTCTTGACCATCATGTTCCCGTTTCTTTCCACAAACACCGGGAACATGATGGTGTTTTACCATAAAACGGTATTTTTAGTAAAATACTACTTTTCATTGACAGTCATTTTACAGGAACATATACATCAAAAACCGGATGTATATGGAGTGAAAGATTTTATATAAATACTTTACCCGGAGGAGATGCCTCATGGAGCATTACAAATTATTCATCGACGGTAAATTTGTTGATGCAGCAAGTGGAAAGTCTTTTGAGACATTCGATCCGGGCACCGGTGCACCTATTGCCACTGTCGCACGGGCAGGCACGGAGGATGCCGAAGCCGCGATCTCCGCTGCACGAAAAGCTTTTGACAGCGGAGTGTGGAGCGGGTTTTCGCCTGAAGAGCGGATGACCCGAATGCAGAATTTCGCCGATCAGATCGCACGGCAGGGCCTGAGGTTTGCAGCCACGGAAAGTATGAATTCCGGACAGATCATTAATCTGACAAAATACTGGCCTCTTCTGAGTATCTCCTTTTTGCGCAACTTAAGCCTTGCTTCCGTAAAACAGTTTCCGTGGCAGGAAGAGATCCCGGCTTCCGGCAATGTCTTTGCTCCCGGCCGCGATTATATTCGCAGAGAACCGCTTGGTGTCTGCGTGGGCATTGTTCCCTGGAACTTCCCTCTTTATATCGCCATCTGGAAAGTCGCTCCTGCTCTGATTATGGGCAACACCATCGTCTTAAAACCCGCCTCGGTCACACCGCTTTCCGCAATGATCCTGGCAGAAGCGGCCAGAGATGCCGGCATTCCCGACGGGGTTCTCAACGTTCTCCCCGGCCCGGGTGGCGAGCTTGGCCGTGTGCTCTGCACGCATAAAGACGTTGATAAAATATCTCTCACCGGCTCGACGGAAGTGGGACGCGATATCATGAAAATGGCGGCCGACACGGTGAAGAAAGTCACTCTGGAGCTGGGTGGCAAGTCAGCCAATATCATCCTGGATGACGCGGACATCGATCTGGCCGTGGAAGGGGCGTGTTTTGGAACCTTCTTTCACCAGGGACAGGTCTGCTCGTCCGGCACCCGCGTTCTGGTTCACACAAAAATGTATGATGAATTTGTCGAAAAGATGAAAAAACGTGCGGAGGCCATGCGCATTGGTTATCAGCTTGATCCGAACTCTCATCTTGGACCGCTGGTGAACCGTGAGCAGCTCGCTACGGTCGAAAGCTACGTCAAAATCGGCAGGGAAGAAGGCGCCCAGTTGATTACCGGTGGCACGCGAGCCGAAATTCCGGGATTGGAAGGCGGCTTCTATTATAAACCGACGATCTTCGCTAATGTCAAAAACAGCATGCGCATCGCTCAGGAAGAAATATTCGGACCGGTTGTTTCGGTAATCAAATATGAAAGTGATGACGAGGCCGTTGCCATTGCCAATGATTCGCTCTACGGTCTGGCCGGCGGTGTCTTCTCCGCCAACACGACCCGGGCGGAGCGCGTCGCCCGGGCGGTCCGAACGGGAACTATGTGGATTAACAATTACCATATTTTCGCCGATTTCTGCCCCTTCGGCGGGTACAAGCAATCCGGCCTTGGAAGGGATTTCGGCATGGAGTGCCTGCACGGCTATACTCAGGTCAAGCGTATCCACATCAATGCCATGGCCGATGCAAAAACCAATATGACCTGGAATCTTTTATCCGACAATAAAAAAATGGGCGGTTTCAGCTACGCCTGTCCAACAACGGTGATTGCGGGTCACGGATCCCTGTCTTCCGTTATGAAAGCGGTGACGGATCTGGGCTGCAGGAAAGCCCTGATTCTGACGGATGCCGGCGTTAACCAGGCAGGGCTTGCCGAACTGGCAAAAAGCGCGCTTGGAGATTTCTGCGCGGGAATTTACGACAGGATTTCTTCCGACCCTGATCTGGAAACGGTGGACGCGGCAACCGCATACGCCCGGGAGGTTCAGGCCGACTGCCTGGTCAGCGTGGGCGGGGGCAGTGTCATCGATGCAGCTAAAGCGGTTTCTGTTGTGCTGAAAAACGGAGGCAAAGCCAACGATCATCTGAACCTCCTGACGCTGACTCAACCGCAGACACCGCATATCGCCATTCCCACAACATCAGGGACCGGCTCCGAAGTCACAAGCGTGTCTGTTTTGACCAGTCACAGCGCCGGACGCAAGCTGTTTCTCGTAGACAAGTTTATCATGCCTAATGCAGCCATCCTGGATCCGCGCTTTACGATGTCGTTGCCGAAACGTATGACCGTGGCAACGGCGATGGATGCCATGACGCATGCAATTGAAGCCATGATGAGCACCATGTCCAACCGGATTTGCGACGCCCAGGCTTTGCAGGCCATCCGGCTGATCGCCGAAAATCTCCCGCTGGCGGTGGCTGACGGGAAAAATGAAAAAGCCAGGCTCAATATGCAGATCGCGGCAACCCTGGCGGGTTGGGCATTTACCGTTGCGCAGGTTGGGCTGGCGCATGCGATGGCCCATACACTTGGGACGTTGTTCCACTTGCCGCATGGCGAAGCTTGCGGAATTGTCCTGCCCAAGGTGATGCGGCATAATGTCGATCACGCAACGGATGCTTTGGTACAGGTGGCGTTTGCCCTGGGGCAAAAAATGGCCTGAAAGGAAGGGCTGCAGCGCTCACCGCGGCAGATGCAGTCGAAGCCCTGATGAAGAAAGTGGGGCATCCCCTGCAATTGCGTGAAGTGGGTGTGAAGGAAGATATGCTGGACATGGCCGCGTTCCATGCCATCTGCGACACGGCGGCGATTTTCAATGCCCGGCCGGTCAATGACCCAGGCGAAGTTGCCGCGCTTTACAAGCAGGCGTATTAAAAGAGCCATTTAGGCTATAGACTGTTAGGGTTGGAAATGGCCTCGGCCGTTTCCTGCAGGCTGAAAGGTGAAGGAACAGGAAAGTGCATAATGCACCCTTTATTAATGCTTCACGGGTAACAAGGCCAGCCTTGACCCTTTTTCTGATCTCTGATAGAGGTAATTTACCGTTTTGGAAATCAGTGAAGTCGTTCAGTAAAAATTGATCTTTTCTACATCAATATACGGAGGCAATCATGCAAAACGGTTACGCAGGCAAATTCTTACAGGTTGACTTGACCGCCGGTGTTTGTTCGGACTTTACCATCGATGAAGCGCGTTTGAAAAAGTTCATTGGAGGCAGTTCTCTCGCTGCTTCTCTGTATCTGGAGCGGTTTGATCTGCACGCGGATCCCCTTTCACCGGAAAATCCGCTGATGCTGATCAACGGTCCCATGGTGGGCAGCGGTTTCCCGGGCAGCTCCCGCTTCGCGATGGCCTCCAAATCCCCTCAAACCGGCATCTGGGGCGAAGCGGCCTGTGGAGGCAACTTCGGCCCGGAACTGAAACGCGCGGGTTATGACGGCATCATCATCACCGGTAAAAGCCCTAATCCTGTCATCCTTTCGATCACCAACAACCAGGCTGAAATTGCTTCCGCTGACCATCTCTGGGGCAAAGATATCTACGAAACAACCGATCTGCTGAAAGCGCCCGACAAGAACATCAAAGTAATGGCTATCGGCCCGGCAGGAGAAAACCGGGTTGTATTTTCCGCCATTGCAAACGATAGGGCGCATTATATCGGCCGCACGGGCCTGGGCGCCGTGATGGGTTCCAAAAACCTCAAGGCCATCACCGCGCGGGGAAACCAGGCGCCCGGAAAAGCCGATGAAGTCAAGTACAAGGAGATGTTCAAGGCCGCCATTGCAGAAATCAAGGATTCCGCATTTGCCGAGTCTCTGCATCTGATGGGTTCAGACGCGGCTATGGACCTTGGCACCATGACGGGCGATGTTCCTTTTAAGAACTGGTCGAGCGCTGAAGATCCTGAAATCTCTTCCAAGCTGAGTGGTCCGACGCTTACGGAACATTACCTGACAAAAGCCCACGCCTGCTCCAACTGTCCGGTGGCCTGCAAAAGGATTGTTGCCGTGAAAGACGGGCCTTATCAGACGGAAGAAGGACCGGGACCGGAATACGAGACCTGCGGCACCTTCGGGACGCTGATCATGAACAGCGATCTCGCCGCCGTCATCAAGGCCAACGAACTGTGCAACCGTTACGGCATGGATACGATCAGCGCCGGTTCGGCCATTGCCGTGGCCATGGAGCTCTATGAAAAAGGAATCATCAACGCCGAAACGGCAGACGGCATGAAACTGGAGTGGGGCAACATGGAAACCGTGATGGAGCTGCTTGGCAAAATAGCACGCCGCGAAGGCCTTGGCGACATCCTCGCCCGCGGTTCGGTTTCCGCCGCCAGGCATTTCGGGTCGGATGCCGTGGACTCCGTTGCCCATGTCAAGGGGCTCGATCTGCCCATGCATGATCCCCGCGGATACCATGGGATGGGTCTTGCCTACATGATGTCCAACCGCGGCGCCTGTCACCTTCAGCACGCGGCGATGGGCATGGAGCAGGGAATGGTTTCGTGGCCGCAGCTTTTTGACATGAAAGAAGACTACGATGGCCAGACTTCAGTGGGAAAGGCCAGGATGGTCTTCAATGCGGAAAATTACGGTATCCTGGGCAACAGCCTCTCTATGTGCCATTATGTGCTTTACGCTGTGAAACCGGATACGGTTCGCGATGGCTTCAACGCCATTACCGGCTACAATTTTGATTTTAACGATCTGCTGGTCTGCGGCGCGCGCGATTGGACCCTCAAACGCGGAATCAATAATCTGCTGGGCATCACCGTCAAGGATGACGTTCTGCCGAAAAAGATTCTTACCGCTCTGAATGAAGGCGCGAGAGCCGGCTCCGTACCGGATATGCAATTGTTGCGGGATGAGTATTATGCCATTCGCGGGTTGACCCCGGACGGCATTGTCAGCGAAGAGAAGCTGATGGAACTCGGGCTTCTGGAATTGAAAGCAAAACTTTATTCATAGGGAAGGAGAAAAAAATGACTGCTTACAACGCTTTTACGCAGGAGTGGATGGACGCCTGGAAAGAAAAAATCAACAGTTCCAAAGAGTACAAAGAAATCGCCAAAGAATGGGAAGGAAGCGTTTCCATTACGGTCAATGCGGATCCGTCGAAAAATGTTCCGGAACCCGTGTACATGTTTACCGATTACTGGCATGGTGACGCGCTTGATTTTTTAATTTGTGACGAGGCAAAAGCGCAGACGGCAAAATTTATTATGATTGGTGATTATGCCCGCTGGAAACAGGTGGCCAAGAAAGAACTCGACCCGACCAAGGCCCTGATGCAGGGGAAGTTAAAATTAAAAGGCGATTTGACTTACGTGGTGCGCATGGTCAAAACCATCAACAAAGTCGTTGATCTTTTAACGGAAGTTCAAACCATCTTCCCCGACGGGGATTAAAAAAACAAAGGAGACGGTGATGGCTTACGATCAGGATTTATCTTTTGTTTATTTCGGCCCCACAAAAATCGTTTTCGGCAATGGCTCGTCCACTTCGGAGCTGGATTCCGAAATGAGTGCCCTGGGCTGTTCGCGTGCGGTAATCGTTACGGATCCGGGCATCATCAAGGTGGGCATCCTGGAAAAAATCATTAAGGCCCTGGGGAATAAATGTGTTGGCATTTTCAGCGACGTGCCGCAGGATTCAGGAATGGACGTTGTTGACCGGGCGGCGGCATTTGCCAGGGAGAAGGGCGCGGACATTATCATCAGTGTCGGCGGCGGCAGCGCGATTGATACGGCCAAGTGCATGTGTATTCTGCTGACCGAAGGGGGTTCACTTGCTGATTTTGAAGGAATCCAGCTTTTAACACGGCCGCAGATGCCGCATATCGTTATCCCGACTACCGCAGGAACGGGAAGTGAAGTTACCTGGGCCGCCGTCATTTACGATAAAAGCAAGGGACAGAAAATTTTGATTGTGGAGTCCTACAACGCCCCGCGTGCGGCTATTCTTGATCCTGTATTAACGGCCAAACTGCCGCCACTATTGACAGCTTCTACCGGAATGGACGCCATGACCCACGCTGTTGAGGCCATTTCTTCTGTACAGCGCGAACCGATTGCCGATGCAATGGGTCTGCATGCCATCAGGCTTTTATATAAACATCTGCCACAATGCATCCAGAACGGCAGTGATCTTGCCGCCCGCGGGCAGGTGCAACTGGCCGCCACGATGGCGGGTTGGTCCTTCGGCAATGCGATGATCGGAATCGTTCACGCAATGGCGCATTCCATCGGAGCTGTCGCGCATGTGCCGCATGGTGTGGCCAACGGCATTCTGCTGCCTCATTGCATGGAATTCAATCTGCCCGATGCAGAAGATTATTACGCGGAAATAGCCCAGGCAATGGGCGTATATGAAAAGGGCAGTTCCACGAAACAGGCAGCCGAGGCCGCGGTGAAAGCTGTTTTTGATTTTACGAAAAAAATCGGCCACCCGCAAAAGCTTTCAGAATTTGGAGTGACGGAAGAAAACATCATCAAAGCGGCGGATATGAGCATGTCTGACGGCTCTATTGTCAACAATCCCCGTATGGTGGCGGATTCCGGTGAAGTTTTGGCAATTTACCGCAAAGCACTGTAAAGGGTGAGGAACTTTATGAACCTGAACATAACCAATCAAGCACAGGATGTCCCCTTTTCCTTCATGGTGCAGGACCTGCTGACCGGCAACATTGAAAAATCACAGGCCAAATACGAAACCTATAAAAAAATGAACGGCATTGCCGCAATTGACCTGCCGGATATTGAAACGGCAATCAGCCTTCATTTCAAAAAAGGCTCCCTGGTAATTGAACCAGGGGTAAATCCGGATGCAGCAGTCGTCATCAAAACGTCATCGGAGAACGTGATGGATTTGAACGCGATCAACATCCGCTGGGGCCTGCCGTATTACTTTGACGAAGCGGGGAAAAAAGTTCTGGGTTTGATATTTTCCGGCAAAATAAAAATCAAAGGCCTTTTAACGCATCCGATCCTCCTGACCCGCCTCACGATCATCATGTCGGTCATGTAACCCCAAATGGCCATTCTAAAATCTGGAGCCCCCGGTGATTACACCAGGGGCTCCCTTCATTAATAACAAGGTGATTGACGGATATTGGATTTTGTGCAAGACTTAAAACCAATGATCGTCAGGGTCTTTGAGCGCCTCGCAATAAACAGGCGCGGACACAAAAAATTGACAGCCTGTGGTTCTGAAAACACGGGCTGCATGGTATAGAACATATCCGTTGATGAAAAGATTTTCCGCATCAGGCCTGCAATGGCCCAGAATCATATTAATTGTTTTTCTGCTGAGTGTGTTTTTGCATCAGCCGACGGCAGCGGCCGTTTCTTCACCCGACAGCATGGGTGCGATCAGCGCTTCCGTCATGAAGCTGGTTGCCTTCTGCAATACCCCTAAGGCAGGGCTTGACCCCCGCGATGTCGCCGTCGTCATCGATTATGTCCTCAAGCCCAAACCACGGAAAGAAATCGCCCTTCCCGAAGTCGAAAAGGCTCCCGGGGGCTATTTCGAATCCGACCTCCGGATCAGGCTCACCGATTTCCTGCAATACTCCTACAACAGCCAGATACCGGCGGCCCTGACAAGTCCGTCTTCCCTGAGGTATTCAAGATGGATGAACCACACCGAAGAACTGAAAAAAATGACCAGCAGCTGGAAATTGCCGGGACCGGGTGACAACCCCCTGGTCATCCGGCAGTTATTGCGAAACGGAATCACCCCGGACCAAACAACGGGTGTTTATTATGAATATGATTTGAAAAGAACGCTCATCCTTCTCCACTACAAAGGCAGGCGGGTGCTGATCACGATTGCGAAACAGGCCGATGTGTCTGATGTAGGCAAAAAAGGCTTTGTGCTGGGCCACGACGATGACTGGAATTACTACTATACCGGCATACCCGGCGCAGCCAAACCGGGCCTGGGTTGGGTCAAGTCCTACATCTATGATTTTTTTGCATTAGGCGTCTACATCGATTCAGTCCCTTCTCCGTCCATGATCAGGTCGGGATATTTTCAATGGCTTCGCGCCGGCTGGTCCGGTGTGAATTTTGTCCAGCCGGAACACATCATTAAAGGGATGAAAAGACACGACAGGCATTCAAAAGCGATTCTGGAATCACCAAACCTGCCTGCATCCAATGAAATCACTTCTGTTTATCAGAAACTTTCGGCGATGCCCCGGAAAGACCTGGTGCAAAGATATGAAGCCCTGCAGAGAGCCCGCGACGCCATGGCCATCCAGAAAGGTAAAATCAAACCGGGCCAGGCAAACAGACAGGAGACATACGCCAACGTTTCCAGGGAACAAATCATCGAAGAACTGATGGTGGAATATCTGAAACTTGCCCTCGGCAAGCCGTCCCCGATCCCCCCAAACCTCATCACAGGTGTTTATTGATTTTGCTTTGCCCGATGATGGAAAACACATCATGAAAGCTAAAATCATCTTACTCTTTTATAATCTCCGGGACAAACAGCGCTCAAACGATGAAAAAAAGGGGCTGCGAACAATCGCAGCCCCTTTTCGAAAATGATTTAAATCAGGTTTCTAGAATGTAAATCCGGCATCAACCAGTTCCATTGCAGACTTGTCGTTGGCTTTGATCGCTTCACAACGCGCCTTTACCGTGGTTACGATTTCGTTCATAAAGAACTTGGCGGAAGCGATTTTGCCCGCATAGAATGCGGCATCCGCATCTTCTCGCTGCAGGCCTTTCTTCTTGCCGATGGTGGTCAGGCCTTTTTCTTCATACATGGCGTTGAGTTTTTCATCTGCAATCGCAGCCCCTTCGAGCAGCAGATTGCCGACAACCATGTCACCGAAGAGCTCCAGATATTTGCAGGCGTTGTAGATGGGGGCAATGAAATCGCCGCCTTTGCCGGCTGCGGCGAAGAACATGGCCACTTCAAAGCAGGCATTGGAGGCTTCTTCGAGCGTGGCGGCCGCCTTGGCAAGTTCGGGAATGTTCTTGCACTTGGCAATCGTCTTTTGAACGGTACCGGCCATATTCATAACGTTTGCGCCTTTGCGCTGTCCCAGCTTGCGTCCGACGAAATCGAGCGCCTGAATGCCGTTGGTGCCTTCATAAATGCAGGCGATTTTTTCATCGCGCAGGAATTGCTCCACGGGGTATTCTGCGCAATAGCCGTATCCGCCGTAAACATCCATGGCCAAAGAGCAGATCAGCAGGCCTTTATCCGTCGAGTAAGCTTTGACGATCGGGGTTAAAAGTTCGAGGTAGCCTTCCCAGTTGGCTTTTTCCGCTTCCGACCCGGCGATCTTGCTCATGTCCATGCAATAAGCACTGAAATAGGCCAAAGCGCGGATGCCTTCGGAATGGGACTTCATCCACATGAGTTTTTTGCGGACATCAGGATGATTGATGATGGTAACGGCTTTCGCATTGGGGTTTTTCATTTCCCAGACCGGGGTACTCTGGACACGCTCTTTGGCATAAGCCACAGCATGCTGAAAAGCGGCCGATCCAATAGCGACACCCTGCATACCGACGCCGAGGCGTGCTTCATTCATCATCTGGAACATGATCTTGATACCGGAGCGTTCCTCACCGAGCAGTTCGCCGATGCACTTTCCGTCTTCGCCGAAGTTCAATGTGCAGGTGGCGTTGCCGTGGATGCCCATTTTATGCTCGATACCGCCGCAATTTACATCGTTGGGCTCGCCCAGCGAACCGTCGTCATTGACGCGGACTTTCGGAACGATGAAAATGGAAATTCCCTTGGTTCCTGCCGGATCGCCTTCAATGCGCGCCAGAACGGGGTGAATGATGTTCGGGGTCAGATCATGGTCGCCTGCCGAAATAAAGCATTTGGTGCCGGTAATCAGGAACTTCCCGTCGGGAAGGCGTTTGGCCGTCGTCTTCAGGGCGCCAACGTCCGATCCCGCACCCGGCTCTGTCAGGCACA
>Ga0123335_1004860_pt1 | contig 16892 bp, 11 predicted proteins | sample BiotimSIPDNA_2_FD_89707 | JGI IMG/M metagenome (GOLD analysis project Ga0123335, IMG submission 89707) | Anaerobic biogas reactor microbial communites from Washington, USA - Biogas_R2 time_0 SIP DNA | ecosystem: Engineered > Bioreactor > Anaerobic > Unclassified | place: Washington, USA...
CATCGTCCTGTACCTTCCGGGGAAGCGCAAGGTGTCCGCGGACTATGTGTTCGATGTCATGCAGGCTGCTGTGATGATGATGGCTTTGTTCATGCTCGTGCTCGTGCTCGTGTTCTTGAAATTCCGGCGCTTCTGCACCGGCAGCGGCAGCTTCATGCTACATCGGTATTATAACAGATTATCCGGTTAAAAAACAATGGCGGAACGATAAAAAGGCAATTATCCGGAAACATATACAATAACTTATACACATATATTCGTTAAACCAAGTCCGGCTGTATCTTAATACATTCCGCAGCAATAAGGATGAAATGGTAGAAATAGCGTGAGAACCATGTTAAAATAGAAGAAACAGTTCTTTTGTTACAAAAAGTTCCAACCTTTTCGATTTTTCCGTGTCTATATGTATGAAAGCTTTCAGCGAGGTGCAGACAGGTGAACAGACGGGACGCAGAGAAAACCATAACCAAATACCTTAAGCCCATATTCGGCTTTGCTCTGAAAAGGTGCAGAAGCATCCAGGATGCGGAAGACCTGTCCCAGGAGATCGCGGCGCGAGCCTTCCGCGCGCTGCTTGCAAAAGATGACATTGAGGACATGGGCAAGTTCATATGGACGGTCGCCCATAATGCGCTGAGCAATTACTGCCGCGATACTGCCGGAAGCATGGTCGGCGCATCTGTCGACGAGATTGCGGACTTGATTGCAGACCCGGATTCGGAAATCGGCGCCGATGACAGCACAGAGACAATTCGTCATCTCCAGACGGAAATCGCCTACCTTTCAAAGCTGCAGAGAAGAATCGTTATCGCCTATTACTTCGAGAACTGCCGGCAGGCGGATATCGCTGATGAGCTTGGTATCCCTCTCGGCACAGTCAAGTGGCACCTGTTCGAAGCCAAAAAAGAACTGAAAAGAGGTATGGACAAAGTGAGAAAAACAAGCGAACTAAAATTCAACCCGGTAAAATTTCACTCTTACGGCATAAACGGTTCCATCGGAACAAAGTCGCCGGACGAGTTTTTCCGTTCAATACTGTCTCAGAATATCTGCTGCTGCGTGCGCGATACGGCAAAGACGGTAAACGAAATCGCGGATGACCTGGGCGTTTCCCCCGTGTATATAGAAACCGAAGTAGAATTCCTTGAAGAATACGGATTTTTGCAGTCACGGAAAGACAAATATATCGTCAATTTCATAATCAGCGAACCCACGGCTGAACTGCTCATAATGCAGGACGATATGTACAAACACGCCGCCGAACTGTATGCGAATGATCTGTATGACGAGCTTATAAACAGCGGTCTTTTGGATGACGACCGCATTACCTGCAATCACATGCTCCCCGGCTCTGCACGCGAAAACCCGCTGCGGGACATAAACTTCCTTCTTTGGACACTTATCCCATATATCGCAGCCAGGTCGGGAGACAAACTGAGGGATGAGAGCATTTCATTTGAAGAAGTTGCGACCATCCGCCCCGACGGCGCGCATAATATCTACCATGCATCGGTCGTGTCGGATGATATGATTCTGCCCGAAGATTATGTTTATATGAAGAACTGGTGCGGTCCCATGTGGAATATAAACAAAAGCAGGATGATGTGGCAGATTGACTCCCAATGGTCTGACAGAGCGCCCGTAAATAACAGAAATATACCGGATGAACAGAAAAGAGTTCTTGCGTATTATGACGATGACGAGGAAGGCCTGCTTTCAAAACACGATTATGCCTGGCTTGCCGAACGGGGCTATATCAGGATAAGCGGCGATTTTGACGGGTACATCACGGCTGCATGGCAGGCGGTTATCCTGAAAAATGACGAAATCCGTGACAAACTACTGGCTATTGGCAACCGCATCAAGGAGAAGCACCACACCGAATTCAATGCATTGAAGGCGCCTTATGCCGAGGCGGTGATGGAATCGGTTCCGGCGCATCTCAGAAAGGTAAAAGCCTATGAGCTGCAGTTTGTGTTCCATTCCGACGGATGGTTCATTCTGCACTGCATAATGGCGCTCCTCAAGAACGGCAAACTGAAAGAGCCTGCCGAAGGGCAGAGAAAGGCATTGACAACGCTGATTGTCAATATATAACCTTCGGATTGCGCGGCAAGTATAAATTGCCGCCATATAAACAGAACGGCGGCTGTGTGAAAAATGTCACACAGCCGCCGCCCATTATTATATCAGGTTTGTAGCATCAACACCTCACATCCGCTCAAGCGCCCAGTCGGCGCAGCCGGCGAATATTCCGGCGATGCGCCCCTCGGCGGAGTTGTCTTCAGCAAGTTCCTTTAACTTATCGGACACCGCTTTCACCCCGGCGGGAGAAAGAGTGATTCTGTCAACATACGCCTTGCGGATAGGAGCGGTGCGTCCGGCATATTCTTTATCTCTCGGCAGGAAGAAGCCGCCCAGCGCCGCGAACACGTCAAAGTCTTCGGGCACCTTTACGCCGAGAATCAGCCGCGAAGCGGCAAGCGAGAATTCGGACTCATAGACCCACGGCCGCTCATCCCACAGACGGTCTGCGTAAAAGGCTGTTGCGCCGGGCAGGGTGTAAGCAAAGTGACTGATATTCCCGCCCCAGGCGCAGGGCTCGCCGCCGAGTATGGCGGAGGCATGCTCCGGCTTGCTCGGCGGGTAGACATGGGGCGCCCAGGTATTGAGCGGCACCTCGGGACGGTAGCTGTCCATCTCGATATAAGTCTGAGGATAATGGGAGTTTATCACCTCGAATCCGGCTTCAAGGAAGGCGCTCATGGAGCAACCCTCGCGGGGACCACGGTACGGTGCAGCCACGCGCCAGAAGTGAATGAGAATGTCCCGCGGCAGGTCGGTGGGCTTGCCGATGTCGATGTTGTCGTTCCACATCATCATGCGCTTCCCGGCCGCCGTCACTACCTTATGAATGTTGTGAATTGTGTGTATGAACAGCTGGTTCACGCCGTCGATGCCCTTCTCCTTGAAGGTGCCCTCTTTTTGACGGGCAGCCACCTCCTCGGCGGTGCTGAGACGCACTCCGAGGCGCTCGGCCAGTGCATGGCAGTGCTTACAGTCGTACCAGTCGGGCCAGATTCCCTCAAGGTCGTACATGGTTATCTCGTCGGTACCGATATGCAACACGGGATAGGGGAACAGTTCCGCCATTTCACCCACCAGCACCGCCACCGTGTAGTAGAATGTGGGCGACCCGACGCACATAGCCCAGCCGTTGGGCTTTACGCTCTCGGTTTCGCACATAAGCCCGGGGACCTTCTCGGTGAGCAGATTGGCGTGGGTAGTAAGCTCCAGCTCGGGCAGGCAGTCGATGCCGATCGAAAGACCGTAGGAAACGATCTCTTTGGCGTCATCGGCGGTGTAATAGCCGAATTCGGCGTCGTTGAGCTGCGGAAAATGCTTCGATTCAAGCGTGTATGCCTTGTTGTCCATCAGATGAAGGTGAATGGTGTTCATCTTAGCCTTTGCCATGCGGAGCATTATGTCCTTAAGCTCGGCAACCGGTATGAAACAGCGCGCCGGGTCCACCATTAGACCGCGGAAGCGGTTGTCCGCCCAGTCGGAAATCTCGGTTTCTATGGCGCTGTAAACACCCTCATCGCAGCGAAGCAGCTGCAGCAGCGTAGCCGCGCCGTTTCTGCCGCCGAGAAAACTGCCGAAGACCAACTTTATCTTTCCCTTGCCAACGGTAAGCCTGTATTCCTCGCACCTGACAAGGCTGTCGTCTTTAACCAGCGTCAGAACGGCGACATCACGGCATTTCGCCTTATCGATGCCGATTCCGGAGGAGGCGAACAGTACCTTTATGGCGCCGAGCACCCGTTCCGAGACCTCGTTCTCAGCCCATACCTTTAAAGTGCTGCCTATTATGATTCTGCCGCCGGGGTATATTTCCTTTTTAACGCGCGGGATTATCATATCTGTACATCCTTTCTGTAATTTGTATTCGGTTTGTTTTTGCGTCGTTTTCGGCTTCGCTTATGCAATAAATCACGGGTTTATGCAGTCAAGCTTTTTGAGAATAATATCTCCCTCGTCCGAACAGGTTTTGACTATATCGGCCGACAGTATCTTCTTCTCCGGGAAGGGATTCCGCACCGCTATTTTAAAAACCGTATCGCAGCCGTCCCGCATGGGCAGGGCGGTATATCCCACCTCCACCAGCAGCGAGTCAACCTTGTAGGCATCTCTGTTGGCAACACCGCGGTAAATACGGTCCCAGACGCGGCTCTTGTTGGTGATATTGAGACCGTAGATAATCGGAATCTCGAGCGTCGTACCGTCGTCGAAGGTCAGGACATATTTACCTATGGTGTCCTTTTCAAGCTGCATGGGAAGGCTGGAAATATAAACATAGTGGCGCTCGATTGTGGTGGTATGGACTATCTCAAAATGCGGTTCGGCCATCACCTTCCGGTTGCAGCAGGCGAACAGCTCATGGAAACACTCGTCTAAATAACGGGGGAATTCCGCGTCGTCGTAATTGTCATCCCAATACATAATGGCTGCATAGACAAGCGAGAGAAATACGCCGTTGCGCTGCAGAGTGTCATCCTGCAGGCTCGACCAGTGGGAGGGCGCGCCTCCCTTAGCGCCTGCCGCCAGCCGGCGGTTCCAGTCGAGGAAGCTTTGGGCGTTGAAATTGCCGTAGACCATCTCGATGCCGCGATTGTTAAATTCGTCGTCGAAGTAGTGCTGAATGCTGTGGTACCAGTGGTGGGCGATGATGTCCCGGGGTATCATGTCGATAGATTTAAATGTGGCGGGGCGGACAATCTCAATGGTTCCGTCGGGATAACGCCTTCTCAGTTCACTGCCGCCGTAGTGTGTGCCGTCAATGCCGATAGCGTCAATCAGCTTCTCGGCCCACAGCATGGTGCGTATGCCGCGGGCTGCCAGATAACCGTGAAGTTTGTTTATGTCCCCTGCGTAGATCTCCTCGCACGACTTGCCCCGGCACTTGTCGCAAATGCCGATAGAGTAGAACTCATCGTGTCCGATGTGCATTATTTTGGGATTGAATACGTCGATAACCTCGTCGAACAGATCAAATACCAGCTCATATACCCGCGGATCGGAGGGGCAGTATACATCGGGCCAGGCGTCGTCCTTACGCTCGGCAAGCTCGGGGTGGGGCATGAGCAGATAATCGGCGTGGCTCAGGGTGGGCATCTCGGGAATCACCTCGAAGCCCCGGTCGGTGCAGTATTTCACCAACTCTCTGACAGTGTCCTGAGAGAGATAGAGTCCGCCGCCGTTCTCGAAGTGAATTGAGTTCTTCTCCCAGGGGTAGGTTTTGTTCTGAATCTCGTTTGCCCGATCGGGATAGCGGTTCATCTCGCGGCAAAAGTCGATCCAGGCGGAGTTTATCTCGGGATGGCGCTTGTATTCCATGGCGCCGCCAACCTCGATAATGACCTTATTGCAGCGCAGATAGCCCAGCAGATCCACAGTCCGGTAGAAGGAGTCGAGATCGTCCGGAGCGGGCATGTAAACTTTAAGCCCACGGAAAGGACAGCGGGGGATGTTGTAAATCAACCCCTTCGGAATCAGCCCGTCGTTGAAATTCGTCCCGGCAAGCAGGGAGTTGGCGCCGTATATAAAGCCCGACATGGAATCGGAGTAAACCTTGATATCAGCGCCGGCGGTGTCCACCGCATAGCAGTCGGCGACCTCCCGATACTCGGTGCCGAGCACACTTGCTATCCTGCGCTTTATCTCGTCATCAAAAGGCAGGAAGGAGATCGACCTGAAATCGCCGCCCTCCTGCGGGGCTATCTTTTCTATAATCTCCCGGAGAGGGATATTCGCCACGCTCCGGGCCGCATCGGGCGACAGCGCGCCGAAACCGTCAAACGCCGCGTAGTTGTTCAGTTTTTCAAGCATATCAGTATACCTCCGTGCTTTATATCTCAAGTATACCCCTGTCGGCGGTCTGTGTCAACCGTTGTTTAGCCGGATTTACGGCAGTATATGTGCGGCAAAACTGCAGTCGGAAAAAGTCGGATAAAACACGAAACGGCACCCCCGCAAGGTGCGGCTGTCAGCATATGCTCGGCAGCCGCACCTTGCGGGGGTATAAACTAATTTCAGTGATCTATGCAAGCACGTTCGCGCCGGGGCCTATCTGGATTTTTGACCAGCCGGCATTCTCATAGTCGGGACAGGGCATGACCTTACGGAAGATATCGGTACTCTTTGAACAGACCTTGCCGTAGTCCGATACCCGCCGCCCGTACCACATCATCTCGCCCACGTATACCAAATGAGGAATCTGGCGGTTAATCGTATGCCAGGTAGTTTTCATGAAACCGGTCAGATTATATGCCTTTATTGTGTTCAGCGCCGTGTCATAGTTTGCCTGATTGCTGAATGAGCAGCATATAACCTCGAAGCCCTGTTTGCTGAATATGCCGGAGGACTGCCAAATCTTGTCGGTCACTATTTCATACTGCCAGTCGGCTATCACAATATCCCTGCTTAAGCCGTTCAGCATTGCTTGCGAGAATTCGCGGCTCGAGTTGGCGCTGTAATACTCCCCGGCTGCGCGGTTTTCTATAGGCATGTCGGCGGCACAGAGCAGCATGTCGCCCCACATAACAGCCCGTCTGCCCTTTGACGCCAGATCCTCCTGAATTCCGTTGAGAAATTCACATAGTTCGGCTGCTACCTCAAGTGAATCGGGTCCGTGACCGAGATCGTCCGCCTCGTCGCAGCCCAGCATGAACCACCTGCCGTCACCGCAAAGCTCACACAGCTCGTCACGAATGTTCCGCAGCAGTCCGCGAACTGCCGGCTTGCGATAATCCCAGACCCAGCCGTAAAAGCCGGGCAGATACAGATATTCCAGCTCAGGGAATTGGTCAAGCACCACATGCTTGCCGCTTGCCCCCTGTCTCGCCATCGCCGCATGCCCGAGATGCTGCAGCATTGGGATAAATTCCAGTCCCAGCGCCCTGCCGCGCTCAATTATGCCGCGTATCTCCTCCTTGCCAAACGCGAAAGGCCAGGCCATCTCGGGGAAACTGTCCAGTCTTATGGTGCCCCAGAACTCAAGTATCACATGGGAATAGCGTGATGCCGCAGCCGTTCGTATGCATTTCTCAAGAAAAACAATCGAAGTCTCTGGAAATATGCATAAATGCACTCCCCTGAATCCCATGGCGGGCGACTCGCGCAGCTCGCAGCACTCGGCTTTATACAGCAGCTTGTCAAAACAGACAATCCGCTCGAGAAAGGCGAATAAACCGCGCATCATACCGTCATAATTCCGTCCGGCGATATATACACCCTCTTTAGCTACCTTCAGCACGAATTCGCCGTCCTCAAGCTCCATCGGCAAAACGCTGCCGATACTTATTACAAAATCTTCGCTGTCATACTCAGCCTGCCATGGCAGACCGCGGGTATATCGTCCGAGAATCTCGGTAATCACCGGATTTGATGCGGATTCCGGCAGATGTATGGTGCGCGGTGTATTGATTATATAGTGATTCATATAACTGCTCCTTTTATTCGATGGCATTCAGCTTTTCCACAAAGACATCCCACGCCGCAACCTTGGATTCATAGAAGGACGCCATATCTTTCTTCGCGAAAGCGAGCAGCGTACCGGGGTTGGACATGCCGCCGTTGAGCTGGAAGGTGGTGCCGTAACAGCAGTCGAAGGAGAGCCGCATCGAACCGCGAATGAGCGACAGCATATCACGAACCTCGTTATCGCGCGTATACTTCTCCTGCAGAGCTACCTCATAGTAAGCCGGCACCGTCTGCGTCATGTTGAAATAACCGAAGGCTTCGGCGACCCGGCAGGTCAGCGGGATATCGGAAGCGGTCAGCGGGATGAACAGCAGGTTTGTGGAGGTGGCTATGGGTGTGATGTGAGATTCCTGCTCCTCGTTGAGCTTTGGATAGGGCAGGATACCGAAATCGGATTTCATGTTGCGCATGATGTCGCTTTCGGTTACATAGAGATAGGAGATGTGGAACAGTGCCCTGTCCTCGGCAAGGGTGGATACAATCTGCATGAAATCCACCGCGGCTTCGTTGTCGTACAGATAATCCACCTCGAAGAACAGCTTTGTGTATTCGTAGGCTTCAATCAGCCGTTCCATCACTCCAGTGTTGCGAACGACCTTGCCGTCGCTGTCAAGATCGAAGATGCGGACGTCAAAAGCATTGCCCGCAAGTCTCAGCGGCACATCCTGCAGGTAGCAGCCAATCCGGTCGTCGTCGGGTTTTATAACCGAGTCGCCGTTAAGGTCGGCAAGTACCGCCTCGGACATCTGCAGCAGCTTCTCCATGGTCCAGCTGCCCTCACGGGTCAGAGCATATGGGTCCTCAAGATTGTGATCCTCGAGAACCTGCTTATTGAAATAGGTCACCACCGCGTTTTTGTATACGCTTATCGAAGCGTCGCCCACGACAAACCAGAGACGCCGGTTGATGCTCAGATCCTCGCGAAGCCCCTCAAACCACCAGGGATTGTCAAGATCAATATCCGGGTATTGATTTATGTCGGCAAAGATGCCCTGCATAAAGGCGGGCACGGTACACGATATCATTCCCCCGGTGAGATCGTAAACCGAATCTCCCGCCAATACCGCCTCGGAAATCAGTTTATTGTAGGTTTCCTTCGAATCCCAGTGTCCCGGCTCAAATCTGCATATGATATTGATCCCGAAATAATCCTCCGCCTGCGCGTTGCGGTCAAAAAGGATATCGTTCATAACCTCGCCGTCGGTTTCTTCCGGGAATTCATACGCGTAATCGGTGGGAACAAGAATGGTAAAGTCGCGTCCGTCGTGGTCTTCCCGGGGAATTTTGAACAGGCTCTCTTCGGTCGTTGCGGTGTCCGACACGGAGTCTGAAACGTCATCCGTTGATGCCTGCGTATCGCCGCCTGAACCGCACGCGAACAATACCGCAGCCAAAAGAAATACAGATATTGCCGCCGGAAATCGCTTTCTCATAATCTTTCTCCTTGTATCCGGTTTATGATATGCCGTCACCTGTATTCTATCATAAGCCCCAATATGATTCAACACCAAATAACATCAATTCACGCTGCATGTCAGAATAAAACCGTTTGACAAAACCACAGTGATGTGATATCATGATTTTCGTAAAATACACTTTCCGAGGTATAATTAAATGTTTAAAAAACCTATCGCCCTGATGTTAGTATTGTGCGTACTTCTTGCCTGCTTTGCGACCTGCGGAGAGGACGCGCCCAAGGGTCCCTTTACCCTCGTCGACCAGGCAGGGCGCAGCGTCACAATAGAGGATAAGGTTGAGAAAATCGTAAGCTGCTACTATGTGTCTTCCTATGCCGTAATGGCGCTTGGTCTGTCCGACCGCCTTGTGGGCATCGAGAACAAGGCGGACACCCGGCCGATATATGGTTTTGCGGCGCCCGGATTCCTTGAGCTGCCCGCAGTCGGCACTATGAAGGAGTCCAATGTAGAGCTTATAGCCTCTCTTGAGCCTGACCTTGTCATAATGCCGGTAAAGCTTGCGGAAGCCGCCGAGACCCTGACCGGACTGGGTTTTAATGTGATTTTGGTAAACCCCGAGAGCCATGAAGCGCTCTGCGGTATGCTGTCGCTCATTGGAGAAGCGTGCGGCGCGTCGAAGAAAGCCGACGAGCTTATCAAATACTATGAGAACAAGATGGCTGATCTCACGAAACTCACAGACGGCGTCAAGGCTCCAAAGGTCTACATGGGCGGCAACTCGTCATATCTGACTACCGCCCCCGCCGGCATGTATCAGAGTTTCCTCATAGGGCTCGCGGGAGGCGAGAACGCCGCCGCCGGACTCGAAGGAAATTACTGGACAGAGGTCTCCTATGAGACGATACTCGCCTATAACCCGGATGTTATAATTATCCCCGCAGGCGCGGAATATACCGCCGAAGACATTATTGCCGACAAGCAGCTTTCCGCACTTGCCGCAGTGAAGAACAGCGCGGTTTACAAAATGCCCTCGGGCATCGAGGAATGGGACTCCCCCATCCCCTCCGGCATAGTCGGCGCCATGTGGCTGACCTCCGTGCTTCACCCGACTCTTTACACGCAGGATAATTTCGCCTCGGATGCGGCGGCTTTCTATGAAACCTTCTATAACTTCAAGCCCGACGCGGCTCTACTTAAATAAGGATATTATATTGTAAAAATGCGGCGAAGAACATTATTTTTCGTCCTCCCGCCTGTACTTTTCCTGCTGGCGGCGCTGTCGCTTGTGACCGGCAGCTATCCCCTGAAACTATCGGATGTGCCGACTATACTCGGCGAGTTGTTTATGCCGTCCGATAAGCAGTCGCTTGTGACTCGGGTGTTCTGGGGGCTTCGCTTTCCGCGTACGATAACGGCGCTGCTGTCCGGCTTTATACTCGGAGTGAGCGGCGGCGTATATCAGCTGATCTTCTCCAATCCCCTTGCATCTCCCGACCTGACGGGTGTCGCATCGGGTGCTTCCTTCGGAGCGGCGCTTGCCATAGTATTGGGTATCGGCGGTTCCTTTCAGCGCATGGGATTTGCCTTTTTCGGCGGCATCATGTCACTGGTGCTGGTACTGCTTCTTGTAAACCGCGCGGGGGGCGAGCGAACCGGAAGTTATGTGCTGTCGGGCATTGTCATATCGGCTCTATGCAGCGCCGGGCTTATGGTGCTCAAAACCCTCGCCGATCCCGAGCGGCAGCTTTCCGCCATCGACTTCTGGACAATGGGCTCACTTGCCGCGGTGTCCTCGGTGAAGGCATACCCACTGGCGGCGCTTTCGCTGCCCGTGATTGCTCTTATGCTTCTGCTTCGGCGGCCGCTCACCATGCTGGCTTTGGGTGACGAGGAATGCCGGGCGGCGGGACTCTCACCCCGTCCCTGGCGCGCATTGCTGCTCTCCGCTGCAACACTGGCTGTATCGGCGTCGGTATCGGTTACCGGCGTCATCGGCTTTGTCGGGCTGATAGCGCCCCACATTACTCACTTTCTCTACGGCAGGCGCAGCCGTGCTTTTCTTCCCCTTTGCGGAGCGGTTGGAGCTTCGATTCTGACGGCTGCCGATCTTGCCGCCCGCTCACTTGGCGGCGGCGCCGAACTTCCCGTCAGCATCTTCACGGTGGCGGCGGGAGTGCCGGTGCTTGTGGTGCTGCTATGCCGCAGACGGCGGGAGGGTACCTGACATGGGCAGACGGCTTTGTGTCGAGGGTATCGCCGCGGGCTACGGCGCCGGCAGACCCGATGTTCTGCGCAGTCTCAGCCTTATCGCTGACGCCGGGAAAATAACAGTCATCCTGGGCGGAAACGGCTGCGGCAAAACCACCCTGCTTCGGGCTATACAGGGGAGCGTTCCACTCACCGCCGGACGGATAATATACGAGGACGGCGAGGACGGCGAAGAAGGGACGGTTGACCTCAGCACATTGGAGGTCCGCCGACGGGCTTCCCTTGTGACCACCATGCCGCAGGAGCATACGGCTGTCCCCGGGCTCTGCGGCCTTGACCGGGTAGAGACGGCGTTTTACGTCTCGCGCGGCATATTCGGCAGACTTGCCGCTTCCGACTATGAGAAGATATACTCCCTCGCCGACTCCTTCGGCATAACCGAACTGCTGGGGCGGGAGCTGACAGCCATGAGCGCGGGAGAGCGGCAGCTTATCTCCCTCCTGAGGGCGGCGGTGCAGGATACCCCGGTGATACTATTTGACGAGCCGGCTTCGGCGCTGGACTTCAACAACACCGGCGCGTTTTTCTCCATGCTGCACGAACTCGCCGGTAAAAGGAAGATCATACTGGCGGTGCTGCACGACCCGACACTCGCCCTGAGACACGGAGATGTCCTTTGCCTCATGCGAGAGGGAACAATTCAGCGGCTCATCGACCGCGGAACCACCGATTTTGACGAACTTGAAAACTCATTGCGGCGGCTCTATCCGCGGTTGAGACTGAACCGGGAACCGCTGTTCTGCTATGACGAAGGAACATATATGTGTCCGCAACAGCAAGAAATATGAAGGAAATTTTATGCTGACAATTGACAGATATCTGCGCCCCGAGACGCTCGAAGAGGCGTACGAGGCGGCGCAGAAGAAAAACAGCGTCATACTCGGCGGTATGATGTGGCTGCGCCTCGGTAACCGCCGCATCGGCACGGCAATCGACCTGTCCGCGCTCGGACTTGATAAAGTCGAGGAAACGGACGACGCATACCGAATCGGCGCCTATGCAACTCTGCGAGAATTAGAGACCCATACCGGTCTGAACGAATTGACCGATTTTGCACTGCGCGGCGCGCTTTCGCCCATTGTCGGGGTACAGTTCCGCAACCTGGCGACGGTCGGGGGCAGCGTTTTCGGGCGGTATGGGTTTTCCGACATTATAACTCTGTTTCTTGCTCTCAACGCCTCTGTGGAGCTATATAAAGGCGGCGTGATGCCGTTGTCCGAGTTCTGCAGAGCCGGCATGTTAAAGTCAAAAGAAAGAGATATTTTAACCTGCATACATATTCCGAAGGAAAACACCGTTGTGTCATACAAGGCACAACGCAATCAGAAGACCGATTTCCCGGTGCTGAATGTCTGTGCGGCGCTCAATGGCGGCAGGCTCAGCGTGGCGGTGGGCGCCCGTCCCCTGCGGGCGTCGGTCTGTTTATTTGACATCGCTCAGGATAATGAGTCCGAGACAATAGCCGAAAGGACTGCCGGCAGCCTGATATTCGCTTCAAACAAACGCGCTTCGGAGGAATACCGGCAGCATCTCTGCCGTGTTATTGTACGACGGGCGGTTGACGAAGTATTTGCCAAATCGGCGGATGGGGGCATCCGGAGCGGGAAGCCGAACCCGGAGGTAATCTGATGGAAATAACACTCACACTTAATAATAAGAAAATAACCGCGGATGTGCCGCCCGACACAATTCTCCTTGATTTTCTGCGTGAGCGCGGCTGTCCAAGCGTGAAATGCGGCTGTGAAACCTCATCCTGCGGGCTATGCACCGTTCTGCTTGACGAAAAACCGGTGCTGTCCTGCTCGGTGCTGGCTGTGCGGACAGACGGGCGCTCGGTGACAACCCTGGAAGGATTGCAGGACGAGGCGGCGGAGTTTGTGGGCTTCATCGCCGACCAGGGCGCCGAGCAGTGCGGCTTCTGCAATCCCGGATATGTGATGAATACCATAGCCCTTCTGCGCGAGAATCCCGACCCCTCGGATGATGAGGTCCGCGCATACCTGGCGGGAAACCTCTGCCGATGCTCCGGCTACGAGGGGCAGACCCGGGGCATACGCGCGTTTCTTGACGCCCGCAGGGCGGGAAAGCTTTGACGGAGGCTGCTATGAATCGTGAACTGAAATCGGTGGGCAAGGGCGTTCGCAAGAAGGACGCGATGCAGCTCCTTCTCGGCAAACCCGCCTATCTTGATGATATAACACCTCGCGACTGCCTGGTGGTGAAGGTGCTGCGCAGTCCGCACGCACATGCTGTTATAAGCGGGATAAACACCGAATTTGCAAAGAAGGTTCCGGGAATCGCCGCCGTTTACACCTGGGAAGACGTGCCGCAAAAGCGCTTCACCATGGCGGGACAGACCTATCCCGAACCATCACCCTACGACCGGCTGATCCTTGACCGCCGGCTTCGCTTTGTGGGCGACGCGGTGGCTATTGTGGCGGGCGAGGACGAGCGGGCGGTGAACCGCGCGCTTCGCCTCATCCGTGTAAAATACGAGATACTGCCTCCGATACTCGACTTCCGCGCAGCCCTCGACAACGAGACGCTGGTACATCCCGAGGAGGACTGGCATGCGCTGTGCGAGGTTGGCGCCGACAACAAGCGCAACCTCTGCGCAAAGGGCGAAGAGCAGGGCGGCGATATTTCTGCGGTCTTCGCAGACTGTGACGTGGTGATGGAGCGCACCTTCCACACCAAGGCGGTGCACCAGGCGATGATGGAGACCTTTCGAACCTACACCGAGATCGACCATTTCGGGCGGCTCCATGTCATAAGCTCCACTCAGGTGGTGTTCCATGTCCGGCGCATCCTTGCCAACGCTCTCGATATCCCGAAATCAAAGATACATGTGGAGAAGCCCCGCATCGGCGGCGGTTTCGGCGCGAAACAGACGGTTGTTGCGGAAGTTTACCCCGCTTTTGTAACCTGGAAGACCGGACGCGCCGCCAAGATGATATACACCCGGAAGGAATGTCAGACAGCCGGCTCTCCTCGCCACGAGATGGAGGTCACCGTTAAACTGGGTGCGGACCGTGACGGCAGGATACGGGCGCTGGATGTCTACACCCTGTCAAACACCGGCGCCTACGGTGAGCACGGTCCTACCACCGTGGGACTGTCGGGCGGCAAATCCATACCTCTCTACACCGGTGCACTGGAAGCCTACCGTTTTTCATATGACGTTGTCTATACAAATGTGCAGTCGTCGGGCGCTTATCGGGGCTACGGCGCCACACAGGGTATTTTCGCCGTCGAGTCGACCGTCAGCGAGTTGGCAGAAAACCTGGGTGTCGACCCGGTTGCCATCCGTATGAAGAATATGGTGCGGGAGGGTCAGATAATGCCCGCGTACCAGAACGAGCCGGCTTCGGCGTGCACCCTTGACCGCTGCATGCTGCGCTGTGCCGAGTCCTTCGGCTGGGATGAGAAATATCCCGTCAGATTTACATCAGACGGCAAAATCCGCGCCGCCGGCGTGGCTATGGCGATGCAGGGCTCGGGCATCGCCGGGGTCGATGTCGGTTCAGCATCGGTGAAGTTAAGCGAAGACGGCTTCTATGTCCTGCGCATAGCCGCAGCCGACATGGGAACCGGATGCGACACAATCCTTGCCCAGATGACCGCCGAATGCATGGACTGCTCGGTTGACGATGTGGCGGTATTCGGCGCCGATACCGACGCGTCTCCCTATGACTCGGGCTCATATGCCTCGGCAACTACCTATATAACCGGACGAGCGGTGGAGAAAGCCTGTATCGAGCTGAAAGAGAAGATATGCACACTCGCCGCCGAAATGCTTGACTGCCCCGTCTCCGAGCTGATATTCGAAGGCAGACAGGTAGTTCGCGCCGACGGCTCCGCGTCGGTGTCGCTTGCGGATATAGCGGTAAAATCCATGTGCGGCAGCGACATAGCCCTTGAAGCCACCTCTTCCCACTCATCCCCCGTGTCGCCCCCGCCCTTCATGGCGGGCATGGCGGAGATCGAGCTTGACCCCGAAACGGGTACTGTCGATATCCTTAACTACAAAGCGGTTGTCGACTGCGGTACCGTCATCAACCCAAATCTCGCCCGCATTCAGACCGAAGGCGGACTGGTTCAGGCTATCGGCATGGCGCTGACCGAAAATATTCAATATGACGACCGGGGAAGGCTCAGCGAAAACTCCTTACTGCAGTACCGCATACCTACACGACTGGAGACCGGACGCCTTGATGTTGAGTTCGCCCCCAGCTACGAGGAGAGCGGACCTTTCGGCGCAAAATCCATAGGCGAGATAGTTATCAACACCCCTGCCCCCGCCATTGCCCACGCCATATACCGCGCCACCGGTCACTGGTACCGGGAATTGCCTATCCTGCCGGAGAAAATTGCTCTCGACCTTCTGCGGGACGGAAAAGGCGGGAAATGATACACATTATATATCTCGCCGCGGGCATGTCGCGGCGTTACGGCGCGAATAAGCCGCTGACCATGTATAAAGGCAAGCCCTTTACCGTCACGGTCTGGACGCTTTGATAAAATTTGAGATACATTTCCTCGGACACTTATTACTAATGCAACTTCGTTTAAATTTACTGGAAACCTTATAGGGTATCATGAAATTTGATTACAAATACGCGCTGAAACTCGGTGCAACAGCGCTGCTTTTCTGTCTTGCGCTCAGATACTGGGACTTGATAGCCGACGGGGCGAAGCTCCTGTTCAAGGCGATGGCGCCGATTTTTTTCGGGATGATAATTGCTTATGCAGTAAATATGCTCATGAGCTCTTACGAAAAAAAGCTGTTTGCTAAAGCAAAAGCGAAATGGCTGAAAGCTTTGGCAAGGCCGGTTTCGATGCTCCTTGCCTTTCTTTCGGTCATCGCCGTCAGCTCGATTATCATCGGCATGATAATCCCCGAGCTGATTGCCTGCATCCGGCTGATTGCATCTAAAACGCCGGATGTTTACAAAGACATTACAATATGGCTTTCCAAGAATGTCGACCCGGAGGTCTGGAACCAAATCAATGACAAGCTGCCTGAGATAAACTGGGAAGAGCTGATAAACAAGTCTGTGACGCTGGTGCAGAGCGGGCTCGGTGGAACTATTGACACCATTGTCAACGCGTTCTCTTCAGCTTTCTCCGGCATGGTAACAGCTGTTGTCGGGGTTGTTTTCTCAATATACCTTCTGTCCGGGAAGGATTGGTTGTTGAGCTCCATAAAGGAAGTTTCAAAGTTGTATCTCGGGGATACCCGTACCCGTTTGATTTACTTTGTGCTTCGCAAATTCAATGTCGCCTTCCGGCGCTTTATAAGCGGACAATGCATTGAGGCGGTCATTCTCGGAGTTCTCTGCACCATCGGAATGTATATAATACGCCTGCCATACGCTTCGATGATAGGCTCACTTATCGGTTTCACCGCCCTTATTCCGATAGCCGGAGCGTATATCGGCGCTTCGGTGGGAGCGTTTATGATATCTACCCAATCGCCTGCTAAAGCTCTGATATTTATCGTCTTTATCATTGTGCTTCAGCAGCTTGAAGGCAATCTCATATACCCGCGTGTCGTCGGGGCATCGCTCAAGCTTCCCGGACTTTTGGTTTTAGCGGCGGTAACCGTAGGCGGCGGTCTTGGCGGAATATTGGGGATGCTGCTTGGAGTACCGCTGACCTCCG
>Ga0123335_1004864_pt1 | contig 16870 bp, 10 predicted proteins | sample BiotimSIPDNA_2_FD_89707 | JGI IMG/M metagenome (GOLD analysis project Ga0123335, IMG submission 89707) | Anaerobic biogas reactor microbial communites from Washington, USA - Biogas_R2 time_0 SIP DNA | ecosystem: Engineered > Bioreactor > Anaerobic > Unclassified | place: Washington, USA...
GCAAATCGGCACAAGTTAAAATCTTGAAGGGTTCATCCAATATTTCCCCGGCTTCATTTTTCTTAATCAAATAAGGAGTTCCTACCTCCGGCACAACATATTCAATGTTTCCATTCGGTGTTTTTTCCACCACCCCAGAGGATTTATGCAAATGAGGTCTAAGTCTTGACACAATAATAAATATCGCAGCTACAATAAGAGCGACAGAGGGTACGACTATTAATAAGATAATTTCTATTTTTCCCATCTTATTCACTGGATGAAATCAAATCGATTAACTCATAACTTCAAACAAACCAAGTACATTTCCATATTCAGCATGTATTCATTATTGTATCACGTGGCTTATTGATATTATATATAAAAAAACCTATAATATTAAATAAGTACATATTTTGGGACAGTTTTATGCCATTTATTGAGGTTGAACAAAACATCGAAAAAGTCGGATGGTCAATGCCTGATCTACATTCCCATCCCCACTACGAGCTTTACTTTCTGGAAAGTGGCGAGCGTAGTTTTTACTTAGGCGGATCCCTTTATCTTGTAAAAGAAAACTCTGCAGTATTGGTACCTCCTTATGTCATGCACAAAACAGAGGGAGGCCCTTTTTCACGAATTAATGTAGATTTTTCGGATGATTTTTTAACTCTCCAAGAAAAAGAAGTTCTACAAGAATTAGGGAAAACCGGAGTATTTCCTCTTGGAAAAGAAAAAGGAGATAGTATACGAAAAGTACTTATATCTATGTTGGGAAGCTCCAAAAATCAAAGTAAGCTTGATAAAGTTGCCCTGTCAATGTGTGTAAAATCTCTCATTGGTTTACTTTATTTCTTCCGCTCATCAACTGAGGAAGTTGAAACAGTTCCTGGAAATGGAAGCATTTCACCTCAAACTCTGAAAATTATTCGTTTTATTAACAATAATTGTCGTTCAAAATTAACTATTGCTTCTTTGGCAAAAGAATTCAGCTTGTCTGAAAGTTGTCTGGGAAAATCATTTAAAAGAGAAACCGGCTACAATGTCGGAGAGTTTATTCTAAACGCTAGAATTAACGAAGCTAAACAATTACTTAGCTCAGCAAAGCTCACAGTTAATGAAATATCCGGAGAACTAGGGTTTTCATCCGCCAATTATTTTGGGCTAATTTTTAAACAAAAAGTGGGCGTTTCTCCGATGATGTATAAGAAATGGTTAAAAACCTAATTTTTACCACATATCATTTATTAAAAAACTACAACCTCATTTCTACTGGATACTAACTTCTGGAGGGACAAGAATCCCTGCTTTTGACAGCCAATACTTTTTTGTCGTAATAGCCCTGGGAAGATAATAAGTGCCAGGGGAAGTAAGGGATGTTCTTGCTGAAGGAAAATGATTGGGTCCAAAAGCATTTTGACGGGATATGTATGCTGTGATGCTCAGGTCATTAGGCCCCTTCCCACTCGGCAATAAGACAGAATATGGGGCAAATGCAATAATGCCAGATTCGCTAGTTTTCGCTTCTAGTATTCCGGCGCTATATTTGGGAACACTCAAACTAACCGGCTTACCGTTTCCTTCGAAACTAACCTTGTATGTTATTTCTCCTCCATAAAAAGGAAATCCCTGTTTGGTAATATCGCCATATTTCAGCTTACCCGGTAAGCTAGTCAAAGTAGCTCTGGACCCCCTTATATTAACCCCGAAATCCCCGAGCAGATAACACCACTCGACATCGGTGTTTCTTCCGAAAGGTAAGACTATTTCCAGATTATTCCTGCCTTTTTTTACTGTGGGAAGAAGAACTTTCTTTATTGCTTTGTCAACATAGTAACCACATATCTTTACTTCGACCTGAGAGCCGTTAAGAAAAATTGTTGCTTTTTCGGCATCCTCTAAAGCTAAATAGGTATCCTTAACCTCGATTTTACTATTTATTATAAACTTCAGTTTTATACTGTGTTCGGGTGGAGTTTTCTCTGAAATCCAAGGTTGACTCGATTTTCCACTTCTTTTCTTATATCCACATTTTTTTCTGCAAATATTATCCAGGTGCAATAACTCGTATTTGTTTCGGGAAAAACCACCCTTATCAAGAGCATAATAAGCCCTGTCAAGAAGTAGGACATTGGGTTCGGAAATAGAATAATCAAAAGGCTCATCCAATGGAAGAGTTTTTGCGAAAACAGGCTTATTTTCTTTATTGTCCTTTTCCTCTTTATCTAGGCGCAGAAGAATGCTGTCATGATTATTCATATCTGTATTGATAAATGTATATCCATTCTCAGCTATCGCCACTACTGGGATGATATCACCACTGAGTGTGTCCCATATAGATCCTTTCCATTCCCCTTTGACTTTTATCATTAGGTTCTGTTTTTTTGATTCGCCTAATTCCTTTTCCACTCTTGAGAGAAATAACCACATTGCGTCATTATCTTCTCTTAGTTGGCATATTATATTGTTGGTGTGTTTTCCTTTTTCATAAATCCCATAAAGCCTGTTACTTTCAAGTGCTTCAAGTATTTCTTTCTCTTTAAATCTGATCTGGATAGATTTTTTTGCAAGTTCCTTTGATCTATTTGAGGGTATTCCATTTTCGAATTCCGGGACATCCCCAACAAACACAACTTTTCCCCCCTTGCTTTGGAAATCCTTTAATCTGTCTATAGTAGAAGTCCTTAGTGTAATGCAGTTTGGGACCAGGACCGTTTTATATTCCATATTGCCCACTTTTAGAGGGTAATTACCTTCAGTATTAAGCTCGGGTAAAGTCGATTCCGAGATAAAATCAAAGTCCAACCCCGCTCTTAAAAGTAAATCTGTAATTTTCGTAAACTTTCTGTCATATCTGTCGCAACGTGATTTCGTATTGGAGTTTCCATATAGCGACCAGAAACTTTCGATCGGATGAATTACCGCAATTTCAGTAAGTGGTCTGCCCCTTGTCAGAGCAGTATTAACCCTAGCAAAATGGTCCTCAAGATACTTGAATTTTTTATACCAGGGAGATTGATAAAAAATTGAGGCAGGATAGTCTCTTTTGGAAAAACCCTTCATAGACATAAGACTCAGATGCGGGACCCTTAATGTTACCCCCAACGCTGCTTGCCAATCCCCTCCTATTTTGTATTTTCTAAAGTCGCTGTCCCATCTTGACACTCCGTACAATTCGCTTAACATTCCCTCCCTTCCGTATTGGCGAAGAGCTGATTGGGCTTGTTTTGCGGTTGTGAACTCAAACCTTCCTCCCAGCATATCTATTCCGGGAATTTGAAACCCTCTGTATTGTCTCATCGCATCAGCAACTGATTGAGTTTGGGTGCTGAGCTTTGGCTCTTCCATAAGGTGGCCGGTAAGAGAAATGCCCATTTCTTCACAACGCTTCCCTAAATTGTCGGAAAAAGCATTTGCAAACCTTTCAGCTAAATGGTCAAAATAATGATAACGTACCTGTGAAAAAGTATTTTTATTCCAAAATAATTCAGGAAGTCGATCTAATAAAGAATAACCATAGGTGCTTACGAATGTATTATCAAAATCATCTGTCCACGGTCTGCATTCGCTTTGAAAAGGCAAAAGAAATTCATGATGCTTAAATCTATGAAACTGTGGCTCATCGGTAAAGATTGATTTTATTTCACGACCAAAGAATTCTCCTACGTTCTCTTGATAGGTTCGATAAGTAATCTCAGCAAAATAGTCTATTGCTTCTTTATTTAAAGTATCCACATAGGGAGTATTATTCAAAAAGCTCCTTGGGGGTTCTGTCTCTAGATATGCATACCATTGAATCCCCGCTGATCCTTCTTCATCTGAAAGCCTTTTATAGCTAATGAGTTTATTTCCACATGTACATACATGATATCTTCCAAGAAGAAGCTTCCCTTTAAGAAGTTTTCCATCCGGATCGGTTATAGGTTCATCTTTTGATTTCCTTGTAGTAAATCGTAAAAATCGTGCCGAGTATCGCGGATTCTTTGTTACTATTCCTCCCGCATATCCTGAAGGCCACCTGTCCTCATCATATAAATAGAGCTGCATGCCCATTTTTTTTGCTTCTTCGGCCGATGCTCGAATACAGCCGTTAAAATCCTCTCCGAGGTATTCGGTATCTAGTCCGGAACGAACATGTGCATGGTAACCTCCAAATCCCATTTCCTGGAAAATATGGGTCTGTGAAATGACCTCTTCTTTATCTAATTCACAATTCCATGCCCAAAAAGGCGCCCCTCTATATTCGTTAGAAGGATTTTTAAAGAGTTCTTTATCCAAAATTTTTTCAGAATTCTTAGGATATAACATATTATTCTAAATACCTGCTCAGGAAAATAATAACATATATTACTTTATTCTTCGCTATTAAATACTTCCTCAGTAAAGTAAAAACATATATTACTTTATTCTTCGGTCTTCAATACTTCCTCATCAACCGGGTCCGGAAAAGCTAATTTAACGTCTCTTTCCGCACGGAGCTGTTTAAGTTCCTCTAGAATATCCTCTTTTCGTTTTCCGGTGTAGTTATCAAAAAGCATAATTAACCCAGGTATTATATTCCCAAGTGTCCCGGGGACAGCTACAAGATAGAATATACCCTTGAGCGTTTCCGGTGTCTGAACCGCTTGTACCGTTACTCCATCAACTACAGATGCACTTACATATCCAATAAGGCCAAGTCCCGCCGGGAGAAGAACACTGGTCCACAAACTGTTTATTCTCAGTGCCATTGAATGCAGAGCAAAAACCATACCATCGCTTCTTACAGGGGTGCCATATTTCTTCCAAGTTTTCCATTCCATATATTCAGTACTGTCTGCGAGCAATATCCTTTTTGCGGATCGCATAAGCCCATTCGGAAAGCCCGAAATTGCTATCAGTATACCAACAAGCCATATATATTTGTATCCGCTTAAAAGCAATATTCCATAGCACAAACCTGAATAAAGGTAGCTAAATACGACCATATTTCTGGAAGTTATCTTATTCCCAATCACAGGGACCAATAATATTCCCACATATGTCAAGCCTACACTTACTGCACCTACTACTGTTGAAAGCCAGAATGCATTTAGGGTCTCAAGATAAAAAAACGCCAGAGCACCATAACATATTTTTCTGATAGAATCAGCTATCTCGCTTGCAGTTACGACTAGCAGAGGTCTGTTATGAATCAAAGCTTTAGCATTGAGCGATACTTTGGGTTTTTTAATGCTTATTGCAGGATTTCTCTCTTTAAGAGTAAAATACGGCATAATCATACTCGCCATTCCTAACACCCCGAAAATCAACGCTCCGATTAAATAAATATTTTGTTGAGCAGAAAAATCGTTTTTATACATACTGATGAATATGGGTATAACCCCTCCGGGTAAAGTAGTGCCCAAACAGGATGCCAGTTCAGCTAAGGAATAAAAATTCTTTCTATCTTTAGGGTTTCCACACATACGGACAGACATAGTATTAAGACTGAGTCCATACAACGAACCCGAAACGACATAGGTTATATAAAAACAAACAACCCACAAAATTCTAATGTTCATACTCTGAGCGGGGATAACATAAAGCAGTATTGATGTTATAGCAAGTGGGAACGGGGTAATCAGAAGGAAAGGCCTTGTTAAACTTCTGGAATTTTTCCCTAAACCTCTGTCAAGAATTGTCCCTGATATAGGTTCCATTACTATAGTAATAATCTGTGCTACCAGCATTAGAACCGTGACTACAGCCATTTCTATTCCGACATATCTTGTTAAAAAAAGAACAATAAAAGTTCCCACCATGTCTTGGCCCATATTACTACCAAAACAACCCGCGGAAAATCCAAATTGCTCTTTTAAAGTAAATGATGGGTTGGTAGCCATTTTTTTAATACTTTCTTTTAACCTGATGAATGGATTTTTAGGATTTGACATTATTTTAACCGCCTTTTAAAATGATTTGGGCCAAAGGACTGGTGTCCTACGATATGTTTTTCCTTATAAAAAACCTAGTTAATATTTTCTTAACAGAATTATATTTTTTCTCTTCAGTTTGAAGATAAGATCATTTTTTTTGATTATATAGTGTTATTAATTTTTCAGCCAATCAGCAAGAACATCCTTATTACATTCAATCATTTCTTGAAATAGTGCTCTTTGTTTATCTTGGGTCAGACGTGCTACGGAAGGGTCTCTCATGAATACCTTCAATAAACCTTCTTTGTCATTTTCAAAAAAAGCTTTTACATAGTCTCTTTGATTCTCTGCATGCAAAATTTCCCTGTTTCGCAGAAAATCGTTTTGAATCTCCCCCGCACAAATGGGCTCAATTTTCCCTTCTGAAAACCTTGCATTAGTCTCAACTGCAGTTCCATATGGAAGCCCGGGTGCTTGGCCAAGATTGGGGATGTTTACATTTGATACAATATCCCCCAGACCACTTAAGGCTATAAGCTGAAGAACACCTTCTTCCCCGCTTGATTTAATTCTGGTTTTCAAAAATCCTGACGCTTGCAGTTTAAGCTGGTTACGCTTCAAAAAGTCTCTAAGGAGTCTGTTTCTAACGGTAGTAAGAATAAATCCTGACTTCCCATAATGTTTCTTTCCAATAGGAAGATAACTATCGGGAACAAACTCAGAAAGATGTCTATCTCCTGCCGCACCAAATACTCCATATTTTTCAAAAATATCAAATTTTACAATGTTATTCAGAAAGGGAGAACGCCATTCCTTAAACATAGGAACAAATGCCTTATATATAGGCATAATATCCTTATCCTTGTATTTGGCTTCGTTAATTAACGTAAAATGATTTACTCCCTGTACATTGGGGTGAATCTCATGTCTGTCCGTATTAGGATGCTTGAAAGATGTAAATTTAATATTTGCTCTGCGAAGTGCTCTTTTTACTTCTTTGAGGTTACTCTCCATGAAGTATTTTTGTCCTACCTCATCAAGTGAATTGAACAAATCAAGTACCCCCGCAATCAATTTTTGGCTGCTGTATACTTCGTGGCAACACCCAAAAGCTTTTATTTCTGGAAAGCTGGTATAGAGAGCATTAACACACATATCCAGAGGATTTGTGTAGTTTATGACCCAAGCTAAAGGACAGCATTCCTTAATCTTTTCTCCAAAAAAGAAGAAATAACCCAGTGTCCGCAAAGCTCTTGAATACCCGCCAGGGCCAACAGTATCCCCAACTGGTTGATAGATACCATACCTCTCTGGATAATGCACATCCCAATGCATATTATGAAGAGAATACGGAAGGATAGATATCAAAACTATATCTGCACCAGTGAGAGCTTTCTCAATATTTGGCTCTACTTCACAACTCCATTTTGATTTAACCTTATCTCTGTTTTGGGAAACCATTCTTGAAAAACACTTCTGGTTAAGCAGAGCCGCATCATTATCTATATCATAAAGACGAATGATTCCTTCAAGTTTGTCCTGAATCAACAAATCGGAGAAATATTTCTGAGCCCAATTTTTGCTTCCACCACCAATATATGCTATGGTTACTTGCTTCATTGCTCCTCCAAAAAACCTCTTATTTCTTGTATGTTATCACAATAGTTATTGCTTTTCTATATAACTAATAGTATTTATGCAGATAATTACATATATATTAATTTAGAAAACAATACTAGTTTTTTATTAGTCCTACCATATTTCCAAACTAGTTTTTAATTAGTCCTACCATATTTCCAATATACTTTCTCTTCTACGTATTTTCTTATAAGTCTAAATTTTTGGGCAGGTAAATTAGTGGAGTGTGTTCATGCAATTTTTAAAAAAATCCCAGTCTATATACTACTTCAAACAAATTATTAGTTTGCCACCTTGTATTATGTCCTTAGGGGTAATTTCATACTTTTCTAGCGGCTTACCATTCAAAGTAACTGATGACAAGTAGAACGCCTTTTCTCTCTCTCTTTTTACCTCAATAAAGAAGGGATTGTCTTGATTAATTACTGCTTTTTCAATTTGCGGGCAACCTATTAATATTCTGTTTGTGCCAATAATTGGGAACAAACCAAGTGCATTCCAAACATACCAAGAAGATAATCCACCAGAATCATCATTTCCGCACAAGCCCCCATCATCAATTTGGAATTGATTGGTTAGTATTTCATTCAACACTTCATTTTGTCTATCATGTCTGCCAAGTAATCCATATAGATACGGGGTTTCCATATCTGGTTCGTTATTTAAGCCCTCAAATCTCCTTACCTTATTCCCATATTTATTTGCTGCCCATGGAAGGGAAAAACTTCCAAACCTTTTACATCTCTTTCCATTATATCCAAAGAAACTATCCAAGGCTCTAAGTAACTCCTCTTTGTCAGAAAAGGTGATTCTTTGATCGGTACTTGCGCTTACTCTAAAACTATAATTGACATTGCTCCCTTCATAATATCTTGCGCCTTCTGTTTTAAGAAGCACTCCCTTTTCATCGAATATCCCTTTTAAAAGCTCCTTTATCTGCTCTTCGATTTTTTCTTCCCCTAAGTCTGGGTTTGCGTTCTTAATAGAGAAGAAAGCATCTGCTATGTCTAAATTGAAAGTATAATTTGGTTTTATTGGTAACCCCTTTCGTATATGAAAAAGTATATCCTTTTTTCTTTGCAAAAGAATATCGGAATATTTATACTCAACGCCGTAGATCTCAGCAGTATTTATTAGAATGTTTGCGATACAAGCTGATTGTTCACTAAATCCATAAGATTTATCATTTAAATGCTTAGAATTATGGAAAAACCCTTCTTCAGAAAAGAGAGTTGTTAGTCCTTTGACAATATCCGAACCATAATCGGGATAGAGCAAAAAAATCAACGGAATCTGGGTTTTATACATATCCCACAGTGTCAAAAAATCAAATACTCTACCCTCTTTATTGTAGATAAATGGGCGTTTCAAACAATGATATAAGGAAGTATAGAATAATCTTTCTACCCTACTTGACGCCTCTATGTCTATTTTGTTGAGTAAATCCATCCATTTTGTTTGAACATAGTTTTCTTCTTCTATAAAACTTTGCTCTGCTGAAATAAAACTATCAAATGAGTAAGCCAATTGAAAATCAACCTGATTTCCGGATAAGCAAATCTCATTCTCATCTATTTTCTCAATAGATCCTTTACGTAGCTTAATGACCCAGAATATCTTTATAGATTCATAATCTACATAAATTCGTAAGTATTCTCCATCCTGAACGATATTACTAGCATATCTTTTCGGTCGATAATTGTGATTTGACAAACCTGCATAACCAGGGATAATTCTGACTGGATGTTTGGATGTTATTGAGTATGCAACATAGTGACTTCCCATTTTTGCATCCATCTCATACTCTCTGGTTTTTATTTTATATCCATCTAATGCATAATTCTCATAGATAAGTGGTTCCATTTTGGGAGAGGGTTTAATTAAAAAATAATTATAAAAATTCTTTATATCCCCTGTCCCACTCGGGGCAAAATGAGTAATCCCTTTAATACTATTTTTGGAGATAAAACTCGAGGGTGAACCTGAAGTAGACCGGTTATATTTCCCATATCCCGTCGGGTATCCTCCCGAATAAGGAACTGAGCAAAAAGAGGAAAATGGCGGTTGCGGAGAGGGGGCAAGGTTACCTATATTCGGTTTATAAAAAAACCACCTTTCAGCTAATGAGCCGGCTTTTCTGCATGTAAAAGGCTCACTACCCCACTTATAGTTTATAATTGAATTATAATCTCTCATTTTCCCTCTCACGATATGTTCTCACAGTAATAGTCCTTAACTGCCTCGAAATAAGCGTCAATGTTATCCCAATCGGAATCAAATGGAATGTCACAGCCCGAACTGATTATGAAATTCGGATATACCGAGCAGCGTGTCAAAAGATCAATACTACTTGAATATATCTTATCTTTTGTCGAGTTTCTAAAATCAACAGGATTAATATTACCCATAACAATCACGTCACTTGGCATCCTCTTTAGTACCTCTTCCATATCGACCGCATTTCCAAAATGATATATATCTGCACCCAGTTCTTTTATCGAAGGTATAAGAGGAATGGTATTTCCGCAGTTATGATAAACCAAGACAAAGTCTTCATCGTTTACCTCTTCGAAAATGCGTTTTACATATCTGTTTGAAAACTCCTCGCAGAGTGTAGGTGACAACAATCCAGCAGCAGGCTCGGCCATAATAACCCCATCTGCACCAACTTTTTTAAAAGCATTAATGTAGTTGATTATGAATGTGGTGCATTTCTCCAAAAGCTTATGTACAGATTCTTCATCATCATAGCAGGCCATCATTAATTCGGTCATATCATACAACCTACCTGACAGCGAATAAGGTCCAATTACCCCGCAAAATACAGGGACTTCTGAAATCTGTTGTTTAGCCAGTCGAACACCTTCTATATATATTCCTGTGCGTCCCTTTCCAACCGGGGGTATCAAAACTTCATTTACTTCGCTTATATCCGAAATAATACCTTTTGTAACGGTAGGTATTTCCTGAGCAGAATATTTTATTTCCGCTCCAAATGCTTCTGCCTCAACAGATAAATCCATCATATTTAGCGCTGCTGAAACCTTACAACGATTTAATATGGCACTCATCCCTTCGACCTGTTTTTTACTATTAGTCACCAGCTCCAAAACACTTGATAAAGTCAAAGACGTAGAGGGGAAAGACAATATGGGCATAGTTTTATCTTTCTCAGAAATCATGTCTTTTATTATCTTTTTCATTTTCTCTCCCTAGAAACCTATGTACTCAATAAATGTATCATTAAATTTTACTTGTTCGTTAAGTTCGACAGGTTTTGAAAGTTTTACTACAAGTCTTTCATCTGCTTTTCCCTGAGCGCATAATATTGTCCCTTTCAAAGCAGCATTTGCAATAGATACACAACGATCAGTAAAAGCCCTTGGTATTATCCCGCAAATTGCTGCACTTTCAACAGAAATGTAGCTTGAAAAACCACCCGCCAGATAAACTTTATCTATCTCTTCATAAGAAGTCCCCGAGTTATCCAGCAGAGTTTCTATCCCGCTTCGTATTGCTGCTTTAGCAAGCTGGAATTCCCTTATGTCCTTTTGCGTTAATACAATATTATTGATAATAGGGAATCCTTTTTCTAGGGTAAGGTATCCTGTACTATCTATTATTCCATGTTTAATAAGTTCTGCTATTACATCGATCAAACCTGTCCCGCATAGGCCTATTGGTTTTTTACCTATATAATTAATTTCTGGAATACCACTCTCCCCAAGTCTGAAGCTGGTAATTGCACCTTCAGTTGCTGGCATTCCACAAGATATATTCGCTCCTTCGAAACAAGGCCCTGCGGCGGTAGAAGTTGTTATATACTCCTTGCTGCTAAAAACCGCTACCTCGGCATTAGTTCCAAAATCAATCCAGATACTCTTTTTCCCTTCCCTAGGAATTTGTGCAGTAACTAATCCTGCCGCTACATCACTTCCAACAAAAGAAGATATTCCCGATAAAGAAAGAACTTTACACTCAAAAGGAAATCCAATTTCCTTTGACTTACCTTCTTTTCTTTCTAAAAACCTTGCAGTATATGGGTGATACCCAAGCGTGGTACAATCCTCTCCCCAAAAAATGTGAAGCATTGTAGTATTCCCACATACGAAGATTTCTCTAACAGCCTTTAAAAAATACTTTTTAACAAGGTTATTAATGGCATTAGAAATAGAATCAATCAAAGGCCTTTTTAATGCTTCTGTTCCTTCTATATTAACCGCATTAATCCGGGAAATTACATCGGAGCCAAACCTGCTTTGAGGATTCTTGAAGGTGACGGTTTCCGTTACTCCATCCTCACCATCCAATAAAGCTATTGTCACCGTCGTAGTCCCTATATCCAAAGCAAAACATGCTTTATCTCCATGAAACTTTCCAGTCTCTTTTATACCTTGTTGGACATAAATATTCTCTTCCAAATATGGGATAAAAATTTCCATATTCTCAGTCAAAAATGTAGAGCAAGAGAGAATACCTATACCACTTTTTTCAACTAGGCACCTACCGCATGTTCCCTTTCCCCCACAGGTCAAAGGGAGATCATATCCATTTCTTAAAAGCACCTTCGAAAGTATTTCTCCCTCAGATGCTAAAATCTCTCTTCCATCGTTTTTGACTTTTATTACTATTTGCCTCATTTTTTCTCTTAGTTAACTTAAAGAATCTTTTTTATGGACCAATTTATAATGTTATTGCATAGACAACCGGTCTCTTTTTATTGGTTTAAACAAAACTTTTTTGCTACTTCTGCTGCGCTAGCCGCATCAGCCGTAAATGCATCAGCTCCTATCTTTTCTGCAAATTCACTTGTTAATGGCGCCCCACCAACCATAACTTTAACCTTATTGCGGATTCCCGCAGCCACCAATGAGTCAATTATCTCCTTTTGATTTGCCATTGTGGTGGTTAATAGTGCGGATAAGCAAACCAAGGCTGCTCCACTGCTCTTTACAGCTTCTACAACCTTCTTTCCATCGACATCAACCCCGAGGTCTATACACTCAATTCCAACCCCTTCTAACATCATTTTGACTAAATTCTTTCCGACATCATGCAAATCACCTTTTACTGTGCAAATTATGGCTTTGCCTATTGGCTTTACGCCCTCTTTTAAAAGAGCCGGCCGCAAAATCTCTGTACCTTTATTCATGGCACGTGCTGATATTAAAACTTCCGGGACAAAAATCTCCCCACTTTTAAACTTTGATCCAATAACCTCCATCGCTGGGATCATAGCCTTATTTAAAATATCCGCAGCTGAGACACCCGAATCAAGTGCTTCTTTTACGGCAAGCTGAATGTCCTTTGATTTTCCTTTCTGAATCAATTCGTTAACTGTTTGTAAATATTCCATTAAAATTCCCCCTTCCTTTTCTTTTAGATTTTAACATAGCTGTAATTACCATTATATATAAAAAATGGGATTATATACAAAAATCCCATATATTATATTCTTGCATGCATCTCTTTCTTAACTCAAACCTAATTATAAGTACGTTTAATAACTATTCCTGCTTAAGACCTAATATTTCTTTATTCAATGCAAATGCGGTTATGCATAGCAGGTGCGGTTTATTATTATCTTCTTTAAATCATCAGACAATTCATTGAAGTATGAGCAATACCCTGCCACTCTTACCATTAAATACTTATACTTTTCCGGGTTATTATATGCATCTATCAGGATATCTCTGCTTATAACATTGGGTTGGAATTGCATTCCACCTTTTGTCAAAAATACTTTGAAAATGCTTGCAAGATTTTCAATTCCCTCCTGTCCAGGGAATAAAGCCGAATCTATGTGGAAAGTAACTGTTGTGCCATTTGGGGCAAGATCCTTATAGTTAATTGCCGATACGGCATTTAGGGAAGACATTAAATTACTTTCTTCCATTCCATAGTGAGGGGTTACGCTATTTGCAAGAGGAACTCCCTTCAGTCTACCCGACGGTAAAGCCTGAGTCTTAAGACCATATCTATCATTGACATTCAAAGCATAATACCCAGCAACATATTTTCCGCCTCTGTCAGGAGTCGGGACATTCGCAAGTGCATCATTCCAAATCCCTAGCACTAGGTCTACCCATTTTGCGGGAACTTTCGAAGAATCATCTCCAAACTTAGGAATAGAATTGATGTCAGCAAGTATTTTTTGATTTTCTTCTCCCTCGTAATTTGAATCAACTGCCTTAATAATATCCAACATAGTGTATTTTTTCTCAGTAAACACCAGTTTGTCGATAGCATAGAGAGAGTCTGCGGCATCTGTTATACCTACACCTTGGATTCCGCTACTAATAAAGTCTGTACCCCCTTGATAAGCACATTTCCCCCTCCTTAAGCAACCATCATACAAAGATGATGCCAGCGGAGTTGTGAAGTCCTTTCCTAAAATTTCAATAATCCGTTGTTGGTCGGCTAATACTGAATTTGTAATTGCCTGCAATCTTTCCTTATATCTACTCAACAGCTCTTCCATTGAAGAGGGGGGATTGTAAACATACATTCCTTTTTTTATTTTACGTTTTTCAATGGATTTGTGTCTTAAGTTAACCATCATACTGCAATAAGGACATTTCTTATATTTCCCAAAGAAATAATCAAAAAACCTATCTATTACCAGCTTAAGATGTTCCTTGTTGCTGTAATTCCATAAGTCGTGTTCATGTCCTTTTATAGCTTGCAACAAAGGAAGAGTCACATTAACGTTCGCACTGTCTGTATTTCCAAAATGATCGTCGCTTGCTATTGGCTCGACACAACCTACTATTGCGTAATTTCTTGCATTTTCGAGAGAGGTCCCATGTTTTCTGACTATAGCATCAAAATATTCTTCATCACTAAAAAGCTCGGGCATCGGGCAGCCATTTATATATATTTCCGCCAATCTATCTAAATATTTTTTGGGGCTATTTTTATTTATTCGGGCGCACATATTAATCGCAAGAGGTTGCAATTCGCAAGCATCTATTAGCATATATGTCAGATCGTTTGTTGCATCATTTCCTTCTTTATCTGTGCCTCCAAAAGTTAGAGCTTGATCGACAGACAAAGTCTCAAACAGCTTTGCAATATTCAAAAGGCTATCCCCGTCATTAACTAAGATTACCTCATCAATCTTTAAAGTGAATAGTGCCAAAAGTTCTTTTGCTTCCTCGTAGGTAATCCTTCCAGCAGCCAAATCCGCTTTGTAGTAAGGATATAGGATTTGGTCGAATCGGCCAAAACTCACTGCATTTTCATAAGCCTCATTACAAATGGCTATTTGTATGAAAAGAATAGCTTGCAACGCTTCATGGAAGGTCTCGGCTGGATATCTCGGAACCTTTTTGCAGATAGCAGCCATTTTTTCTAGTTCCTTTTTCCTTTCAGGGTTATTCTCATTTATGGCCATATCTGTTAAATGAGCACTATATCTATCAGCCCAATTCGCTAAACCTTCTAGAGCGATTATCGCCCCTTCATAAAAACTTTGATCATTTTCAGGATGGGCTTTTGCTTCTTCCTTTACTCTTTCAATAAGACCGGTTGTTCCCTTTTCCAAAATCCTGTCATAATTGGGGATAAAATGAGCAATTGCAGCCATGTTGTTGTTAAACCCTGCAATCATTTCCGAGCTACGCCCCAGCATTGCCATTAACTTCGGGAGCGTGTTCGCTACTTTACCCAGAACACCTTTTTTAATCCAGAAGGGTGCTATGCGTGTATAAAAATACCACCTGTCTTTTGCGGATATTTTAAAAGATACCGGAGTTTGCTTATTAATCTTATACAAAAAAGTGAGATCCAGAACTCCATATTGCTCAACCCAGACCTGCCCACCGCATCTCTTTGCAGTAAAGTTACCAACAAGAAGCTCTTTGTCATAAACCGTTATGGATTTATTCTCAAGAACGTATTTTAATCTTTTTGCCCTATGTATGTGAACCGGCTCTTTAAATCCATTTTTTCTATAAAACTGAGTCTTTAATTTATCAACTTCTATGCAAAGGGATCTCCCAGCTTTACGAATATCTTGCTGTATCTGATTAACTCTATCAGTGAACTCAGCAGTTCTTTTAATGCTGTTTTCTTTAACGTTATATGCGTTAATCCCATTCTTCTTAAAAAACTCCAAACCCTGCTTTAAAGAAATAAGGCTTTGTTCGGGGGTGATGTTTAGCATCGGGATATCCAAATTAAGTCTCTTCGCCTTATCCTCATACATATTGTGATATTTTAAAATCTCTATGGTGTCATACCCTAATGATTTTAAAAGTTCAGACATATCCTTAATATACTCTTCCTTATCATTCAATCCCGGAATCATGACCATACGAAATCTGATCTTAGCGTTGGTTTTTACTATTTTTTTGAGATTCTCTTGGATCAGAGAGTTTTCTATGCCGGTTAATTCTTTATGTTTTTCACTGTTGCCCGCAACTTTTATATCTATCAGAAATAAATCAACATAAGGTAAAACCATCTCTATCGTTGAGTAAGGAACACACAAAGTAGTTTCGACAGCCGTATTTATGCCCTCTTTCTTTATGGCAGATAATAAAGCTACCAGATTTTCCGGGTCCTGTATGAGTGGTTCCCCGCCACTTAACGTAACCCCTCCGCCCGATTCAAGATAATATTCCTTATCCCTTAAAATCTCTTCCAGAATTTCATCCAGTGTATTTTTTTCATACAAAGGTGTGTCTTTACTAAGCATTTCAGGGTTTTGGCACCATTTGCATCTCAATGGACATCCCCTGAAAAAGACAGTGGTTCTTAGTCCGCTTCCATCCTGAACCGAAGTTCTTTGGATTTTAATAACGTTCATACTTTTTTCGTTCATACTTTCCCCCGAGTCTCAATACTGAGAACATAGATACTATAATTATATATACAAGAGTGTATATGGGTCAATACCGGCAAAAAATACTGGAAAAAAATAAAAAAAAGTAATTCTATTTAGAGAGTGTTGCGTTTTCCCTTAATATTAGATTACATTTTCTATACTTAATCGATAAATACTGTGACAAAATCACTTTTCTATCGAATCCTCTCTACTCAATCTAAACTATTGTTTTCTACAGGATTTTACTGATAATATGTCTTTTTCAGCGCTATATCATATCCCATGGCATGTCCAATGTGGTTCCTATTCCCCTTATTATCCCCATAACGGTTGCCAGGAGCATTTTGATCATCTTGAAAATCCGGATTATTGTCCCCTTCTCCCATGAAGAGATCTTCATAGCTTTTTATTCAATATAGCAAGAACACCTGTGACTTTAGTCATGGGATGAATTGCCAACGATAAATTGCATATGTCAATTAAAAACACACTAAAAATCCACGAACTGTTTGATAAGTATCAATAC
>Ga0123335_1004871_pt1 | contig 16853 bp, 7 predicted proteins | sample BiotimSIPDNA_2_FD_89707 | JGI IMG/M metagenome (GOLD analysis project Ga0123335, IMG submission 89707) | Anaerobic biogas reactor microbial communites from Washington, USA - Biogas_R2 time_0 SIP DNA | ecosystem: Engineered > Bioreactor > Anaerobic > Unclassified | place: Washington, USA...
ATCCACCGAATTTACGTATTTCAGACTTTGATGGTTGTTATCTGCCAAATGGCAACATTCTATTTCAATCATCCAGAAACTTCGGTCTTGTTGATTGCTTTACAAACATAAGCAGCAACCTTTTTATTTGCGACAAAGATGGAAAATATCTCAGAAGAATCGGCTATGATCAGGTTCAGACCTTCTATCCAACAATGATGGAAGATGGTAAAGTTCTATACACACGATGGGAATATAATGACAGGTCACAGGTTTATTCCATGGGACTTTTCACCATGAATCCCGATGGAACCAATCAGACTGAATTCTATGGAAACCAGTCCTGGTGGCCCACCAGCATAATTCAAGCCCGTAACATTCCAGGAAGCACTAAGGTGATGGCGATATTTTCAGGACACCATACAACCTATTCCGGAGAGATCGGAATAATTGATCCCAACATAGGCAGACAGGAAGGTCAGGGAATCTCTCTCATTGCACCGGTAAGGAAACCTACCATAGTTCGCAGAGACAATGGCGGTGTAAACTTTCTATTCCAGACACCTTACCCTTTTGATGAGCAGTGCTTTCTTGTTGGATACCGCCCTAACACTTCTTCAAACTTTTCACTCTATTTCATGAATGTCAATGGAGAAAGAGAACTTTTAGCATGGGGTAACGGACAATCGCTAAATAGACCTGTTCCCCTTACGGCCAGAAAAGTGCCCCATCAATTTGCCCCCATGGTTGATTATAAAAACAATACGGGTGCTTTTACAATGTCCAACATTTATGTCGGCACCGGACTTCCCGGAATACCAAAGGGTACAATTAAAAGACTCAGAGTAGTCGCTCTTGATTATAGAATCGATAATCCAATAGGCTATACATTCTGGCGGACAAATGAGTTTGATCTCTCAGCTCATACATACACACCTATCGCCAGATCAAGCGGCTCCTGGGATGTAAAAAGGATCCTTGGTGAAACGCCTGTATATTCCGATGGCTCCGCGGCATTTATAGTCCCTGCGCGCACACCGGTATTTTTTCAGGCTCTGGATTCACTGGGAAGAGTTGTGCAGACAATGAGAAGCTGGTCTACACTCATGCCTGGAGAAACATTCAGTTGTGTAGGATGCCACGAAGACAAAAACAGTGCGCCACCAGTCGAAGGCGTACCAATAGCAATCATTCCAAAACCTCTTGAACCATTTCATGGAATTGAAAATCAGGGGTTCAGTTTCCCCAAACATGTTCAGCCCATCCTTAACGATAAATGTGTAAGATGTCACAACGCAAGCCATTCTAAAGGCCTTGACTTAAGAGCAGACCCCATTTACGCAAGCAACCTCAGCAGTGCATGGAAAACAGAGTTTAATGACCGTGACTATAATGCCAGAAAATCGTGGAATCTTTCATATCTGGAACTTACAGAAATCAGAGGGAAATATGTCAATTGGAATATAACTCAATCCTACCCAACAGGTTTAGCGCCTAACTCCACCGGCTCAGTAAAAAGTCCACTCATTTCCAGACTGCACAGTGGTCACAGTAACCTGTCGCTTTCTAAAAAAGAACTGGATATTTTAAGTGCCTGGGTAGACTTATGTATCCCCCATTCCGGCACCTACACAGAAGGAATGAACTCAACTGATGCGAATGCATATAATAATTCTGTTAAAAGAAAAACACAGTGGGAAGCCATTGAAAATATCAACATTCAGGAATTCATCGATGCCGGACAATACGGAGTCGTTTCTACCAGACATAACATTTCGAATCTCAACTCTTCAAAACAAGCCAGACCGATGTTACTGAACTTATCAAACCGGAACCTGTATGTGGTTTTCCCCGCCATGGGAAATTTTACACTGTTTGATCTTACTGGACGTAAGATACTGTCCATACCATGTCAGAGCACAGATGCCAGCAGGAATTTTCAAATAACACTGCCGGATAATTTACCATCAGGAACATATATCGGACATTTCAAGAGCAGCGCCAGGAACGCGAAAAATAACGTAAGTCAACCGGTTTTTATCCATTAAGCTGGTTTGTGTATTTGATCTGCCGTGGTGCTGATCCACTTACCATGAGCCTGCCTTGCCATTGTAAATTATCAAAGCAGGCGCTATCGCCTCTATGTTGTCCTCCATTTGTGAAAACAGGTGTGGTTGATCCCATATACAATAGTCCTTGCAGCCGCAGAACTGCAGGTAGATTAACCTGGAAATAGATTGGATAAAACAGACGCGTACTGTATGTGAAGGCTATCAAACAAGCTGACAGTTTCCCGCCGATGCCTTATTTGAAAGCAGAAAGAGTCTGGCCAGAACAATTGCCTTTAGCTTAACAAGGCGCTTACCCCGGCCGATTTCAGTATAAGCGGTCAGTCTCAGAAATAAAATGAAGCCCGCAGCATGTAGTACCAGTCTTCGCTGGTACGAGGCACCAGTTCGGTATATTTTACAAATGAAGGTGGTGCTGCAGTATACCAGTTGCGCGGCGTATGATCACACGCAATCTGCCCTGAAAGACGGAACCATGAAGAGAATTTTTTTGAAAGATAGATGGACCACTTGATATTATCATCGGTTTTGGCAAGACTGTCATGCCAGGAGGCATAATTCATTCCGGCCGAACTGCCGGTGTATGGAACCGGTACAGCGTTTTTCCATATAAATTCCTGCGAGTTCCAGTAAGGAGACTTGAAGAATTCAATTTCAAAGGAAAGAAGATCAAGCCTGGTATTAATATCCAGATACTTTTCCAAAGCCCACAGTCCGGCACCAAGGATAAGTCCGGAACCACCATAAAGAATGGTCTTCACCGAACGGTCATCCATTTTCGCGCCGAAAAGTCTGGCATCAGCAGTTCTATCACCGAGTCCAAAAGCTATCATGCCCGGCACAAGGCAATACGATGCGAACTGATGTGTAGGCCAGTTCATTCCAGCTGTGACAGGGATCCTCTCGCCCAATTCATTATACCATCCCGGATAATTCTTTACTCCTAAGATTGCCGCTTCACCATAAAGCTTAAGGTCCTCTTTACCTAAAAAAGACAGCTCACCGGAAAATTTCTCAATTGTCCCTTTGAGATCAAGCATCGCCCTTCCCATCAGTTTTGTGCCCCTGAAAGTATAAAGAGTTGTATCATTAGTCTCAGGGTCAATATATCCTACCCACTGGTTTACAGTAGGATGTTTTTCCGAGTTCAATCCCGGAGTCGTCTTGCGTCTGTCCATGGAGATCATATGAGCGAATTGCACACCAAGGGAAAGAGACGCGATCTGAGGCACAGTACTGGTTGCAAGGGCTGTAAAATTGATGTCACGAAGAGGATAGATATCAAGCTCTGTGTTGAAAATGGCATCAATATTGACCCATGGGTAAACTCCATATGCAGCGTGAATACCAGCTATTTTCGGTTTGTCGATTGAGTTCTCAAATCCTGATACAACTACTCCAGGATATGTTCCGCTGCGGAAAAGATACTCTCCCAGGTTTGTTGATTGCGGATTATATTTGAATGGGAAGTAACCAAATTCAAGCGTCAAGCTGTCTTTGGTCCCGAACAACGCATCTTTGGAGTATTGCATCGACGCATCAAGAAGGTATGCTGATACTATTTTTGATGTCAGTTCTACCGAATTTGTGTTTCGTGCCTGCACCCGGGATGCATTGACAGTTAACCCCAGATTAAACCTCCCGAGAAGCGAAGGTGTCAATTGATGATTCAGTCTGACTCCGGCATCAATATTCTCAAGCCACTCTCCCTTGAAATTATAATCATGAGTTCCTTCCTCAATCGGAGATGACACTACCTGCCCCATGGTCATCCTGCCCCACAAAGAAATTTCAGGTTTTTGAATTTCACATAAAGTTGTGCCCGATATGGAAAGCAATGCCACAGCGGCAGGAATAAGAAAGTGTCTCATTCTGTGTCCTTTTCTATGAAAACAGTTTTTTTCGTTATGTTGTTTTTAAACTCTGAGATACTTGTATGCACACATTTAAAGAGACAGTACATATTTTACCAAATCGTCAAGTTCCTGAGTTGTCAGATTCGATGCTCCCAGTGAATGAGTCCTGAGTTTAATGATGTCTTCAATCTTATCGTAAGAGCCAGTATGTCCGAAAGGACTCGTACGCCAGGCTTCAATTAAAGATGGCGTATCCCAATCTGTGTTTGCATCCCAGGGGTCTTCAACACCTGCATTATGGAACTTCATATCGGTGTAGAGTGGTGCAGGGTGACAATATTTACATCCCACCTTTGAGAAAATTTCTTTCCCCCGTTTTGCGGATTCTGATAATTTTCCTTTATCCAGATGCGGGCTCATTGCCGGCCGCATCCACATAAAAAATGTGTCAAGTGGAACACCGACATCTTCAGTAGGCATCACAAAAAGTTCTGCGGAGATTCCACTTCTTATCGAACCATCCGGACCACCGGCGTGGGGACGCTTTGCAGCCCATGAGGTCGGAGGAGTCCACCAGGCATAAAGCATGCTTTTTGCATTTTTAGGCGTCGAATTTGTAGTGTTAAGGATCCAGTTGATAGCATCAGGACGAGTAAAAGGATGACATGAAAAACAGGTTTGCCATTTCTGAAAACATATCGAAGCATCAGAGAAATTTCTTTCACCCTGCCGCTCGGAAGTAAATGTTTTTTCAGGACCAAGATCGATCTTCTCTATAGTTGCACCGTTAAGTCCTGTTACCGTAACAGCATTTATGAAATCAGAAAAATATCCCGTCACATAGATTTTATTATTAACCGCCGTAAGGGCGCGGGGACCTTCCACTGAAAGTTTCACCTTGGTTTTTATCGAATATGTTGCATTGAATTCATGCGAAAGATCGGGGGTTTTCTGTGCGATGTCAAGTAGCTCGGGCAACTGGATAATTGACATCTCTGAGGTCCCCATATGAGCGATACACAGATATTTATTATCCCCTGTAAAAGTAACTCCCCATGGGTTTGCGCACCCCTGATTCGCGAGATCCAGCTCGACATCGTTTGTAAGTTTGCCATTTTCAATATCAACAATAGCAAGATTATTGGAGTGAACCCAGCCGTTTGAAAGCATGGTTGCGGGGATGTTGAACCGCCCGATAAGATGCGTCGCCAGGGCAAACTTCCCATCGGCTGTGATACAAATCCCGAAGAGAGAATGGCTGCCGACAGGCAACGGTACCTGAGCTCGAACAGTCCGGGTGTCAGTATTAACAAGCGCAACTTTACAGGCAAGTGTGACGGTATCAGTTGCTTTCTGATCGGGAAGCGAATTAGTTACCGCAAGCGTCTTACCATCGGGCGTTATCGCCGCCGCGTATGGTTCACGCGTTACCGGAATTCTGGCGATCTCCCGCCCCGCTGCCACATCAATCACCGAAACATCATTTGAAAACCAGTTGCAGGTGTAAAGGATATCTCCGGAAGGGGCAAGTACCGGAGAACGTGCCATATTTCCCACAGCAATACGTCTGATGATCTTCCCGCTTGACGCATCGATTTCACAAACATACCCCTGTGACCAGCGTTCAGACCCGATAGTCACATAAAGCTTTGTTCCATCCTTATTGATCGTGACACCGGTTGGTTCGTTTGGCAGCAAGATAGTCTTATCAACTGATTTGGTGGCAATATCAATCCGTGCCACTCGTTTTGCTGTCTGTTCAGTCACATAAAGCTTCATATTATCCGGAGAGGCAACGATGTCATTGGGAGAAAGATATTTGGGTTTCGATTTCACCTCAATATCGCCATTGATCGATAAAGCTTCAGTCAGAAGATGAGGCGGGATGATTTTCTCTATGTCGGATTGTCCAAAAACAAGCCCGGCAGCACAAAGTCCCCAAAAAAAGGTTTCTACCAGTTTTGTTGTTTTCATTGCTTCTGCTTTCCCGTATTAAATTTCTCTATTACACCGGCTTAACGAACCAGCATCAGCCGATCATGATACACTTGTGAATTATTCACTGAAATCCTGGCTATATATGTACCTGCACGAAGCTGCCTGTTTTGTGAAACCTCAAGTGTCCTGCGTCCTGCAGCAAGAGAGCTGGCAGTGGCTTTTGAAATCAAACCGCCTGAAAGGGTAAAAAGTTCTACTTTTACATCTGAGAGAGTGACTACTGTGAATGAAACAAGCAGCTTTCCGTTACTTACCGCCCGGAAAACCGGTGCAAGCTGCGGGTGTACCTTTTGTATTCCGCCTTGAATTGTCCCGGTGCTTTGTGATATCGTCGCATAGTAAAGAGGTATTCCCGATGGATCGGTATAGTTGATACGCTTAAGCATACCATCATTTGTATATTCATACTTCTGTTTATAGATCATTGATCCACTCTGGGAAACAGAGTACTCCCCGACAGAGCTTTTATCAATACTGATTGGCGCTCCGAGAATTTCCATATCAAACTTGTCTTTGATGCTTAAACTGGTCTTATCATTCTGAAGGCCGATACTGGTTTTAAAAAGTGTATTATCATCGTAATCAACCGAATTTTCTGAGGTGACATTACCATTGCCATCTTTAACTATACTGGTGTACCGCAGAAAAGTACTGTCGCTTGCATAAACTGTACGACCTGTATTATTGCCTTCAGAATCATAATCAAATGTTATAAAGAGCAAATGGTTACCAGCATTATCAAAAATGTCAACCCGATCGATTCCACCACCGAATGCCTGAACACACAGGATCGCTGCCAACCCCACTATTCCGAAAATTTTCTTAATCATTACAACATCCTTGAGTGATGGTCTTGTCGCCTGAAGTTTCATTCTGCGCGCTGTAGAGCCGTAGACTACTCTATATTATTAATTTAAGTTCATCCAGATTAAATATCAACAGATTAAGGCTTCTTTTCACTGCATTCGTTTATAGTAAATTCCGCCCTTCAGGGCATCTACTATTAATAAGGTTTTTGTGTACCTATAGCCTGTTCAAAGGTTACATTTGGACGATAATCCGCCCGTCCCTTATGACTGGAGTTATAACGTCCCCAGTATGTACCGCGGTACTGAAGATTAGACTGGACCCAGTTGGAAACCTTAATGATCTCCTCCCTGGTTAAATTAAACCTCGTCCTGTGGTTGGCAGTCAGCTGGTCCGCCTTGGTACCATACTGTGACCTCCACTTTGAAAGATAAGCAGGCGCTCCGTTTATATCACCAAGCGTAACCGGCACTCCAAGCATTTTAAGCAGAATACTATTGCTGAACATGGTGTATGCCGGAAGATATTTGGTAGTTTCCACAGGATTTCTGGGCTCTTCATCAATGTAAAACCCCAGGAGCCAGTTTCGACGGTCCATAAGCTGGTCATACGAGACACTGAACAGGCCACTCTGTGTACCGATAAGTTTCAGATTACCTTTTGGATTTATCTCACCATGACAGGAAATGCAGTGTTTGTCCCAAACCGGCTGTACACGAGTTTCATAGTCAAGAAGGATTTTTCCTGAGGCATCACCAGGCTGTGGTCCCGGTACTGAGGGATCACGGCGAAGAGCCAGTGGCACAGTTGGTGGAATAGGTGTCGCCTGGTCCGGCGTCTCATGACATCCGGTGCAACCACGCCGTTCGCCGGGCATGTAATTGACATACGTCCGTTCATGCTGAACAACCTGAAAATTGCTGTCGAGAGCATGGAAAAAGATCGCGCGGTTTGCAGGGACGACAAAGTTAGCAGAACCATCTGATTCTACCGGAACGATTCCCCACTGCACCTTAAGACCAAGATGGGTGTTTCTTTCGACCGCAGCATGCGAAAGTCCGAAGCCATCACCGCTCCACCACCGGTGCGCAGCCCAGGGCCTGGGGACCTGTTCCAGCACACGGATATACTTGATGCTCCCACGCGGTACATTCTCCATGTTAAAGTAAATGTCATTTACCGTACAGACCGCCTGGTTCTGGGCAGCAAGAGTGGGATCCAGCGGCATATTGACAACCGGCTCTCTGGGGCGGGATTTGAACGGCATGGCCTGCCAGCAGGAGATGGCCGGATCGCGATAAAACTGGTAGGTCTTATTGTCATCCGTTAATACATACAGTCCATAACCGTTTTTTTCCCACCAGTTCATCGATACAGAGCCCGGTTTGTGAGATACCAGATACAAATCTTCAGCAAGCGGATAAGGATCACGGTAGGTATTACCCTTTCCCCAGTTTAGCGGCCAGGCCAGTACCGTGTGATCAGTGGCGTCAACCTCTTTTGTGATATATTCCATCGGTTCACGTGAACGAATGTACTTGTTCATATTGAGCCGTATGACCGTACCATACTGGCCCTGATAACAGCAGTGCGCAGTTGCCAGCACGACAAACTTGTTGTTCGACCCTGGGATATACCTGGGCTGTACAAAGGATGGCGGTACGTTAATATCATTTTTATAAATTTCTGCCGAGCCGGTCCCGTTTGGATACATTGACCAGATACATTTTGCTGCAGCGCTTGCTTTGTCAACATATTCCCAGCGGGCATACACGATTCTGCCGTCAGGCATCATTGAAGGATGGAACTCACTGGCCATACTTCTTGACAGCGGACGCATACCGGAGCCATCAAGCTGAACGCGGTATATGTTTGTTGTGGTAAAACAGTCCGGGCCATCACAGGGAATACCAATCTGACAACGAGTCGAGACAAAAGCTATTCCGCCATCAGGAAGATAACAAGGTTCCATGTCGTCGGTACCATGATGATACGGGACATTACAGGAGAGACCATTTGAACCGCACTGGGTATTGCTGCACTTATAAATGTTCACCAGAGAGTCTTCATTGGCCTGCGGAAATGTTATCTGACGCACTTGACCAGTTTCGATATCTGCTTCATAAAGCCGATACCCGGTTTCAAGACTCGAACGGAAATCGAACACCACTTTTTTCGCATCGTAGGAGAGATCAAACCTCTTGATCACTCCATTTGAAAACTTTGTGTCCTTAAGGATATTGCGCACGGCACCGGTTCGAAGGTTAAGCACGCAGATGTTGCCGCCGGGATACCAGTTTGCGTTAATATGTTCGGTATAATAATGGTTATTATTCAGGGTAAAGCGTTTAATAAAAATAATGGAGTCGGTACCTGTCAGGTTTGCGAGCATCTCCCGGGTCTGTGCTTCATTCATACCGGTTCTGAACTGTATGGAATCAAGCACAACACTGAGCTCTTGTGTCTTACTGTTTGTCAGAGAAAGCCGGTTTGTGACAAACCGGGATTTTGAGAATGTCAATGTAAACTCATCAGAGCCTGTGCTGGCTACCCTTGCTGCAGGTATCGGGCTTTCGTCAAGATCGCAGATCTTCACGAACCGCAAATTCTTCTGTACCATGCCATTCACCTGAAACTTGAACACATCAGTCGCATCATTGATCTGCGCCCTGCAAAGATATGTCCCCCATCGCAATGGAAAATTTATCTGCCACTGGCCACGTGTAAGAGCGGCTTTCCTGAACGATGAAACGATTTTACCTGTAAGGGAAAAAATCTCAATTCGTATATCCCCGTTTTCAGGAACATTAAGTGCAAGGCCCCGGCCGTTCCAGAATGCCTTTCTGGACCAGGGAGTAGAAAACCGGGACACAACATTATCGGTTGTCATTGCTGTGAGTGAAAATTGACCGGACAAATCGGTAGTGGTATTTAACTCTGTACCTTCAAGAGTCACCAAAACCCCGGAAACAGGTGTGTTTGTTTCACGACTATTAACAGACCCTGAAAACAGTATACTCTCTCCATAAGTAAATGATGCGGCTGTGCACATTATGGCGCACATCGTTGTAAAAGAGAACCACATTTGATTTCTGATCATCACACTCCTCCAGAATACATATTTATAACCTGACTAATGGGGCCGGAAAGGTAAGAAAGTGCAAATCCATTTCTGTCACCAATCGTTCGGTTACCAAACCAGACCCCGCAATCCCCGCTCGAAAGGAACACCAATAGAGCATATTTCTCTCTTTCCACCCGGCTTTCTGAGCGGGATATGTTTACAGGTTATTATTTCATTTCAGACATCCATTATAACATAATTAATTTGCTTTTAACTTGCGTGGATAATGTAAAATATCGTTTACATTTGTTTACACTAGTATCAGTCTACGATGAAAAAATGCGTCACCGGCGACATGCACCATACAAAGCCGCCGATAAATTCCAACCCTGATTCTCTCGATTAAACAAACGATTCCCTAAAAATCGAGAACACTTCAGATGTAGAGATCAAATATCGCAAAAGATGCTTTGATTTACTCTTTTGCGGCAGTGCCGTAAAAATTGGGATTTTCAGGATTTTTCGATAGATTTTTATTCAAAAATTGTTGGGACCAAATTGATAGTGAATACCCCTTGATTATTAGCTAATACACTTGTTTACTCAACGCCCGCTAACAATCAGCTTTCCGACACTGACAGACTGACACGTAGCAATGGAATAGAGATACATTCCACGCGTCCAGTTGCTGCAGTCAAATTGCTCAGTGTGTTTTCCGGAAGAGAATTGTCTTTTTGAAATCGATGCAACCTTTGCTCCGGAAAGTGAATACATATTAATTGAGACAACACCAGGATCAGGCAAATCAAATGAGATAGAAGCGACGTCTTTGACAACCTGCAAGCCGATATCAGATGAAGAGCGGCTTTTTGCGGCTTCGTTGGGATTCACTGCCACTGGCGGAGGAGTGAAAAGGCTAAGATCAATAGATTCACCCATCACCTTGTACCCCTCGGCATTGGGGTGCAGCCAGTCATTCCTCAGATCGGCCCGCATCTTTGTTGTATCGGCCGGGTCGCGAATTATCCGATCAAAATCGATAACACCGTCAAAGATTCCTCCGCTGCGTATTGCATTATTCACGGCTTTTCTGCATGATTCGGCATCGACAGTATAGTATTCATGCCCTTTAAACGGCGTAATAGTGCCGCCGTAAATTATTATATCTTTCTCATGAGCCTTTCTTGCCCAGTCCTTGAACGTATTGATAAGATCATTGGCTTTGGACGTTGCCGCAGAAGCACCGCTAAGCTTACCAATATCATTGGTCCCATAAAGGCAGATTATCCACTTAACACCAGGTTGTTCAAGAATATCCTTCTGAAACCGGCTTACACCGGTAGTAGGCCCATTGCCCAGCACTGTAGTAGCTCCGATACCCATATTGAGAACACCAACCTGTGCTGTAACATCATTTGAAAGCAGCTTCTGTGCAAAAAAGTCGGTCCACTTATTCGAAGGTCCGTTATGTACCCCGTAACCATCTGTGATAGAGTTGCCTATAGCAGCGACAGTATAGGTCGTAAGAGGTGCCAGGACATCTATCCCTGAGATGGTATACCAGCGTTCAATGCTTGTAGCACCGCCGAAGTCGCTTGAAGATGTCTTGTCACCGGAGAGGATGTAGGAATCGGTACGTGATCCGTAATGATGAGTCATGTCAGGAGAAGTCTGGCACTGGCCATAGTAGATTGTGATCGCCAGATTCATGCCCGGTATCAGATTAAATGCAACCGGATCTGAGACTGTCTCGGATCCTGCATTTATAGTAACCGATGTATTCCCGTTAAATTTCAAAGTTTTCATGGTAGCAGCATCGATGACTTTTCCACCCTTTGAGGCTGCAATGTTTACAGAATTCATTGTTACCGCACTTGGGGATGTAACATTGGAAAACTTTACACGCAATGTATCTCCGCCGATTGAAACCTTGACTATTTGTCTGAGGGTATTATTTGTCAGGCCTGGCGATGGAGGAGTATTTGTTCCCGCAGCATAGGGGGCACAGGCCCAGGTACCTACCCAGTGTTTGATCGAATCGGCAGATGGCCGGGCAAATATCCGGGAGGGACACAAAGCAGTAAAAAGTATGACCGGAGTTATAAAGCAATAAAAAGGAAGCTTATGCATTTTTACAACCTTTTTTCTAATAGACGTGGCCACAATTAACATTTAATAAGCTGAAAGCACCTTCTGTTGAGTATGTCCATCGTAATAAATGTTTATTAAATAGACGCCTCTTCTTTTTACAGGAATTTCAGAGATCCCTTCAATACCATTCCTGATTAAAACCTGCTGACCTGCAAGTGTATACACTGACAGGCTGTAAGAGTTGGTATTGGCTGATGGTGTGACAAAGAATTTTTCTTTTAAAATACCGACCTTGAAATTTAGGTTTCCCTGCCGGGTATTAATCAGTCGGGCGTCTGTAACTGTTGTGAATCTGTACCAGTTAAGCCGATAAGGTTCAGCAGTACCTTTGAAGACCAGAAAAAGATCTTTAATGCCCGTGCAGTTGTTAATGCCACACTGGAAAGTCTGCCATCTTGTCCATTCCCCGGTTCCACCGATAGTACAGGTACCGGCCAGAGTTCCGTTCTGGCTTCCAAGGCGCAGTTCTATAGTTCCGCCAGAGGAACCACTGGCGGCCCTCACTTCAAATCCTGATGCCCCCAGGCCAAAATCGACGTTCTTTACTTTGATGTAATCACCATCGGAAATTGAGGTAACCATAAGCCCGTCCTCACTGCAGGGTTTTGTTTCCACACCTGATCCCCAGCAGATCGTTTCAGCCTGAATAGTATCATAAGGATTGAGATTACCGACCCCATTGACTACCCCGCCGGCGGTTTCCCTGATAAGAGGAATAGTGCCGTCAGCATTGTATACAAATTGCTCTATGCATACCGACCGTTTGTAACTGCCTCCCCCGGGCAGACCGGCATTATGATAGAAGAAATAGGAATTTCCAGCGAAATCAATCACTCCCGGATGAATAGTGTTACTGACCCCGTTGGGTTGAGTATTCATTATCTTCCCCTTGTAGGTCCAGGGCCCCGTGGGACTTGAGCTTGTGGAATAGCCAATACTTTCCGGAAATCCCGATGCATAAACCAGGTAACAGATACTGTTTCTTTTGTAAACCCAAGGTGCTTCCTCAAAGTCCGGCCCGAAAGCCGCATTCTTTGCATCCAGACAACTGATCGTACCGTTTGTTGAAATCATATCCTCATTTAGCTTGACCCAGTATAAAACATTATTTCCCCAGTAAAGGTACGCCTGTCCATCATCATCGATAAATACTGTCGGATCAAGACCACGCCAGCTATGAGTCGCATTGCATCCGCTCATCTGACTGGCAGTAACAAGCGGCTTTCCGATATCGATAAACGGTCCCAAAGGGCTATTTGCAACTGCAACCCCGATTGCAATTCCACCAGAAGCATTAGTTGATGTGTAATAATAGAATTTGTTGTCGCGAAAGGCGACATGAGCGGCATTGGCTTCTCCTCCAGACCAGGATATCGACTTCGTTTGCAGAACAATTCCATGATCAGTCCAGTTCACCATATCCTTAGAGGAGTAGCACTTATAATATCGCATCAAATAACTGTTATTGGGGGCAGCCGAAGAATCATGGCCGACATACATATATACAACGCCATCATGTACCAGCGGGGCCGGATCGGCTGTATAACAGGTCTGCACTACCGGATTTTGGGCGAAACAGGCTATAATGCAGATCTGAAGTGTAAAGGTACAGAGTAGCGCTCGCATTTGATTTCTCATGTCCAGTTCCGTTTTTTAATTAGGGTTTACTTAAAACCAGCTCCAGCAATCATTTTTCCAATGATATTCTTTCGGTTCCGGGCAGAAGTCATACCAATTCAGCATTTTCATCATGCAGAAGGTAACCATCATTTCAAAATAACCTTCTCATAATGTTTGAGCCCTCTGCTTCTTACATTTACCAGGTATACTCCTTTTTTCAACTGTGGCGTGTTAACATTCATATCTGCAGCTGAATTTTTATGGAAACTATAAACGACTCTTCCCGAAAGATTGTATACCTGAATAAACAGGCTTGACATTTCTCCGTTCATTTTCATGCAGATTCTGCCGTTATTTTCTACAACACTCACCACTGGAAGAGTTGTTACATTCCGGCTGAGTCTGCTACCATGGAAAATCCGTTTCACGCCTGTCTGGTTTTTGTTGTAACTGTCAATAACGCTCATCGAACCATCAAGTACATAGGTCATTCCAGCTTCGGTTTCAAATGATTTGGTGATGTTCTTATGCCGTACATTGCAGGTACCACCGGCATTGGATGTAATAACCGCCCTGCTTACCGTCTTGTTGCTCCATGTTACAGTGTCAATCAAAAATCCTTTCCTTGCCAACAGTCCCCTGAATGATCCGGTGCTCCATCTGTCAGGCAGGGCTGGAAGAAAGTTTATTTCATCATTATGACTCTGAAGCAGCATTTCATTTACACCTGAAACAGCACCGAAGTTGCCGTCGATCTGAAATGGCGGATGAGCATCAAAAAGATTGGCGTAGGTACGATCAGGCGTAAGAAGCATCTGAACCAGCCTGTAGGCATGATTGCCGTCTTCAAGCCTGGCCCACAGATTCATCTTCCAGGCCAGTGACCAGCCTGTAGCCATATCACCCCGTTGCGTCAAAGTGGTTTTGGCCGCCTGAGCCAATTCCGGAGTACCCCGTACAGTGATCTGCGCTGAAGGAAACAATCCATAAAGATGCGACACGTGTCTGTGCTGATCATTGGGGTTATCCCAATCCTTGAACCACTCCTGCAATTGACCATACTTTCCGATCATGTTGGGAGGCAGCCTTTTGACTGCAGCTTCTGCCTGTGTCCGTAAATCAGAATCAACATTCAGTATTTTTGATGCCTCAATTGTATAGTTCAAAATATCACGAATGATCTGAACATCCATTGTGGGTGCAAACTGACATCGCAATTCCAGGCACCCGGCTTGTTTTCCGGTGAGGCACTGGGGCAGGTACCAAGATATTTATTACCGGAAAAAGGCTCTTCCACCATCGTTGCCAGAAAAAACTCCGCTGTTCCCTTCATAGTTTCATAGACATCAGCCAGGAATTCTTTGTCAAGAGTAAACAGGTAGTGTTCCCAGAAATGTGTAGCCAGCCATGCGCCTCCAGTAGGCCAGTGACCCCAGGCTCCATCGATAGGGGCAGTCCTGTTCCATAAATCTGTATTATGATGAGCGACCCAGCCTTTATCAGTACCCCAGTGCTGTCTGGCAGTTTCTTTCCCCGGTGCTGCCATTGCCTTAATCTTTCTCACAAGCGGCTCCAGACACTCCTGAAGGTTGGCCGATTCAACCAGCCAGTAATTCATCTCTGTGTTGATATTAATAGTGTACTTACTTCCCCATGATGGATTTTGCGATTCATTCCAGACTCCCTGCAGATTTGCAGGCTGAGATTCTCCTCTTGACGAGGATATTATCAGGTAACGCCCGAATTGATAATGAAGACGAACCAGCTGAGGATCATTTGATGTAGCGAATTTTTGAACCTGCGCATCTGTTGTTAATGTAGAATCGTTTGTCGGTGTACCAAGGTTAATATCGACTCTGTCAAAAAGTTCCTTATAGGAGCTCAGGTGATCAGCGAGGATTTTATCATAGGACTTCGAATTCAAGTCATTTATGTATTTTTCTGCACGGGTTGCCTGATTGGCAGATACGTCATTGTAGCTGTTAAAGTTCGTACCAACAGCGATTAATACTGTAGCGCTGTCTGCTCCATTGATGTTTATTTTATTGTTAGCGGTTGAAACAGTGCCGCCATCTGACTTGACTTTTACACGAGCCTGAAACTTAATACCGCTGTTATTGACTGTTGTGTTCAAGAGCAGTAAATCATTGCCCGATGTTGCAAAGTTTTTGCTCCCATGGGGACAATCCATGGAAACCGCACAGGTTATTTTTCCTGGTTGATCTGCAGTCAATCGAACTACTATTACCTGATCTGTAAAACTTGCAAAATACTCCCGTGTATAGTTTACTCCCCCCGATGAATACGTGGTTTTAGAGATCGCCGTTTTCAGATCGAGTTCACGACGATAATTTGTCGCATTGTGGCCTGTGAATTCCAGATAAAGATTTCCGACAGGTTGATACGCAGCCTCTCCCCCTCCGATCATCTGGTTTACAGCATTGCATGCCCCGGTAGCATCATTTGCAAAGATCTTCTGGCGTGCTTCGGCAAGGCGATTGGCAGCACCTGTCCTGTTATTATTGCCGGGGGACATATTCCAGACTGTCGATTCATTCAGACTGATCCTGTCTTTGGCCACAACTCCATAAACCATTCCTCCCAGACGGCCGTTTCCTATCGGCAGGGCTTCCTCGAATTTGGTCGCGGCCTTGTTGTACCAGAGTGTCAGATCTGCAAAAGAAACAGTAGAAAAAAACAGACAAAGAATTATCCCTTTGATTTTCATACAAACGCCTTTCAATTGCGGCCAATAATTACTATCTGGGATTCACCTGTTACACAGCACTTCTTTTTCGAATACAAATATTACTCATGAATGAAAAACGCCCCCCTTACCATCAAAGATAGGAGGGGAACACATTGTACACTGACACCTGCATCGAGGTACTCTCGAAAAGATAAAATGCGATGATTCCATCGAAAGTACATTGTACTGAAAAATCTTTACTGAATATTGATAGTTTTTGTAAAGGCCTCACTACCAGCCAGAATCTTCACCAGGTAAGTCCCTGATCGGATTGCCGGCAGATTAAAGCTGAGGTCATGTTGTTTTGTCTTTCCCTGAAATAACGTACAAACCATTTTTCCGGAAAAATCATACAATTCGACTTTCATATTATTATTTGACGCAAATGAGCCCGATTTGAGTGTTACCGACTTCTTATCAGCGTAAACCTTGATTTCATTTCCCTTAAGGGCTCCACTTTTTACACTCTTTTCCACACCGACATAAGGCTCTTTAAAGCGCCACCAGTCAAAATTGAAAAGAGATCCAGAGCCGCCGGTAAATTTCAGATACAGGTCATG